>ENA-OROU01002195-OROU01002195.1-human-gut-metagenome-genome-assembly--contig:-NODE-2195-length-14664-cov-3.549456_pt1 | contig 14664 bp, 30 predicted proteins | sample MGYA00242131_ERZ509054 | MGnify/ENA primary metagenome ERZ509054 (study PRJEB26280, sample SAMEA2338749) | human gut metagenome | biome: human gut; feature: human-associated habitat; material: faeces... | reverse complement strand
TAAAATTATATTAATTTATTATTTGCTGTATAATTCGACAATTAGAGTTTCGTTAACTGGTACGTCAATATCTTCTCTAGCTGGTACAGCAACAACTTTACCTTCATAGTTTTCAACGTTAGCTTCTAACCATTTTGGTAATGTCTTTGGATTTTCAGCAAAAGTCTTGAACTTTTCTGATCCTCTGCTCTTTTCACAAACAGATATTACATCGTTAACTGATACTTTGTATGATGGAATATCAACTTTCTTACCATTTACTAAGAAATGTCCATGAGTAACTAATTGTCTAGCTTCGTTTCTTGAAGCACCGTATCCTAATCTGTAAACAACGTTATCTAATCTCATTTCTAGTAACATTAATAAGTTTTCACCAGTGATTCCCTTCATGTGGTCAGCCTTTTCATAGTAATGTCTGAATTGACCTTCTAAAACACCGTATATTCTTCTAGCTTTTTGCTTTTCTCTTAATTGTACTCCGTAGTTAGATAACTTCTTCTTAGCTGCTCCGTGTTGTCCTGGTGCATAGCTTCTTCTTACGAAAGCACATTTATCTGTATAACATCTATCTCCCTTAAGGAATAGCTTTTGACCTTCTCTTCTACATAATCTACATGTAGCTCCAGTATATCTTGCCATTCGTTACACCTCCTGTTGAATTTAAATATAATTAGACTCTTCTTCTCTTCGGTGGTCTACATCCGTTGTGTGGAATTGGAGTAACATCTTTAATTAAAGTTACTTCTAATCCTGCAGCTTGTAATGATCTTATAGCTGCTTCTCTACCAGCACCTGGCCCTTTAACGTATACTTCTATACTCTTTAAACCGTGTTCCATAGCTGCTTTAGCTGCAGTTTCCGCTGCCATTTGAGATGCAAATGGTGTGCTCTTTCTTGAACCTCTGAAACCTAAAGCTCCAGCACTTGACCATGATAAAGCATTTCCAGCCGCATCAGTTAAAGTAACTATTGAGTTATTGAAAGTTGATTGGATGTGTGCAGCACCATGCTCAACGTTCTTTCTTTCTTTTCTTCTTCTAGTAGTCTTTTTGACTTTTTGAGCCATCGAAATCCCTCCTCACTACTTCTTCTTATTTGCGATAGTCTTCTTAGGACCTTTTCTAGTTCTAGCGTTAGTCTTAGTCTTTTGTCCTCTAACTGGAAGACCTTTTCTATGTCTAATACCTCTGTAACAACCTATCTCAACTAATCTCTTAATGTTTAAAGCAACATCTCTTCTTAAGTCACCTTCAACCATTAAGTTCTTGTTTACATAGTTTCTGATTTCATTTACTTCGTCCTCAGTAAGATCCTTAATTCAAGTATCTGGGTTAATTCCAGTAGTAGCTAATATCTTTTGAGAAGTAGATAAACCAATTCCGTATATATATGTTAGACCTATCTCAACTCTTTTTTCCTTTGGTAGGTCAACTCCTGCTATTCTTGCCATTTGAACTTACACCTCCTGTTTATTGAAATGCAATTTTTATTTTTGCTTTTGATAAATTTATATTAAAATCTTAGGTCGATAGGTTGTTTTAACCTATCGTCAGCCGTACCTAAAATCAATAAGCTGATTTAAACGCCTATATAATAATATTGAAATTTCAAATAAAAGTCAATATATTAATAATTGCAAATTATTCTGCCTAATATTAAAGTATATTAGCCTTGTTTTTGCTTGTGCTTAGGATTTTCACAGATTACCATTACTTTTCCTTTTCTTCTTATAATCTTGCACTTTTCGCAAATAGGCTTAACTGATGGTCTTACTTTCATCGCTAACCCTCCTTGTGTAATTTATGGTAAATTATTTTCACCTTATTTTGCTCTCCAAGTAATTCTTCCTCTAGTTAGGTCATATGGAGAAAGTTCTATAGTAACCTTATCTCCAGGTAGAATTCTTATGAAGTTCATTCTTAATTTTCCTGATATGTGAGCTAAAATTTTATGACCACTTTCTAACTCAACTTGAAACATTGCATTTGGTAAAGCCTCTAAGACTACACCTTGCATTTCTATTACATCATCTTTTGACATAAGGTAATCAACCCTCCTTAACAATGCCTTTTAGTTTTAGAAATCTCTTAATTTTTAAATCAGTACCTTTTTTCTTTAATATAATTGATGCTTTAATCTCATCATCTACATTTTTTAAAACATTAAAATGTTTTATGCTCTTCTTCTTAGGCATCTGAATTGTCTTATTACTTCCATTACTTAGAAGGTAATAAGTATCATCAACTTTATCAACAATAACGTAATAATGATTCTTATCTCTTCCGCATTTTGAAAGAACAATTTTCCCAATTAAGTCATTGTTTTGCAAATTACTTTCACCTCGATGATTACCTTAGCCATAAATTTACAAGCCACCTTTTGGTATCATGCGAATTTATAACTAAGCAACACTTATTTAATTAGTGTTAATATCTCTGGTCCATCTGGTAAAATTACAACAGTGTTTTCATAGTGAGCCGATAGACTCTTATCTGCTGAGACTACTGTCCAATCATCACCTAAAGTAGCTACTCTATATGTTCCCATATTAACCATAGGTTCTATAGCTAAAGCCATACCAGCAACTAATTTTGGCCCTCGGCCTGGTCTTCCGAAGTTAGGAACTTCTGGATCCTCATGGACACTTTTTCCTATTCCGTGACCTACAAATTCTCTTACAACAGAGAAACCTGAAACCTCAACGTAGCGTTGTATTTCATGTGAAATATCAGTTAGTTTATTTCCTACCTTAGCAAATTCCAAACCTTTAAAAAAAGATTCTTCTGTAACTTTAATAAGCCTTTTTGCTTCTTCTGAAATATTACCTACAGCAAATGTTCTTGCTGCATCACCATGGAAGCCATTAATATTGGCACCACAGTCAACACTAATAATATCTCCCTCTTTTAATACATACCCTCCTGGTATTCCATGAACTACTTGCTCATTAACAGATATACATAGTGAAGCAGGAAATCCATAGAGCCCTTTAAATGAAGGTTTCGCCCCATGCTTAGTTATAAATTCTTCTGCTATCCTATCTAATTCAGCAGTAGTTATTCCTGGTCTAACCTCTTTTTCAACTAATAGAAGAGTTTCAGCTACGATTCTACCAGCAATCCTCATTAGGTCGATTTCTTTATCATTCTTGATAATAATCATTAGTTTGCACTCCCTAAAATGTTGCAAATGCTTTCGAATACTTCATTAATAGCTTTTGTTCCATCTACAGTAGAAAGTAAGTTTTTCTCTTTATAAAAATCAATCAGTGGTTGTGTTTGTCTTTCATAGACATCTAATCTCTCTTTTACTGTTTCTTCAACATCATCTTTTCTTTGGATGACATTGTCACCACAAACATCGCAAACACCTTCAACAGATGGTGGATTGAATTTTACATGATAACTAGCTCCACATGATAAACAAACTCTTCTTCCTGTCATTCTTTCAAGAATGAAACTGCTAGGTACTTCGATACATAAAGCTGTATCTAAGTTTTCATTTCTTGATACTAAAAACTCTTGTAGAGCTTCAGCTTGAGCAACAGTTCTTGGGAAACCATCTAATAGATAACCATTTTTACAGTCTTCCCATGTTAATCTGTCTTTAACCATATTGATAGTAACTTCATCTGGTACTAATTGACCATTATCAATATATTGCTTTGCTTGTATTCCTAAAGGGGTTTCTTCTGAAATATTCTTTCTAAAGATATCCCCTGTAGAAATATGTGGTATAGAGTATCTATTACTAATTGATTTTGCCTGTGTTCCTTTTCCAGCCCCAGGAGGACCTAATAATACTATCTTCACGGGCATCATCTCCATTATAAATCTATTTTAAGAATCCTTGATAGTGTCTCATTACTAATTGTGAATCTAGTTGTCTAGAAAAATCTAATCCAACTCCAATTAAAATTAATAATGATGTTCCACCAAATTGAATCCCTGTTAAATCAGTATAATTACTAATTAATATTGGAGTAACAGCTAATAATGCTGCAAATAATCCCCCGATTAAAGATACTCTTGTAAGTACTTTTTCAAAATACTTCTCTGTAGCTTCACCTGGTCTTACACCTGGTACAAAGCCTGCAGACTTATGAAGATTTTCAGCCATTTCATCTGGTTTAAATGTTATTTGAGTATAGAACCAAGTAAAGAATACTGTTAATACTGCATAACAAACAGGATACATCCATGTAGATTTATTAAAAATACTATAAGGACTTGTTAATATCCATTTTGACCATCCCTTAGTTGGGAAAAAATTAGCTATTGTTTCAGGGAACATCATTACAGACATTGCAAATATTATTGCAATAACTGCTGATCCAATTAAACTTAGTGGTATATGAGTAGATTGACCTCTCATAACCTTAGTACCTACAGCCTTACCAGCATATTGGATAGGCACTCTTCTCTCTGCTAATGAGAAGTATATTGTAAATACTAATAGTGCTAAAGTACCAACTAAGAATAATGCTATTTCAATAATAGTAATTTCACCTGCTTCTTTTAATGTAAATAATGACATTAAAGTTGTAGGTAATTGAGATACTATATTGACAAATATTAATATTGAAACTCCGTTTCCAAATCCCTTTTGAGTTATTTGGTCACCAAGCCACATACAGAAAGTAGATCCTACTACTAAAGCAATTAATACTACAACTTTTTGAGCTGAGCTTAATCCTGTAGCTGCACCTTGTGCTGCTATCATAGAGTAAATTCCAATTGCTAATACAAAACCTATTGCTATTGAAGCATATCTTGTAATAGACTGAATTTTATTTCTACCTTCTTCTCCTTCTTTAGATAATTGTTCTAATGAAGGAATTGCAATTGTTAATAACTGTACTATGATTGATGCATTAATATAAGGTGAAACACTTAATGCAAATATACTAAATTTACTTAACGCTCCTCCTGATATTAAATTATAAAAGCCAAGTAACCCACCAGAGTTTGTCATTGAGCTTAAATAACTAGTATCAATTCCAGGAACGGGAATATGTATTCCAATCCTGAAAATTGCTACTAAAAATATCGTCCATAAAAATCTTTTTCTAAGTTCCGGAACCTTCCAGGCATTACGTAGGGTTGATAGCATATTACATCACCTCAACTTTTCCTCCAGCTGCTTCTATCTTTTCAGCTGCTGCCTTAGACATCTTACATCCTTGAACAGTTAAGCTCTTTTCTAATGTTCCGTTTCCTAATATCTTAACTCCATCTTTAACTTTAGATATTACTCTTGTTTCAAGTAATAATTCTGGAGTTACTACTGTGCCGTTTTCAAATATGTTTAATCTATCAACGTTTATAGAAACTATTTGCTTAGCGAAGATATTAGTGAATCCTCTCTTAGGAAGTCTTCTGTATAATGGCATTTGACCACCTTCAAATCCTGGTCTAACTCCACCGCCTGATCTAGCGTTTTGTCCTTTTTCACCTTTACCAGCGTTTCTTCCTAAACCTGAACCAGTACCTCTACCAACTCTCTTAGGAGCTTTTTTACTACCAGCTGCTGGTTTTAACTCATGAAGTTTCATATCTCGTGCACCTCCTCTTTATTATACTTCTTCTACTTTTAATAAGTAGTCAACTTTGTTGATCATACCTCTGATTTGAGGAGTATCCTCATGCTCTACAGTTTTGTTAATCTTTCTTAGACCAAGAGCATTTGCAGTAGCGATATGGTCTTTCTTTCTGCCTATTAAGCTTTTAACTAAAGTAACCTTTATCTTTGCCATTGCGTATACCTCCTAACCTAATATTTCTTCTACTGATTTGCCTCTTAATCTAGCTATTTCTTCAGCTGTTCTTAAGCTTGCTAAACCATTAATTGTAGCATTTACCATGTTTCTTGGATTGTTTGAACCTAAAGACTTAGCTCTAACGTCCTTTAATCCTGCTAATTCTAATACAGCTCTTGCTGGTCCACCAGCGATAACTCCTGTACCTTCTTTAGCTGGCATGATTAAAACTTTACCTGTTCCAAACTTACCATATATTTCATGAGGAACTGTAGTTCCAACTATAGCAACGCTAACCATGTTTTTCTTAGCGTCTTCGATACCTTTTTTAATTGCTTCTGGGATTTCGATTGACTTACCCATTCCTACGCCTACGTGTCCGTTCTCATCACCAACAACAACTAAAGCGCTGAATCTGAAGTTTCTACCACCCTTAACAACCTTAGTAACTCTGTTTATAAAAACAACCTTTTCCTTAAGGTCTAGTGTGCTAGGATCGATTCTCATTGATTTCCCTCCTTGTTTGATTAGAATTTTAAGCCTGCTTCTCTAGCGCTTTCTGCTAATGTTTGAACTCTTCCGTGATATACGTATCCACCTCTATCGAATACAACTTCAGTTATACCTTTATCTAAAGCTCTCTTAGCAACTAGTTCACCAACTAATTTAGCAGCTTCTTTGTTTCCGCCAACTTTTACATCAACTTCTTTATCTAAAGTAGAAGCAGATGCTAAAGTAACAGCATTTATATCATCAATAATTTGAGCATATATGTTTTTTTCACTTCTATAAACTGAAAGTCTTGGTCTTTCAGGAGTACCAGAAACTTTCTTACGTACTCTAAGGTGACGCTTTGCTCTACTTGCTTTTTTGTCTGCCTTCTTGAACATAAGGTTCAACTCCTTCCTAATTATTTCTTACCAGTTTTACCTTCTTTACGTCTGATAACTTCGCCTTCGAATTTAATTCCTTTACCCTTATATGGTTCAGGTTTTCTCCACTTTCTGATATCAGCTGCAGCAGCACCAACTAATTGCTTGTCGATTCCAGATACAACTACTTTTGTAGCTGCTGGAGTTTCGAAAGTAATTCCTTCAGCTGGTTCTATTTCAACTGGATGTGAAAATCCTAAGTTCATTACAAGCTTCTTTCCTTGTAATTGTGCTCTATAACCAACACCGATTAATTCTAGAGTCTTTTGGTATCCCTTTTCAACTCCTATGATCATGTTGTTGATTAATGCTCTAGTTAAACCGTGAAGAGCTCTATGCTCTTTAACGTCACTAGGTCTTGTAACAACAACTTGGTTGTCTTCAACTGCTATATTCATGTCTTTGTCCATAGCCTTAACTAATTGCCCTTTAGGTCCTTTTACAGTAACAACGTTACCTTCAGCAACTGTAACTGTAACACCAGCAGGGATAGCTATTGGTAATCTACCTACTCTTGACATAATCGCACCTCCTGTATTATTTGTTAGATCTATATGTTAAACAACTTAATTTTCAAAATTAGTTACTACCAAACGTAGCAAACAACTTCTCCGCCTAAGCCTAGTTTTCTTGCTTCTCTGTCTACAACTATACCTTTTGAAGTTGAAATTACAGCGATTCCTAATCCATTAAGAACTCTTGGAACTTCATCTTTCTTACAGTATACTCTTAAACCAGGTTTTGATATTCTCTTAATTCCAGTAATAACTCTTTCTTTGTTAGAACCGTATTTAAGAGATAATCTCATCATTGGAACAACACCATCATTGTATTCTTCAATATTCTTGATGTATCCCTCTTGTAATAATATATTTGCAACAGCCTTCTTTACGTTTGAAGAAGGAACTTCTACTACTTCGTGTCTTACAGCATTCGCATTTCTAATACGAGTTAGTAAATCTGCGATAGGATCTGTCATAACCATTTAATTTGCCTCCTTTCAGTCGTTAGGTTTACCAGCTTGCCTTCTTACAACCAGGAATTTCACCCTTGTAAGCAAGTTCTCTAAAGCATATACGGCAAATACCAAACTTTCTTAATACTGCATGTGGTCTTCCACATATTCTGCATCTTGTATAAGCTCTTGTTTTATATTTAGGAGCTTTGCTCCACTTTTCAATAATAGCTTTACGTGCCACAGTTTTCCCTCCTTATTATTGAGCGAATGGCATTCCAAGGAATCTTAATAATTCTCTTGCTTCTTCGTCAGTCTTTGCAGTTGTAACGAAGATAATATCCATTCCTCTAACCTTATCGATCTTATCGTATTCTATTTCTGGGAATATTAATTGTTCTTTAATTCCTAAAGAATAATTTCCTCTTCCATCAAATGCTCTGTCAGAAACCCCTCTAAAGTCTCTAACTCTTGGAAGAGCAATTGACATTAGTTTATCAGCAAACTCAAACATCTTTGCTCCTCTTAATGTAACTTTACATCCTAATGCCATGTTTTCTCTAATCTTAAAGTTAGCAACAGATTTCTTTGCTCTTGTTAAGATTGGTTTTTGTCCTGAGATAAGTTGTAAATCAGCAACCGCAGATTCTAAAACCTTTTGGTTATCTTTAGCTTCTCCAACTCCCATATTTATAACAATTTTTTCAAGCTTTGGAACTTCCATGATGTTTTTGTATCCGAACTTTTCTGTCATAGCTTGAATTACTTCATTTGTATACTTCTCTTGAAGTCTTGGTGTCATAATTAGTACCTCCTTTCAGATTTTAGAATGTTTCTCCACACTTCTTACAAACTCTAACCTTAGTACCATCTTCTAAGATTTTATTGCTAATTCTTGTAGCATTTTTGCATTTTGTGCAGTATAACATAACTTTTGAGCTGTAGATAGCTCCTTCTTTTTCTATTATTCCGCCTTGAGCATTAGCTCTAGATGGTTTTTGGTGTTTCTTAACTATGTTAACTCCTTGAACAAGAACTCTTCCTGTTTTTGGATATACTTTTAAAACTTCACCAGTCTTTCCAGCATCTTTACCAGAAACAACTACTACTGTGTCGTTCTTTTTAACGTGTAACTTCAAATTAGCCACCTCCTCTATTATAGAACTTCTGGTGCTAATGATAATATTTTATTAAATTCTTTATCTCTTAGCTCCCTAGCAACAGGTCCGAAGATACGAGTTCCTCTTGGTTGCTTATCATCTTTTATTATAACAGCAGCGTTCTCATCAAATTTGATGTATGAACCGTCAGCTCTTCTTAATCCTCTTACTGATCTAACAATAACAGCTTTTACAACGTCACCTTTTTTAACAACGCCGCCTGGTGTTGCACTTTTAACGCTAGCTACTATTATATCTCCAATGTTACCGAACTTTCTCTTTGATCCGCCTAAAACTCTAATACACATGATTTCTTTAGCACCTGAGTTATCAGCTACCTTTAATAAGGTTTGTTGTTGTATCATTGAAATTTACCCTCCTTTCAGTCTTAAAAAGCTTATTTAGCTCTTTCAACTATTTCAACAAGTCTCCATCTCTTATCTTTAGATAATGGTCTAGTTTCCATTATTAATACTCTATCATTCATGTTAGCTTCATTGTTTTCATCATGAGCTTTGAATTTAGTAGTTCTATTCATAGTTTTTCCGTATAGTGGATGTCTTACCTTAGTTTCAACAGCAACTACGATAGTCTTATCCATTTTATCAGAAACAACTCTACCGATTTTCTTCTTTCTTAATCCTCTTTCCATTAGGGGCTACCTCCTTCCAGATTTACTGTTCAAATGCCCTGATCTCTTCTTCTCTAATGATGGTTTTGATTTGGGCTATAGATTTCTTTACTTCTCTTATTCTCATAGGATTTTCTAATTGTCCTGTAGCTAATTGGAATCTTAAGTTGAATAACTCAGCTTTTAATTCTCCTAATTTAGCAACTAAATCTTGAGGATTATTTGCTCTTAAATCTTTTAATTCTCTAGCCTTCATTATTCTTCACCACCCATTTCCTCAAAATCTCTTCTTGTAACGAATTTACACTTTACAGGAAGTTTGTGTGATGCAAGTCTCATTGCTTCTCTTGCAACTTCTTCGTTAACTCCTGATAATTCGAATAATACTCTACCAGGTTTAACTACAGCTACCCAATATTCTGGTGAACCTTTACCAGAACCCATTCTTGTTTCAGCTGGTTTCTCAGTAACTGGCTTATCTGGGAATACTTTTATCCAAAGTTTTCCTCCTCTTCTAATGTATCTGTTAATTGCTATTCTGGCAGATTCTATTTGGTTACTTGTTATCCATCCACAAGTTTGTGCTTGGATACCAAAATCTCCGTATGCAAGGAAATTACCTCTAGTAGCTTTTCCTTTCATTCTACCACGTTGTACCTTACGATGCTTAACTCTTTTAGGCATTAACATGATTATATTCCTCCTTTCTTACGCGTTAACTTCTTCCTTCTTTTCAACTTTTTTAGTTGGAAGAACTTCTCCATTATAAACCCAAACTTTAACTCCGATTTTACCGTATGTTGTATCTGCTTCTGCAAATCCATAATCAATATCAGCTCTTAATGTTTGTAGTGGAATTGTTCCTTCATGATATTGTTCAGTTCTAGCGATTTCAGCTCCACCTAATCTTCCTGAACAAGCTGTTTTAACACCCTTAGCTCCTAATTTCATAGCTCTTTGAATGCTTTGTTTCATAGCTCTTCTGAAAGAAACTCTCTTTTCTAATTGAGCAGCAATGTTTTCAGCGATTAATTGTGCATCAGCTTCAGCATTCTTAACTTCAACTATATTTATTAAAAGATTCTTTCCGTTTGTTAATTTAGTAACCTTAGCTTTTAAAGCTTCGATTCCTGCACCACCTTTACCGATAACAACACCTGGTTTAGCAGTATATATATTTAACTTAACTCTTTTAGCTGATCTTTCGATTTCAATCTTAGATATACCAGCTGAGAAAAGTTCCTTCTTTACGAATTCTCTTATTTTGTTGTCTTCTATTAAGTTGTCAGCAAATGTTCTCTTATCAGCGTACCATTTTGCGTACCAACCTTTAATAACTCCAACTCTAAGTCCGTGAGGATGTACTTTTTGACCCACTTGTTTTTCCCTCCTTCTTACTAAGCTCTTTCTTTAACTACTACTGTTATATGACTTGTTCTTTTGTTGATTCTGAACGCTTTTCCGTGGTCCATTGGTCTGAATCTCTTTAAAGTTGGACCAGCACCTACGAATGTTTCAGCAACATATAAGTTTTCAACATTTAAGTCATGATTGTTCTCTGCATTTGCAACAGCTGATTTTAAAACTTTGTTTATAACAACTGCAGCATCTTTTGGAGTGTATTGTAATATAGCGAAAGCCTCGTTAACATTTTTTCCTCTTATTAAATCAAGAACAACTCCTACTTTCATTGGAGACATTCTCACATATTTAGCTATAGCTCTAGCTTCCATTGATGTTCCTCCTTTCCCAGATTACTTTCTTTTTCTTGATGCTTTTTCGTCGTAATCGTGTCCTCTGTATGTTCTAGTAAGAGCAAATTCTCCTAATTTGTGTCCTACCATATCTTCGCTCACATATACTGGAACGTGTTTTCTACCATCATGAACAGCGATTGTATGACCAATCATTTGTGGGAAAATTGTTGAAGATCTTGACCAAGTCTTAACAACCTTATTTTCACCATTAGCATTCATTTCTTCTATCTTCTTTAAAAGTCCTTCGTGTACGAAAGGTCCCTTTTTTATTGATCTACTCACTATAATTTGCCTCCCTTCATAATCTCTAGGCCCAGTAAGCCTGAAGAGAATTAATTCTCTTCAATTACTTACTATTTCTTCTCTTTATTATGAATCTATCAGAATATTTCTTATTCTTTCTAGTCTTGTATCCAAGTGCTGGTTTACCCCATGGAGTAACTGGACTTGGTCTACCGATAGGTGATCTACCTTCACCACCACCGTGAGGGTGATCGCAAGGATTCATTACAGAACCTCTAACTGTAGGTCTCCATCCCATGTGTCTCTTTCTACCAGCTTTACCAATGTTGATGATATCGTTAGTAGTGTTAGAAACTGTTCCGATTGTAGCTTTACATTCGATTCTTACATATCTCATTTCACCTGAAGGTAATCTTAATGTAGCGTAGTTACCTTCTTTAGCCATTAATTGAGCAGAAGTACCTGCTGATCTAACCATTTGGCCACCTTTACCAGCTTGTAATTCTATGTTGTGAACAACTGTACCAACCGGCATATCTTTTAATGCTTTAGCATTACCAACTTTGATATCAGCTTCTGGTCCAGATACGATTGTATCTCCAACCTTTAATCCTACTGGTGCAAGAATATATCTCTTTTCACCATCAGCATATACTACTAACGCAATGTATGCTGTTCTGTTTGGATCGTATTCTATAGTAGCAACTTTTGCTGGAATACCATCCTTATTTCTCTTGAAATCAATTATTCTATATTTTCTCTTAGCTCCACCACCGTGGTGTCTAACAGTTATTTTACCTTGAGCATTTCTACCACCAGTTTTCTTTAAAGAAACTAAAAGTGATTTCTCTGGGCTGTTTGTAGTTATTTCTTCAAAGCTAGCCATTGTCATCTCTCTTCTTGATGGTGTAGTAGGTCTAAACTTTTTAACTGCCATGCTAATTCCCTCCTTCTTTAAGCTTCTCTGGCTTTATAGCCAATATTACGCTTTGATATTATTGCATTCCTTCAAAGAATTCAATACCTTTGCTATCTTGAGCTAATGTGATTATAGCTTTCTTTTGGTCAGCTCTCTTACCAACATGTACGCCCATTCTCTTAGTTTTTCCCATAGTTCTTATAGTTTGAACTTTTTCAACTTTAACGCCGAAAACTTCTTCGATCGCTTTCTTTATTTGAACTTTGTTAGCACTCATATGAACTATGAAAGTGTACTTCTTTTCTGCCATTGCAGCCATTGACTTTTCAGTTATAACTGGTTTTCTGATTATATCGTGGCTTGTTAACTTCATTATGCGTACACCTCCTCAATCTTTGATACAGCATCCTTAGTCATGATTACTTTTGGATATTTTAATAAATCATAAACGTTGATGTTATTTACAGGAAGTACTGCTACTCCTTCTATGTTTCTAGCTGATTTGTAAACTGTTTCGTTTGCTTCAGCTGTTATGATTAATGTCTTCTTAGCATTAAAAGCATTTAACATTTTAACAACTTCCTTAGTCTTAGGTGCTTCTAATGTTAAGCTATCTAATACTACCATTTCATCATTTTGAACTTTGCTAGTTAATGCTGATAACATAGCAACTCTTCTCATTGACTTTGGTATAGACATTCTGTAATCTCTTGGCTTTGGTGCGAATACAACTCCACCTTTGATCCATTGTGGTGCTCTGATTGAACCTTGTCTAGCTCTACCAGTTCCCTTTTGTCTCCAAGGCTTAATTCCGCCTCCTCTAACCTCAGCTCTAGTTTTAGCTGATTGAGTTCCTTGTCTTTTATTAGCTAATAATGCAACAACTACTTGGTGCATAGCATCTGCATTTACTTCTGCAGCAAATATAGTCTCATTTAATTGAATATCTTCAATTTTGTTTCCTTCTTTGTTAAATAATCCTACTGTAGGCATTCTGTCTCCTCCTTTCTAAAGAAATTAAGCTTTAACAGCGTTTCTTATTACAACTGTGCTCTTGTTAGCACCTGGGATACCACCCTTAACTAATATTAAGTTCTTTTCAGCTATTACTTTAACAACTTCTAAGTTTAATACAGTTGTGTTTACAGCTCCCATGTGTCCTGGCATGTTCTTGTTCTTGAATGTTCTTGATGGATCTGAAGAAGCTCCCATTGAACCTACTGCTCTGTGGAACTTAGAACCGTGTGACATTGGTCCTCTGTTAGCATTCCATCTCTTAATAACCCCTTGGAATCCCTTACCTTTAGATACTCCAGAAACGTCAATTTTATCTCCAGCTGCAAATAAATCAGCTTTTATTTCTTGACCTACTTCATATCCGCTGCAGTCTTCTAATCTGAATTCTTTTAAAGTTCTTCTTAAAGATACTCCAGCTTTAGCAAAGTGTCCTTTTCTTGGCTTATTAACTAATTTTTCTCTTACTTCACCGAAACCAACTTGTATTGCTTCATAACCATCTTTTTCGATAGTTTTCTTTTGAACAACAACACATGGTCCAGCTTCTACTACAGTTACAGGAACTACCTTTCCATTTTCATCAAAAATTTGAGTCATTCCTATTTTCTTACCGATTATAGCTTTTTTCATGTATTTACACCTCCCAAACGCATTAGCGGATTGCTTTGCAATCATAACCGTTCAAACTGTTTATTTAATAGTTAAGCTATTATAGCTTTATTTCGATATCTACACCAGCAGGTAAGTTTAATCTCATTAATGCATCAACAGTTTTAGGTGATGGATTAACGATATCGATTAATCTCTTGTGTGTTCTGATTTCGAATTGTTCTCTTGAATCTTTGTATTTGTGAACAGCTCTTAATATTGTAACAACATCTTTTTCAGTTGGTAGTGGTACTGGACCTGCAACCTTTGCTCCTGTTGATTTAGCTGTTTCAACGATTTTTTCAGCAGATTGATCTAATATAGTGTGATCAAAAGCCTTTAATCTGATTCTAATTTTTTGTTTTGACATTCTGGTTTCCCTCCTTTTCATGTACGCTTTACTTCTAACGCACAACAGTTGTAGTTCTATAAACTGCTCCTGGTGTTTCATAAATAATAACACAGGCTACTACCCCTGTCGTCGGATTCTAGATCCTGACTTGCTCCTCAAGAATAACCCGGAAGTCCGGCAACCTCTTGATTCATCGCGTTGCGCTACACAACTTCTTTATTATACTATCTTTATAAATCTTTATCAAGACTTTTTTTTTATCTTTTTTTTATCATTTAAAAAAAACTTTTGT
>ENA-OROU01002192-OROU01002192.1-human-gut-metagenome-genome-assembly--contig:-NODE-2192-length-14668-cov-13.058783_pt1 | contig 14668 bp, 9 predicted proteins | sample MGYA00242131_ERZ509054 | MGnify/ENA primary metagenome ERZ509054 (study PRJEB26280, sample SAMEA2338749) | human gut metagenome | biome: human gut; feature: human-associated habitat; material: faeces... | reverse complement strand
TGTACGCCTCCAACGCGGGCAAGAGTGGCGGCGAGTTCTTCACCCCGCAGGAGGTTTCGGAGCTGCTGACCCGCCTTGCCGTTGTGGGCAAAACCGAGGTCAATAAGGTCTATGACCCTGCTTGCGGCTCCGGCTCTCTGCTGCTGAAGGCGGCTAAGATTCTGGGCAAGGAGAATGTGCGTCAGGGCTTCTTCGGTCAGGAAATCAACCTGACGACCTACAACCTGTGCCGTATCAATATGTTCCTGCACGATATTGATTTTGATAAGTTCAACATCGCCCACGAAGATACGTTGATTTCGCCCCAGCATTGGGACGAGGAACCCTTTGAGGTCATCGTCAGCAACCCGCCCTACTCTATCAAATGGGAGGGCGATGATAACCCGGTCTTGATTAACGACCCGCGTTTCTCCCCTGCCGGTGTGCTGGCCCCGAAATCCAAAGCGGACTTGGCCTTTATCATGCACTCGCTGGCATGGCTGGCGACCAACGGCACGGCGGCTATCGTCTGCTTCCCCGGTATTATGTATCGCGGCGGCGCGGAAAAGAAGATTCGCCAGTATCTGATTGACAACAACTTTATCGACTGCATTATCCAGTTGCCCGGCAACCTGTTCTTTGGCACAAGTATTGCAACCTGCATTATGGTGCTGAAGAAGAGCAAGGCCGAGAACAAGACGCTGTTTATTGATGCCTCGAAAGAATTTGTCAAGGTCACGAACAACAACAAGCTGACCGAGGACAACATTGCAAAAATCGTGGCCTCGTTCGTTGACCGTGAGGATAAGGACTATTTCTGCCGCCTTGTTCCCAACGATGAGATTGCCGCGCAGGACTATAACCTGTCTGTATCCACCTATGTGGAGCAGGAGGACACCCGCGAGGTCATCAACATTACGGAGTTGAACGCAGAAATCAAGCGCATTGTGGCGCGGGAACAGATTCTGCGTGACGAGATTGATAAGATTATTGCAGAGATTGAGGCCGAATGAAACAAGGGGGGGCTTGAGGATGCGCGGCGATGCAGAAAGAAAATGCTTAGAGGCTGTGCAACGCTGTATTTTTATATCAAGTCCAGATAGAAAAGAAACAGCATACACCGTTTCGGAAGATGAATTTTTAAAGAACCATTATCTTTACGCAAAACCCGTAGGACAAATATTTTTTGGAATGTCAGAAGATGATGTGATACATTTTGAAAATCTTCTTCGGCTGGTGAAGCCGAATGATGCGCCGAGTGAATTTCCGGATTTTACGTCAGATAGAGGATTTGTTGAGCAGTTTCAAGTTACGTCATCAGAGATTACAAAGCGAGCAGGCGCATTGCATAAAAAAGAATATGCCAAATTTCAAGAGGATGCGAACAAAAGGGAAAAGCAACTAATGGATGAAATGAATGAACATCCAGAATCGGGCAAAATAGAAACGCTAACGCAAGTTTTCACGTATCCGCGCCATTCATATGAGTATTTCTGCACATCCTTTAAAAAGACGTGGGAGCATCATGTAGAAAGCCTCGCCCAATATGGGGGCAGTAAAGATATTGCAGTCTTTATGGTTGAATATCAAGAACATACGTTACACATGTGTGAGGATTTTAGCGGACTGCAATTAAAGGAAAACATTTTCTATGGTGATTTGCTTAAAGGTGAACGTTATTCCTGTTATCGTTTGAGTCGAGACAAGAACCTTTTGAATTATATTTATGGCTACAAAGGCAAAATTGATTATGTGGTTATGGTGACAGATGACGAATTGCCGGAAATCATAAAGGTGGAAAATATTCCGGAATTATTAAAACTAAATCCACATGGATTTGTAATTGAATCGACAATGTGCATGAGTGAGATGCGATATTTTTCTGGGATGACAATTTCGATGGATAAGAAAATAGGTGAAGCAAATGAGTAACATAGAAAAGCTGATTAAAGAGCTTTGCCCGGATGGCGTTGAGTATAAGGAATTAAAAAGTGTATTTGAAATGAGGAATGGCTATACACCCTCAAAAGCAAAAGCTGAATTTTGGGAGGGTGGGACAATCCCGTGGTTCCGCATGGAGGACATTCGGGAAAACGGAAACATTCTTTCGGATTCGGCACAACATATTACGCCTGCTGCGGTTAAGGGAAAGCTTTTCCCCGCCAACTCTATTATTGTGGCAACGTCCGCGACTATCGGTGAACATGCGCTGATAACGGTTGAATCACTGGCAAATCAAAGATTTACTTACTTAGTTCGCCGCCCGGAATATGAGGAAAAACTTGACCCTAAATTTGTTTATTATTACTGCTATAAGTTGGATGAATGGTGCTTGAATAACACAAACATATCGAGTTTTCCCTCTGTTGATATGGCAAAATTTGCAAAGTTTAAGATACCAATTCCGCCGCTGCCCGTTCAACGTGAAATTGTCCGGATACTGGACAATTTCACGGAGCTTACAGCGGAGCTTACAGCGGAGCTTACAGCGGAGCTTACAGCACGCAAAAAGCAGTACGAATTTTATAGGGATAAACTACTAACGTATAAAAATAGTGCGAAGCACGGAAAAATCATGGATATGTTGGCTCAACCTATAACGGATGGACCGCATACTACCCCTAAGTTAGTAGATAGTGGAGTGCCTTTTTTGTCTGCGGAAGCAATTTATGATGGACGGATTCATTTTGAAAAGAAACGTGGATTTATAACAGAAGAGTTTGATAGTGAATGTTGCAAAAAATATAAACCACAGAAAAACGATGTTTTTATGGTGAAGTCCGGGTCAACGACAGGAAAAGTTGGGTTTGTTGATACGGATATACGTTTTAATATTTGGTCACCATTGGCAGCAATGCGGACGAATGATAATAATTCGCCGCGGTTTCTATTTCATTTACTTCAATCCGAATCGGTACAAAAGCAAGTGCAGGTGAAAGCAAGTCACGGCTCTCAGCCTAATTTGAGCATGCGAGCATTGGAGCAATTTGATGTTGTTATTCCATCGTTAGAAGTACAACAAAGAATTGCAAATGTTTTAGATAATTTCGATTCCATTTGTTCTGACTTAAACATTGGCCTGCCTGCTGAAATTGAAGCCCGTAAAAAACAGTATGAATATTATCGGGATATGCTCTTGACGTTTGCTGCGGCTGACGACATAATCTTGACAGACAGACAGACAGACAGACAGACAGACAGACAGACAGACAGACAGACAGAGCATAATTAAGCTCTTACAGTAGGTGTTTGGTTATGCGCGTGTACCATTGGAATCAGTATGCGATATATATGATGGCACACATCAAACACCACACTACAAAGAATGTGGAATCCCCTTTGTAAGTGTAGAAAACATCAACGATTTGTACGCAACAAAAAAGTACATAGCTAAAGAAGACTATGAAAAAAACTATAAGGTCAGGCCACAAAAAGATGATGTGTTTATGACACGGATAGGGACTATCGGAGCTTGTGCAGTTGTGGATAAAAATGTAGACCTTGCATACTATGTTACACTTGCGCTAATCCGTCCGCATGGTGAACAGGTTGAAAGTAAGTATGTAAAGTATATATTGGAAAGCGCAACGGGGCGAAAAGAATTAAGAAAAAGAACGCTTGTCAATGCAGTTCCAGTTAAAATAAATTTGGGCGATATAGGCAAGATTCTTGTTCCCGTCCCACCGTTGAACATTCAAAAGCAACTTACAAAGCAGATAGAAAATTTTGACACACTTTGCAACGACCTCACCACCGGCCTCCCTGCTGAAATCGAGGCACGGCAAAAACAATACGAATACTATCGGGACAAGCTCTTAACATTTAAGGAGTTGGGTGCATGAGCACTTACAATGTAGTTGCTGCCAGCAACGAAAGTACCGTTGTAACAGAATACGAACCGCAAAGCAAACGCTCTGACGCTTACCAGAGCGAGGCCGCGCTGGAGCAGGCGTTTATCAAGATGCTGGAGGAGCAGGGCTATGTCTACCTCCCTATCCATGATAACGCTGACCTTGTGGCAAACCTGCGCCGTCAGCTGGAGATTCTGAACAATTATACCTTTACGGATAAGGAATGGGATAACTTCTTTAAGGATAAAATCGCCAACGCGAACGATGGCATCAAAGAAAAGACCCGCCGCATCCAAGAGGATAACATTCAGAACCTGACCCGCGAGGACGGCTCTACGGTCAATATTACGCTGTTGGATAAAAAGAACATCCACAACAACCGTTTGCAGGTCATTAACCAGTATGTGGAGAACGGCGGCAACTATGATAACCGCTATGATGTCACGATTCTGGTAAACGGTCTGCCGCTGGTTCATGTGGAATTGAAGCGGCGCGGTGTGCCTATCAAGGAGGCATTCAACCAAATCAACCGTTACCAGCGGGACAGCTTTTGGGCGGGCAGCGGGCTGTATGAGTATGTGCAGATTTTCGTTATCTCCAACGGCACGAACACGAAATACTACTCCAATACGACCCGCGACAGCCACATTAAAGAAAGCGCCGGAACGACCCGAAAGAGCAGCAAAAAGACAAGCAACAGCTTTGAATTTACGTCCTTTTGGGCGGATGGGAAAAACCGCGTTATTCCCGACTTGGTGGACTTTACCCGCACGTTCTTTGCCCGCCATACGCTGTTGAACATCCTGACGAAGTATTGCGTCTTTACGTCCGAAGACCTGCTGCTGGTGATGCGTCCGTACCAGATTGCGGCCACCGAGCGTATTTTGTCCCGCATTGAGGTTTCGACCAACTACAAGCAGACGGGAACACTGGCCGCAGGCGGGTACATCTGGCACACAACAGGCAGCGGCAAAACGCTGACCTCCTTCAAAACAGCGCAGCTGGCCTCCAACCTCCCCTATATTGATAAGGTTCTGTTCGTGGTAGACCGCAAGGATTTGGACTACCAGACCATGAAAGAATATGACCGCTTTGAAAAAGGGGCGGCCAACGGCAACACCTCCACGCAGGTGCTGCAGCGCCAGTTGGAAGACCGGGATGCCAAAGGCAACCCACATACTTATAAAATCATCATTACAACGATTCAAAAGCTGGCGCTGTTTGTTGCCCGCAATAAGGGACATGAGATTTTCCAAAAGCACGTTGTCTTGATTTTTGACGAGTGCCATCGCAGCCAGTTTGGCGATATGCACGAGGACATCACAAAATATTTTAAGAACTATCACCTGTTTGGCTTTACAGGTACGCCGATTTTTGCGGCCAATGCCAGTACGCGCGGCAAACCTACGCTGAAAACCACCCCACAGGCGTTTGGCGGTGAGCCTGATGCAAACGGCAAAAAAGTCCTGCCGCTGCATACCTATACGATTGTTGATGCTATCAACGATAACAACGTTCTGCCGTTTAGAATTGACTATGTGGATACGGTCAACCGCAAGGCAGGTATTGGCGATAAGCAGGTCAAGGCCATCGACACCGAAAAAGCACTTGCCGACCCGCGCCGCGTAAAGGAAATCGTCAAATACATCTTAGAGCATTTCGACCAGAAAACAAAACGCAACGGTAAAACGTATTCTTTCCGTGCGCTGCGCAATATCGAGGCAGTGGCAACCGATAAAACACGCGGGCAGGTCGCAGAAGTCAAGGACAGTGTGCGCCTGTCGGGCTTTAACTCCATCTTTGCGGTCAGCTCGATTGCAATGGCAAAGGCGTATTATCTGGAATTTAAGAGCCAGATGCAGGATTTGCCCGAAGCAAAGCGCCTGCGAGTGGCAACGATTTTCAGCTACGCCCCCAACGAGGACGTGGAAGATGCAAACGGCATGCTGGGCGAGGAAAATTCCGATGATACCAGCCAGCTTGATGCAAGCTCGCGCGACTTTTTGGAGTCTGCAATCAAGGATTATAATGCACTTTTCAAAACGCATTACGATACCTCGGCCGACAGATTCCAGAACTATTATAAAGACCTTTCCCTGCGCATGAAAAACCGCGAGGTTGACATCCTGATTGTCGTGAATATGTTCCTGACGGGCTTTGATGCTACCACGCTGAATACGCTCTGGGTGGATAAAAACCTTGTCATGCACGGCTTGATACAGGCGTTCTCGCGCACAAACCGTATCCTGAACTCCGTAAAGACATACGGCAACATTGTCTGCTTCCGCAATCTGGAGGAGGAAACCAACAAAGCCATTGCCTTGTTTGGTGACCGCAATGCGGGTAGTATCGTTCTGCTGAAAAACTATAAAGCCTATTACGATGGCTATGACGAGGACGGCAAACACCACGACGGCTACGAAGACCTGATTGCCAAACTGCAAGCAAAGTTCCCGTTGGGTCAGCCCATTATTGGCGAACAAAACCAAAAGGACTTTATCGCGCTGTTTGGCGCAATCCTGCGGCTGCGGAATATCCTTACCTCGTTTGACGACTTTGCGGGCAATGAACTGCTCTCCCCGCGCGATATGCAGGACTACCAGAGCAACTATATTGACCTGTACCAACAGCTGCGGTCACCAAAGCCGGATAAGGAAGTCATCAATGACGATATAGTTTTTGAGATGGAGCTTATCCGTCAAGTGGAAATCAACATTGACTATATCCTTATGCTGGTTGCCAAGTATCACGATAGCAACTGCGAGGATAAAGAAATCCTTGTTGACATCCGCAAGGCCGTGGACTCCAGTATGCAGCTGCGCAGCAAGAAAGACCTGATTGAAAACTTTATCGCAACCGTCAATACGGCCACCAAGGTAGATGACGACTGGATAAAGTTCGTCACCGAGCAAAAGAAAACCGACCTTGATACACTTATCGCGGAGGAAAAGCTCAAGCCGGATGAAACGCGCAAGTTTGTGGATAACTCTTTCCGAGATGGCATATTAAAGACTACCGGCACAGATGTTGACCGCATCCTGCCGCCGGTCTCGCGCTTTGGCGGCGGCAACCGAGCGGCCAAAAAGGATGGCATTATTGCAAAATTGCAAGCGTTCTTTGACAAATACTTCGGGCTTGTGTAATTCTTTTAACGCACTTGCGTTCTGTGCAAAATTGTGGTATAATATAAATGTAAACTTGATAAGTGTATAAAGACTTGTTGGGTGTCCGTTAATCTAAAACTGAATAATCATACTGAATGGTAAAGCTCTAAGGAGCCAGTACGAAAATTGCGACATTATCTCTACGGGGATAGTGTAAGCAGCGTTTGTACTGGCTCCTTTTTTTGTACCTTGAAAACAAAATAACAAGCAGCATCGGCAACCCTAAGATGGCTGACAATCGCAAAATGGTTGCAACATGTCAAGGCTCAACTTGCCGGAAGGCGCTAACTTCCGTTGCCGAGAAGAACGCTTACGGCAGTTTGGCGTTCAGTCTCCAGAACGAAAGGAACTTACCCACTGCCGCAACTTTACGGGACGGTCTGAACTTCTCCCGCAAGCAGTGCTTCACTTCGGCCAAAGGAAGGCCCTGCCCTCTGTAGAATGGTTACGGGAAAGCCGCAAACTTTTGGTGGTAAGGTAAGCATATTCAGCAAGCCAGAACGGCAAGACAAAGCGGTAACTACTACTTCGGCAGATTACTTATAGTTTCCTATTTGTCTCGCGGAGCGCGGAATCATAGGAGACAATAAGAGTTCTGCTGGTGATTCTTATTTATTCCTATCTTCCCCCGCAAGGCGCGAACTTATATAGGAGCAAATAAGAGGCAACAAACTGACAGCAGAGATTCTGCGGGTTGGCTGTATGTTTCCCGCGACATTTCTTATTTTATCAATGATATTTCATGAAATGAATTAACATTGAATAGATAAGAAGAGAGACTTGGCATTTGTGAACGAAAGACTTGAAAAATATAGCGATATATAGCCGTATATTCTGCATGGAAATATATGGAAATGAAACAAAAAGTATCATGGAATCACCCCTTAAGTATCAAAGGAGTAATGTAATGAAGAAACAAAATGTTGAAACGATTGTTCTGAAAAACGCTAAAACTGGCGTGGCTGAGAAAATCCAGCACGAGTGTCACAACACTGGATACGGGACAAAGCACTTTTGGAAAGCCGATGCTAAGTTCTTTGAACTTCTTTCAAACTTTTCTGCTGCGGAAAGCAAGGTGTTGGCATACATCTTGCAGGAAACACAGCCGACGAAAAATAAATTCGTTGGGGCGTACAAAATGATAGCAAGAAAATTGAATTGCGATGTCGTAACAGTACGTAATGCAGTGAAAAAGATGCAGGAAAGTGATATGCTGGCAAAGACTGAGGATGAAAGAGTTTGGATGATAAATCCAAGGCTGCTTGTTAAAGGCGACATTTATGTGCAAGCACGGCTAATGTCGGAATATGACACTCTGCTTAACCGCCCGTTAAGTGATTTACTTATAACGGATGGCGATGGCAATGACCCGTTATTTTTGCCGCGAGAATATTCGACACCAGAAAGCATAAGCAATGTAAAAATGAATTTTTTTAAAGTGTATGATTCATTTTTTAGAGTTGTTTCCGGACTGGGCGGAAAGGAATCACTGGTGCTGGATTTTCTGGTATGTGCAATGCAGAGCGGTAACAATATGTACGTTGGAACAATGAAAAAGATTGCAGTAAATATCAATAGCTCGAAAGCCACCGTACAGAGAGCGATGGACTCCCTTGCGGATAAGGGGTTTGTGGCAATGCAACTTGATGGCGTTTGGCTGATTAACCCATCAATGGTAATCAAGGGAAATCGTAGTAAAGAAAAGGTACTGATGGATAAATTCATCTTGATTCAAAGGGAATACGATGAGAAGAGAAAAGCACGTAAAAATAGTAAAAGAAAGGAGGCAGATAAGGAAAAAGCAGCAGCATAGATATGCAGCTGCCATTATAAACTATGGCCGACAGAATCATTGCCCTTACTGTTTCACCCATCTTGCCACAGTCTTTGCGTCCGTGCCGTACAGCTGCGCTATATGGTACATGCTGGCTCCTGATTGATACATTTCTTTCATCTCGGCCTTATAGTCTAGCACGGCATCGGGTGCGTGCAGCAGGTCATAGAGAGTCAGTCTCAGCAGAACGGCAAGTTGCAGAACATATCGCGGCGCAACGGACTTGTTGCATAGTGTGGCGTGCAGCTGCTTTGCGGATATGTCAGTCGCAGGAACATAACTGCCATATAGGTTTAAAAGTGCATTTTCGATTTTGGTGGCGTATGTACGTCCCCCGGTCAGGGAGCGCCAGCCACGGGAACGTAATGCGCAGTCAAGGACGGCGTGGTAAACAGAGCCGTCACGATAATCAAAACTTGAATCTAAAGTATCATGCAATAATGAATCTAACGCCAGCAGACAGCCCGGTACGGGTTCTGCTGACTGCTTTTTTAGCTGCATAGTGAATGATGCGGGAAATAGTTCTTGCTGTCGTGTGCTATTGTATGCGACATCGGTATCGACTAGCCAGCAGCGATGCTTGGTGCAAATTTGCATATCCGGCAGTTGGTGGCTGCGATGCCAATAAGGCTCACCATGCAACTGCAAGTCCTCTTGATAGCAGACGGGGCAATAGCGCATTACGGAGCAATGATTTCCGTTGGCTTGTGAAATGCCCATCCGATGTACGGTTAAAGGATTGCCATTGACAACATAGGCATAGGTGGAACGCTTACGCTGCGTAGGGAAAAACCGCGCGTAATAGGGATAAAATGTGTGCTGCATTACAACATCCTTTGCAGACAAGAACCCTTGCGGAAGCTGTGCCAACAGCGTATTTATAGGCCCGCAGAGCATTAGACTGGGAGCACAGAAATTGTCCCCATATAGCTGCCGCAGGGTGTGCTTAGCACAGTAGTTGCCACTGTGAACATGGTAGCGGCAAATGACGCTGTACCATAGTTCATCAGGGTACGGCGAGGGAAAGAAGCTAATCATATTGCTACCTCGCCCTTGATATACTCAGCATAAGCAGATACAGGTGATTCGCCGCACTTTTTCGTTTTTTTGAGCAGCACCCGTATATCGTTTCCAACAATCTTGGTGGGGGCTACAGAACCTACAGATACCTCCGGCGTGGTCTTTGCCTGCCGCTTAACAATGGGCTTGGCGGAAAGCTCGCTTATGTATTCTGACACCATCTCCAGATTTTTTATAAATGCACTTTCAAAAACCTCTAAGTCCAGCTTTTCGCGTCCGTCAAGGATGGCTTGCTTTTGGGCATTATACAGCAATTTGGAGAGTATATCCGGGATGCCCTGTGTCTTGCGATACAGCCAGTTTGCAAGCTCGGGTGTCAGGTCGGTGGCATACTGTGTGTATTGGTAATGCCATAGCCCGTGCAGGAGTAACGAAAATTCCTTATCGTTGGGCAGCCGGTCATAGACAAGCCCGGTGGTACGCCGTGCAGAGCGAAACTCCTGCTGCAATACCTGCAATACGCGCGGTGTTCCGACCATGCAGACGCTTACCCCTGCCCCGTTGATAAGGTGGACGAGAAAATTTAAGAAACGTATACCGCCATCGCTTTTGCGGTAGGCAATGTTCTGCAGCTCGTCTATCACCAGTAGCCCAATATGATTGACCCGCACGATTTGATTAAGCTGACTGACAAGGACATCAATGCTCAACCTGCGCGATAGGGCATCTTTTTGATAGGTGGTTCCAATCAAACTGTCGATTTGCAGGTAAATATCCAGTATCAGTGCTTTAATGGACGCATCGTGCGGGGTCTGCACAACCAAGTACGGGATTTGGTGGCAGTAGAACTTTTGCCCATGATACTCAGTGTGCTCAATGACCTGCGGATATAACGATAATACACGTTGCAAGGCGGTTGACTTGCCAAGACCCGACACGCCGACTACAGAGAAAGAATTGCCGCCGCCGATGGATGCGGCAAGAGCATTGCCGTGCATCAGCGAGTAACCGTTCTGCATGGCGGCAGCTTCGCTGTGGATTGAATACTGCCCATAGCAATGCTGCATAGCAGTGTAGATTTCACAGTATAAGTCAATCGTCATGGATAGGGGCTGGTAAAACTCATATAGCGAGGACAACAGCTGCAAACGTTCCCCGGTGCTGCGGTCACGGTCACTATCGTTATAGGGTGGGATGACTGCCAAAGCATGAATCAAGTCTTTGCCGGACAGCATCGGAGGCAAGGCTTCAATAAAAGGATTATTGTCGTAGAGCGGATTTGCAATATAATCAGCGTGCATCGAAATCGTCCTCCTGTTGCTCGGCCAGTAAATCCATCAGAGATACGCTTTCTTGCTTGCGGGCTGTGCTGCGGTTTCGTTGTATCTGCTTGCTGATATTGCTGCGGTCTGGCATTGTGCGTTCGGAGCGGTCAGCAATGGCTTGTATATCGCTCATAAGGTCAAGCTGTGCCTGCAATTCCTGCTTCTTCCAATCGGTGCGTTCTACTTTTTCCTGCTGCTGGGCATCTGCAATTTCCGCCAGCGATTTGCTCAGATAGGCTTTTTGCACCAAGTCAAAAGCTGAGTAAGTACCGTTTTCATACAACCACACGGTATCCATACATTCCGGCGCATAGGCAACCTGTACAGTCTCCCGCCCGCCGAGACCGGCAGCGACAAAACGCTTTTTAAAAGTGCAGTTTGAAAAACGCAGACCGAAGATTTCCAGACCGCGTTGCGTGATTTTTCCCTCGACACGGGGCAACAGCGTATAAAGCAGCTTTTTATCTGTGGCCTCATGCACAGGACAATCATCCTGTGTCTCGCAGAACGACCAGATACTTGCTGCCAGCGGCGGCGTGTTGGCTTCTATCATAGCAGGGGTACGGGTAAAACCTGTCTGTACAGATTTCGCATTGTAGAACAGGACGCAACGCAGAACAACGGCGGTAAACTGTTCTAAATCCAATGTGCCTTGCCTGCGGTAGTCCGGCGCACCGCGTTCCTGTGTGTCGGATTCGATGACACCTTTGCCTTTAAGTAGCGGCTTGTAGGCACTCTGAATCAAATCGAACAGCTTTTCAACTACACCTTTTAAATCCGGACGGTATGCAGGAAGATTTTCAATCTCAATATGGTAACTCTCGCACAGGTTTTCCAGCGGGCCGCTGGTGAACTCACTGCCTCGGTCTGTAATAATTTTGGTGGGAAGATGGTGACTCGGCCAGTCGTGCGGGTCAATGTCTATCCCGTGCTGATGGCAAAAACTGACCTTGTCTGTAAAAGTGTTCTGAAGCAGCAGACGCAGCGCGTATTGCCCGCCCTCTAAACCAACATAAACGCCAGTAATCAGGCGGCTGTAGGCATCGACCATTGTGTAAATGACAGGTCGGCCAATAGGTTTGCGGGAAAGGCGGCTGACAATGTAGATGTCGGCAACGGTGGCATCAGTCATGTACACGCCAATAGTATGCGCGTAATCGCAGACCGAGCCGGTAAACGGACGGTGATTGCGCTGGTAGGCTTTAAGCCCCTGTCTGCTGATGGTCTCGCTGATAGGGTCGCGGTTCTTGCGAAAAAAGTAGCGGAACTGCCAGAACGTGGGATATTCCGGCTTCAATGTGCCGTGTGCGTCGCAGTATTTCGCCCGCAGCATCATCTTGTAGGCAGTCTGCAAGCTCTGCCGCTGTGGGGTGTAGTAATATTTGTTCAGCGCCCAGCGGATGGCCTTTTCATCGGCAGTAAGCTCATGTTGTTCTGGCGCGGGACGCTCTGCGGGTAAAAGTGCATTTTTACTTTGGTATACCCAATAGCGCCAAAGGTATTGAAGTGCCGTGCGGCGGGCAATACCATGCTCGGCAGCAATCTGGCGGACAACCTCGTTGCGATGGGATTTATCATAGATACAGGCATCCTCCAACAGCGGCGCAATCAAGTCGAGCTTGCGATTGCGCCCCTCGCGCTGGCGGTTGGTGATGTCCTCGTCCAGCACAAAAACAGAATACGTTTCGGCGGGAACGGGCTGTAATTCTGCAAGCAAATCCGAGGCAACGGGATACGGCATCCGAAAGTGTTGGCAGCTGACAACATAGCTCTGTTCTTCTCTGCAAAGCAAAACGCGGATGTGCTCGCCATTTTCAGCGGCAAGGATGTCAAGATTCTTCATAGCTGGTATCCTCCTTGTCGATGATGATACCCCAATCGGATATGCCTTGCTGCTGCCAGTATCGGCGGGATAGTTCCAGTTTTTCAGCAACCGAGGGACGGCTTAAATAAGACCGAAAGACGGCCTCACGGACTGCCGTGTGCCCATCGTCATAGTGCAGGACAAAATCAGTGGTGTAGGTTTCGCAGGGTAGATTCAGGTCATTAGCAGGAATATCATTGCAGAGGATGGGAACATTACATTCAATTTGAAAAATTGCCGGTTCTGCATCCAGCATTTTCGCGGCGGCAAGCTGCACTTTGTCATACAGACAGCAGACGGCCTTACATTTGGTGAGCATGATTTTGGTACAGCGTTCTTTTTGAACTTGTTTTCGCATTTTTGACGCTCCTTGTTGTAAATTTGGGGCGTCCGTTCACCGAAGAAAAAGGAAAATCACCTGTGTCCTTTTGAGGCAAACTTCCGTTCCACATTTTCCAAAAATCGAACTGAAAAGAGCGAAATTTGGAAAAAGTGGAATTTTAGTGTGCCTTTTGGAAAATCTTGAATTTTTGCTTGCCTCATGGATTTATCGCTGTGATGGAATAAAGACGTAGTAAGAGGCAAAACAGGATTCCACATTTTCCGATTTTGCATTGACCGTACTATATGCGCGGGCACACGAAAAAATCCAGAAAGGCGCAGAGGAAATCAAGAGAGTGCATAGGAGCTCGCTCCACTCCGTTCCGCTCGCAATCCGCCTAATCTCCAAGCCAACTCCAAGAACATTCCAAGTCCACACCAAGCAAAATCAACGCATTATCTCATGTTTTCCCGCATGGGACAGAATGAGAGAGGATTGGAAACAAAAAAGAAAGCAGGCCCCGGAGCCGGATGGCGGAGGGGCCTGCGTGTGGATTCTTAACTTGTCTCTTTGTTCTTCGGTGAACGCCCTGTATCATTTGACTTTTACGCATGCGACGGGTGCAGGATGGTGCGCCAGTCGAGGTCGCCGTGCTCCAGGCCGTGGATGAGGACCTCGGCGGTGGCGATGTTGGTGGCCACGGGGATGTTGTGCACATCGCAGATGCGCAGCAGGTTCATCTCGTTGGGTTCACTGGGCTTGGCAGCGATGGGGTCGCGGAAGAACAGCAGCATGTCCACTTCCTCGCAGGCGATACGAGCCATGACCTGCTGGCCGCCGCCATGGCCGCCGGGCAGGAACTTCTGCACGGGCAGGCCGACGTTTTCCTCCACCAGGCGGCCGGTCGTGCCGGTGGCAATCAGGTGATGCTGTGCCAATATGTGGCGATAAGCCGTGCAGAACTGCACCATCAGCTCCTTTTTGGAGTCATGTGCAACCAGAGCGATCGTCATGAGTGATCCACCATCCTTTTGCGGTAATTCGTACAAATATGCACCTTAGAAAGTAAGCGGGACCCTTTGCCCGCATAAGCGTTTTGCCAAAGCCTGCCCGGCCACAACAGCGGCATCGTGCGCAGGGGGCACAGTACCGGCGGCACCGGCCTGCTGTAAAGCGACACTTTCGGGGATGACTGCGATCAGCTGCGCACCCACGGTGTCGATACATTCATCCAGATCTTCCACGCTGGCGCGCTTGCCGAAGCTGTCCCGCGTGACGCGGTTCATCACCAGGCGCACGGCGCTTTGGG
>ENA-OROU01002178-OROU01002178.1-human-gut-metagenome-genome-assembly--contig:-NODE-2178-length-14759-cov-9.857590_pt1 | contig 14759 bp, 9 predicted proteins | sample MGYA00242131_ERZ509054 | MGnify/ENA primary metagenome ERZ509054 (study PRJEB26280, sample SAMEA2338749) | human gut metagenome | biome: human gut; feature: human-associated habitat; material: faeces... | reverse complement strand
TGGAAGTAATGGCTCAAATACGAGCCAAATAGCCATTAATTATCTGACAATCAACTATATAACAAATGTGTATTGGTAAGTAACTTGTGAAAACAAAAGAAAGCAACATTTATATAATACATAATAAGCTGATTTACAACTACTTAAATTCTTATTTCCAACAATAAAATCATGGCTCAAATACCATTCCAATACGACCCAACTAACTGACATACAGATTACTAACATCTTTGCATCGGCAAATAGCTTAACCTACTGATTATCAATTATCTATATAACCAACTGATAGATATATACATAATAGAAGCAAATACTAAGTCAGAAAATGTAATATCTCTGATTTTTTCAACTTTTGTCCCTCGTTTGTCCTTCAGCGTGGCATCAAGGGACAAAATTTTGTCCCTTGATGTAATTTTGAGGCTTTTCTCTATAAAATCTGTCAAAATAGCAGATATTTGATGTCTGAATAATGTTTTTTATTTCTCAGTCTCAAATATATTTGAATTGTACAGCATTGATAAACAGTTATATACATTGATATATTCGGAATAAGAATTACTACAGATGATATTCTGATGTAAATACAAATAACATTCTATTGAAATATTAATCTTAGAATTCCTACTGGTTGGTACCTACAATATTGTCATGGACTTGCTGGTTCTGAACCAACTTTATTTTATTGTGGAACTTTTCAATATTATCCACATTTTTAGTGGACAGCAAGATTATTGGAAATAATAACAGAAACGAATGGAGAATTTGGAAAAGACCTCTATCTAACCAGTCAAAAAAATTCTATCAATGATGAAGAAGTTATTTCCAATAACAAACTGCATCAAAACGGTAGAGTTGTATATAAGTGGGCTATACAAACATTATCTTATGACTTATAATCTCTCGTTCGCAAAAATTGTTTATCATTGCAACGGATAATCAATTATTCCGTATCTGATTGATACACAAATAGCAAATACTATGGTAGAAAGTTGTTGGTAACGATTTGGCGACAGCGGTGTTGCACTAATCTTCTGCATTATGCTTTGTCAAACAACTCTGATATAAAAGTAGCCAATTTCTTGATTAAACCAAGGATTTGACTACTTTTAAGTTATAATCTCATTTGACAGTTATAAATAGTCATATTTCAACTATAATTGATGAATTACGACCCCAAAAACCATGTCCGACCTTCGGGATGAATCAATCCAATCTCTTTCATCTCAGAAAGAATATTGCCAATCATACGCTCTTGTTGCTCTTGGGTCTTATTCTGGGGTAATACCTCTTTCAAATATTCAAAAATGGCATCACGCTTTGCTCCTGAGGAACCTGCATTCTGCAAATATTGTATTATCATTTGCTGAATCTTTGCCTTATCAAGCCCCTTGTTTCCCTAATCAAATAAGCTGATAAACAGACAGTTGAAATCTTACGACCCTAAAATTGATTCTTGCGGCCCTAGACAAACGATGGAAAATCCGGTGCTTTTACATAACGGGTATATTTGCCTGCACCATCTTTCTGTATAATCCCTGCATTTTTCATCTTTGAAATCAAGCCTCTAATTTGTTTTTCGGACAACATGTCTTGAAATACCTTTTTGAGAAAAGAACGATTTATATAACCATTTTTATGAAAACAGCCTGAAACCAACTTGAGGTAATTCATATTCATTCCTTTCAATCTTTCAGCAGACTCATTCCGATACTCCTCGGACAAGCGATGAGAGCCGTTTTCGTAACCGATAAGGTTTTCTTCCGACAATTTTCATAAAATCTTTTCATCAAGCCCCTCGCAATCCCTCATTGCCATTTTGTACAAAGCCAGCAATTCAAAGACATTCAGTTGCTCGGCAAAGGATTAACCGACTGCATACCTTTTGGTAAAGCCTGTCAGTAGTCTTTGGCTTTTCTACAATCACGATGTTTAAGCAACAGTTCACATTTGTTATTCATACCATCCAGCCTAGCTCCCCTACTATATGACACTAATAGCAGTTGCTTTCCCCTCACGGTTCAAACTTCTCCTTTCGGAAGGGCTTCATTGTCCGAGCAACTTAGTACAAGACCATTATTGGTTATGCACCTGCCGTAGGCTACTGCTGACGAAACAGCAGGTTCAATCAGATTATTACTTTTTTTTGTAATAGTCAGTAAAACAATCACATACACAACTTAGCACATCACAGTAATACAGTTGTAGAACATTTTATCCACTCCCTGACCGGAACGCTCCACCAATCCTGTCTTCTGCAATATCTCGCTCATCAGTTTACTGCGCGGAACGCTGTTCACTGTCAAAATGTTGTTCATATCCACTCCGGACGGAAAACCACCAGCATTGGTAATGGTTATACTATCGGGATATTGCTTGATGACAACATCACTCTGAATCAACATTGAGCGGTGGCAACAAGCATTCAATATCGCCTCTCTGATTGCCCCCTTGTTGAAAGATGGTATATCGAATATATAAGAGCCGTCATTGTAATGCAGAAGCGAATTGCTGGCAGGCTGGTTGATGTAATCCCATACCTTGTCAATCACTATGTAAGCGTCTCCGCGGTTCTATATAGTGTGGTAGAATAAAAAGTTTAATAAGCCTTGTTTAGCTATTCTCCTTTTCCCATTTGTCAGGCAGGAGTTCCCTATATTTTTCCAGTGGCGTGTTCGGTTGCCATTCTGCGGTTCTGTTTATCACATCCGTGAGATACTTAAACAGATTTACTTTATGCATCCTGCAAGTGAGTGCTATCGTGTAGAGTATGGCGCCCCGTTCGGCACCCTTATGGCTGCCGAAGAACAATGAGTTTTTTCTTGACAGGAATATGTACCGGTTCATCCGTTCAACTATATTGTTGTCCAGGAAAGTGTCACCATAGTTGAAGATGTCCACTACGGCATTCCACTCATTGCGAAGATAGGTAATGGCTTCCCTTAGTTCGCTCTTGGGTAACAAGTCCCCCCGTTCTTCTATTTCATCAAGCACATCTTTTATTTCCCCGAGTGTGTCCAGAGCATACTTTTTGCGGTGTGCAAGATGCTGTTCCGCCGTCCATCCGTCCACCCCGACTTTATGCTTATGCTCGTTTTGATAAAGTTTGTTTATCAGTTCCACGCTTCTTTTTACATCCGGGTCGTTCTCACCGCTATCTATAAATTTCCGTTTTATATGTTGCAGGCACGGGATGCGTGTGATATGGGGATAAGCATCGCTTTCGAGTTTCCGGTAAGGTGAGTAGCCGTCACTTTTAGATGCCCTTGCAACTGCCTAATTCGTTAAGAATAACTCTTTCAGAGCGGGAACCGTCATCGTAGAGCAGATATATCATCCCGGTGTTTATACCCACAACCACCCAGAGGTATCCCTTGCGGACTCCTTTTCCCTTACTGTTCTTTTCCGGGACGAGTATTTTGTAATAGGTTTCATTAGCTGCCTTATAAGGATCGCCCAAGGTTGTCTGCGGATACACTGATAAAGATTTTCGAAGAGGCCTGAGGCTTTCTCCATCAACTTATGGGCCGTGGGTTTCTTCAGCGTAAAGCCATAACCTTCGAAGTAGCTGATGATTCTTTCTACAGGCAGTGATTGTATGTAACGTAATTTTATCATTCCGGCAATGAATGAGCTGTCATTGCTGGAATTCAGGAAAGCCGAAGCCGGTGTTTTTCCCTCAAACAGGCGGCCGTCCTGCGTATAGGTGTGTATCTTGTAGACGTGCTTGATGAAGCGCATGGGGACACATTCATAGCGGACGCATATTCTGGGAGTGGGAGTAAACAGCCGGGCTTTATTGATGTCAAAACCGGGATCATCGGGATAAACGACATGTTCCTCCTCCTCCAGCTCATAATGCATGTCACGTCTGGCCCCATTGTTCTTCCTGGCTTTACGCCCGGCGGCTTTTTCCGCTTCTGCCTTCCGCCTCTCCTCTTCGGACAGAGCAGGCCGGGGAGCCTGTTGCCGTTCGGATGTGTTGGATACAAGTTTGGCGAGTCCCTTGGCAATGCGTTGTTGCCTGCCAAGGGATTCACCTTTTTGAAGGAGTGCCTCCTTAAGGGAGGAGACCTCTTTTGTCAAAGCATCTATCTGGACCAGAAGCCTGTTGTTGTCATCCCGTAATCCCTTGATTTGTTCCTTCAATAACTCTATGATCTCATCCTTTTTCATGGCATAAAGATACGAAATATTAACGGGACAGCCATGGAGATCAGACAATATTTGTGATGTAAATTATTAAGGAACAAACGATTATGTCATATCCTAAAGCGTTTTCGCAGTCGCACGAACTTCTCCATTCAGGATAAAAGACAAAATCTGATAGGAAACCTCGTAATTGCCAGTATCGGGGTTAAATGTCGGCAGCTCAAAACTTCCACCTTCGAGACGCTTGTAGTAAAGAAGAAAGCCGTCACCGTCCCAATGCAGTATTTTTACACCCTGTCGGTTCTTGCCAAAGAACAAAAAGACAACTCCTGATATGGGAGACAAACCTTTCATCTCTGAGCGTATAATATTGAATAAACCGTCAATGCCAAGGTTCATACGGACAAAGCCCTGATACAGGTAGTATCAGTTGGCTGATGTTAGAGAATACATGGATCCCCCTCTCTTCGTTCGTAATCGTGCAACATTTGAATGATACCGCCGGGAGTGACCCGTTTGAACGAAATGGTCATACCGCTATTGAAGGTGATTGTGACTCCGGAAAGGCTGAACTCTTCTTCCGACAACATGACGGGAACTATTTGACTGAACGAAGGAGAGGTACTTGTCGGTCGGGAGGGGGAAACACCGCCATAATAATTACGGACCGCATCTTCCTTAGCTTGTTTAACACTATAGCCCCGTCGGGACATCCAGGAACTCATACCTCCAGAAGTGGTATGCTGCTCGCGGCAAACATCGGCTAAAGAACAATGACAGTCTACTTTCAATACTTCAAGGAAACGTTACCAGGTTTTTCTAAATCTATTTTCTGCTAAATCCATAATGATTCATTTTTATACCAGGCAAAGATATAAGAACGAAAAAAGAGAGACAATATAGAAACGCGGAGACGCTTATATGGTGGACCAAGTATTGTGAGACTGACTTGCTGGAATTTAACGCAAACTTTCCAATGTCAGAGAGAGATTATAGCATTTTTAAAATTTACAGAGGCTTCTTTGCTTACGATTCTCGCTTCTGCCGTCGGGTGTCGCACGTAAAAAACAACCTTGTTCTGAGCTCGAAGATTCGGAACAAAGAGAGATAAAAATGAAACTATGATTGCGATGGAACAGATTACCACCATAGCTACCAATTGAGGATGGCAAGTTAAGCCGAATAAATGTTTTTGTTTATTGAATTATATTCCTTATTTACATATAATACTATACATAATAAAAATGTAATAATTAGATATGTATATGATATATTGGATAATTAGTAAATTTAATATATTAACACACCATATACAACCATTTAATTTGAAAAATTGCGTGGAATTATGAAATATTTTTAATAAATATATTGTTTGTATTAATAATATTATATATATTTGTTGCGTTTAAGGCCTTAAATAAAAGAATTATATCAAATAATTAACCTTAAAGTTATCATGTTTAAATGAAAAAAACGTTCATTTTAGTTCTCTGCTTGAGCATGTTTATCGGGCAAAGATCTGTCTTGGCCAAGCCAATGGAAATAGAAGAGAAACTTTTCCAAGAAACTCTTCAGCAAAGCAAAAATGTAACCGGTCTACTGACAGACGAATATGGGAATCCCATTATCGGCGCCACGATATTGGTGAAAGGAACCACGCAAGGGGTTATTTCAGATATTAATGGGCGCTTTTCCATTCGGGTTGCAGTTGGTGAAACACTCTCCTTCTCATTTATTGGTTATGAAAACGTTGAGAAAAAGGTGACTTCCGAAACAGAGGTTTTTAATATCCGCATGATTGAGGAGTCCACTTCTTTAAAAGATGTGGTTATTGTTGGATTTGGAAAACAAAAGAAAGCGAGTGTAGTCGGAGCAATAAGCTCTGTCAAACCGGAATCTTTCAAACTTCCAACAAGCTCATTGTCAGCATCATTAGCGGGAAGGATGTCTGGCGTAATCGCTGTTCAACGTTCTGGTGAGCCTGGCGGGGACGGGGCGGATTTTTGGATACGGGGTATCGGAACAAACGGGGCTAACTCCGCACCTCTCATATTACTAGATGGAGTAGAAATTTCATCAGGAGATTTGAATGACATCCAGCCAGATGATATTCAGAGTTTCTCTATATTAAAAGATGCCAGTGCAACAGCACTTTATGGAGTCCGGGGAGCTAATGGAGTGATGATTGTCACTACCAAGGAAGGAGCTACAAATGAGAAAATATCTGTAAAAGCACGTTTGGAGAATTCTTGGAGTATGCCATCGTATCATCTTGATATGGTTGATGGCCCGACTTATATGCGTATGTATAACGAAGCTTTGAAAAATGATGATCCTAACACTTCTCCAATGTATTCGGAAGATAGAATTCAGGGAACAATAAAAGGATTAAATAAATATATATACCCGAACGTTGACTGGCAAAAAGAAATATTTAAAAATGTAACAATGAATCAACGGGCCAATATAAATATTAGCGGTGGAAGTAAAATTGCATCATATTATGTGTCTGCTGGCATCTACAGAGATACTGGGATCATGAAAAATATATCACAAGGAAGTTTCAATAATAATATAGACAATAAAAGATATAACTTTCAAGCTAATATAAACGCTAATGTGACAAAAACTACAAAAGTAAGTCTCAAACTGAGCACTGTTATCGATGACAAAAACAGTCCAGTTGTCAGCGCAGCTGATACTTATCGAAATATTATACAGAAAACCAATCCGGTAAATTTTCCTATCATGTTTCCGGCAGGTAGCGGTCCTTTAGGAAATGAAACTAACATACTCTATGGAAATATGAGTTTTAATGGAGCCACTTTTGTCAATCCTTATGCTGAATTGGCAAAGGGGTATTCTACCACGTTTTCTTCCACGGTCATTTCCACCTTTGAGTTAAAACAAGATTTGTCCATGCTTGCAAAAGGTTTGTCAGCAAGGGCTTTGTTTTCATATAAGAATTGGAATACAGCAAAGACTGATCGTTCCACTGTACCTTTTTACTACCAAATAAGTAAGTATAACCCTACAGATTATACTTACACTTTGGAGAAAATAGGGACAACCGGAAGTGATTATTTGTCCTTCTCTAAGGCCAATAACGGAGACAGAACTATTTATTGGGAAGCTGCTATTGACTACCAGCGGTTGTTCGGGAAGAATAATATAACAGCGATGCTGCTTTATAACCAGAGACAATATAATCCTGCTTTTCCTAGCTCCTTGTTTGACGCTGTGCCTTATCGTACCACAGGATTGGCTGGTCGTTTTACCTATGCTTATGACGAGCGGTATTTTGCGGAGTTTAATTTTGGTTACAATGGTACAGAAAATTTTATTAAAGATAGGCAATTTGGATTCTTCCCGTCAATAGCCTTAGGGTACAGTATTTCAAATGAGGATTTTTTCAAGCCTCTAAGAAGTGTAGTTACAGCATTGAAAATAAGAGGAAGTTATGGCTTGGTCGGGAACGATAAAATAGCTGGAGCCCGCTTTCCTTATTTAACGGAGATTTCTTTAGGTACTGGCCCTAATTATCACTACGGTGAAAACATGAATACATGGTATAGTGGAATCACTTTCACACGTATTGGCAATGAACAAGCAAAATGGGAGGTTGGATATAAGGCAAATGTTGGTATTGATATGGAGATATTAGGCAGCCTAAATTTGACAATAGATTATTTTACAGAACGTCGAACCGGAATCTTTCAACAGCCCGCGACCTTGCCAAGTAGTATGGGGTTTGGAAGCACTATTCCATATTACAATTTGGGAGAAGTTAAGAATAGTGGAATTGATGCTTCATTCACATACAATAAGGCTGTAAATAAAGATTTTACAATAAGCTTGCTTGGAAATATTGTATACGCACATAACAAGATAATAAAGGATCAGTATCCGGAACAGATATACTCCAATCTTAGCCACATTGGTCATCCTATCAATTCAATATATGGTTTAACCGCATCAGGGTTATACGGTACGCAGGAAGAAATAGATCACGGACCTGTGCAGCAATACGGTAGCGGTCCTAAGATAGGTGATATTAAATATGTAGATATAACCAGTCAAGTTGACGGAAAGAATATTGTGAATGATAATGACAAACATGTTATTGGCAGTCCAACAGTTCCGGAAATCACCTATGGATTCGGTGGAACCATACGTTATAAAAAATTTGACTTCGGAATATTCTTTCAAGGGGTGGCTCGTACTTCTTTCATCCTATCCGCTGGTAATATGGCCCCATTTGGGCGATGGAATGCGAATGTTGCCCAGTGGATTGCTGATGATTATTGGAGTGAATCCAATCCTAATCCTAAAGCTCAATACCCACGCCTATCAGCCATAGGCAACGAGAACAACCACCAAAACTCCACTTATTGGTTGAGAGATGGTTCCTTCCTAAAACTGAAAAGTCTCGAGTTCGGTTATTCAATGAAGTATCTTCGTTTCTATGTTAATGGAACGAATCTTTTAACATTCTCTAATTTTAAACTTTGGGATCCGGAAATGGGGGGAAATGGATATTATCAATATCCAACACAAAGAGTTTTTAACATAGGAATACAATTTAATTTTAATTAATCATGAAACTAAAAGATATATTATTAATAATTAGTAGCAGTGTAATTTTAACTTCATGCAACTACTTGGATGTGGTTCCTTCTGAGATTCCACAATTAAGCGATGCATTTAAAAACGAGGCAACGGCACAAAACTATATAATGGGGAATGTTTACGGGTATATTCCAACAGAGAGCTCGATCGCAGAAAATCCTGCTCTTCTTTCCACAGATGAACTTGATATACCATGGAGAAATGACAAAACCAATTTTAAAGCGTACCATATCAACCTAGGCACTTTGGATACTTCGTCCCCATATTTTAATTTATGGGAAGGGGCTAACGGTTCTAAAGCATTATATAAGGGTATCCGTGAAGCATACGTATTTCTAGAAAATATTGATCAGGTTCCGGATTTGGATGTTGCTAAAAAAGCACGTTGGATTGCAGAAGCGCATTTTCTGATAGGTTATTACCATTTCTGCCTATTACGGCAATATGGACCGATTATAGTAGCCAGAAACAGTGTAGATATGAATGCTCCGGAAGAACAACGCTATCCCCGAAGAGAACCTGTAGATAACTGTTTTAACTTCATTTTAGAGAATATAGATTATGCAATAAACAACGGTCTGCCACAAAGTGTTACAAGTAATGAATGGGGTCGTATCACAACCCTTATAGCCAAAAGTTTAAAAAGCCGTATCTTACTATATAGAGCCAGTCCGATATTTAACGGGAATGAGGACTATAGCAACTTCAAGGATTCTGATGGTACAATACTTGTCAACACAGTTTATGATGCGGAAAAATGGAAAGCAGCGGCAGATATTTCTTTCGAAGCTATCCAAATGGCTGAAACGAAAGGCGTTAAGCTTTACAAATGTTCAACAAACAGTTCATTGACATTTGCAGATAGCCTTCTTAAGGCTAAAGATCTCACAGGAATTATACCTGGTCAAAGACCTAAGATTTCTTATAACTCTCTTTCGGAAGAGAAGCGTAAAGAATATGATTATCGTTATACAATGGTCGATCCTTGGAACTGTGAACTGATTTGGGGATTTACCAATATAGAGAATAATCAAACATGGCAAAGACACTCAATGCTAAGGCCCTATACTTTTAATGGGATTTCTCCTACGCTGAAAATGGTAGAAGCCTATTATACCAGAAATGGGTTACCAATCGAACAAGATCCCGAATTCGATTATGAGAAACGATATCAGCTTGTAGCTGCGGACAATGTCCATTGTTATGATAGAACCCTACGACTGCACTATAACCGTGAGCCACGTTTTTATGCAAGTATCGCATTCGATAATAGTATATATGAATTGCGTGGGGCGAATATCTTATGTGAGATGCGTTTTAATAAGCCTTATGGCAAGCAATCGCAAGACGCTTCCTCGACAGGATATTTAGTCAAGAAAGGAGTACACCCATCTTCTGATTGCCAGCAAAGCGGTCAAACAGGTTTGCTTGTAAAATATCCCTTCCCTCTTATTAGGTTGGCCGAATTGTATCTGAATTATGCGGAAGCTTTAAATGAATATGAAGGAGAAGCTAGCCATAGCAAAATAATTCCTTATTTAGATAAGATTAGAGAACGTGCTGGAATCCCTGCTCTGTTAAAGTCATGGTCAAAAGCCAGATATCCCAAAACAAGTTTTACAAAGGACGAAATGCGAGAAATCATACATAGAGAACGAATGATCGAATTGTCCTTTGAAGGGCATCGTATGTGGGATGTCAGACGGTGGAAGATAGCTCGCCAAGAATTTGATCAGGATGTAAAGGGTTGGGATGTTAGTGGTCAAAGCGTAGAAGAATTTTATAATGTTTCCGGAGATATGGCCCAACCTCAGATTGTTGCAGATAGAAATTTCCCCAATGAAAAGTATGCATTATGGCCAATATCCATTACAGAGATCCAAAAGAATAGAAATTTGGTACAAACAGACGGCTGGTAAATATGGATAAAAATAAAATTTCAATATTTTTCCATTATAGAGATTTATAAATCTGTCTATGAAATTAATCGGGATGTTTCTCCTTTTGGCATAAGTCAAAAATAGAAATATAGGGCTTCGTAAGAGGCTCTATATTTTTTAGAAAATTCAATTATAATAGTGCAAGGATAAGATGTAAATTAAACTGTGTTTCAAAGTTAATATTTTATTCTTTGCTGACACAGATACAGTTTAATTTACGTCCTCTTTTATTGCACTTATTGAAATTGTGAATATATATACAGCTTTCTATCTGTCGGAAAACAAAGAGTTTACATCCTCTTCTGTATCTTCCATTTCAAACACCCTCTCGATATCTTTCAGTATTCTGGTATAATTGTCAGATATTTTCTTCTCCGCCCTAAACGCAACTACCAGAAGCGGTTCCTCCTCCAGTTTGAGCAGCCTGAACTTCTTCCTGAAATGCCCTTTGATATTGAAACGGTTTCCCATTCCGATAAATTCCCCCGGATCCAGTGAAGCGAAGTCCTTTGATTCATATATCTCTTCCTTCTGTGTACTGATGGTCACGCTGGAATTGTGGCCGCCACCGCTGCTGCCGGAGCTGGTAGACTTCTTCTCCTTCTCGTATTTCCCGAAAAAAAAGGGTAATATTTCAATGCCTCCACATCCAGTGTGCGGCCCAGGAAGATATTTCCGAAATTCGCCTCGATGGACGACCTGTCCAGTTTGCTGTACAGTTTTTCCAACTTGGCTCCGAACTGGGTGAGCAGCAGGAACGCCGCCCCGTACTCGCGCAGGACGGAAGGCAGCTTCTCGAAGTCACGCACCTTGAAGGTAGTCATCTCGTCCAAGATAAATACAAAGGGGACCTTGTTCTCCATGGAGAACGAGCGCGAGGTGATGCTCACCATCATGGCAATAACGGGGGATATCACCGATTCCGTCGCATAGTTGTTGCTGATTGCAAAAAGTTTCGGATGCTCCAGATCAATCAGATTGAAATCGAAGTCATTCCCTGTCAGCACATAGTATATGTTCTCATTGGTGGTCAGCTTCGCCACATAGTTGCTGAGGGTGGACACATAGGAGGCCTACATCTTCTCGCTGTCCTCCACCTTGAGGTACGCCCCGCTATCATGGCACTGATATCGTTCAGCTTCAGAAATTCCTGAAGCTATCCCGTATCGGCCTTCATCACGAAGTTAACGATATGCGGCAGCGTGCAACATTCCGGGAACTCGTCCCAAAGCCTGTATGCCACGCCGTTCAGGATGCCAAGCGTACCCGTATACCATTGATGATGTGGGCGGCATCAACGCGCCCAGTACGTCCTCCATCAGCTGCATGAGCATCGTCCTGTCCTTTATATTCCTCCTGTCCAGCGGATTGAAGCGGTAAGTCCGGTTCATGTCCGTGAAATTTACATAATAGAACTCATGGGGGTATCCGTGTTTCCTGATCAGGTTGTATGCAGTCCGGGTATAGTCAAAATCCTTGAAGTCATAGATGAAACCGGCGAATCCGGACCTGATGTACTGTTCCATCAGCGGTTTGCCTATGGATTTGGTCTTGCCGGAACCGGCTCCTCCATAAACAAGGAAATTGGAGAACCAGTAATAATATCTGATAATTGTCCCGCCCGTGGCGTGAAGGGAGAGCAGGGCTTTTCCGACCTTCCGCTTTCTGTCCCTCCTTTGAAAGAAAGACGAAGAAGTACGGAAACGACACCCGGAAGCAGGAACCACCACCCGTCCGGAATGGTGGCATGTGCAACAGCTGTTTCTGCAAGTATCAACAGCAGGAACAGGATATGTGACATCCGGGATTTTCCCGGAAACAGACAACCGGCAATGCCGCCACCAAAAAGCAGGGCTGCCAGTCTCATAATAAACATATGATCCATATTCATAAATTGATTTAGATTTTTCCAGTAAGCGCATCCTTTACCAGTCTTTTAGCTTCCGCTATGAGAGCCTGTTTCGGATTCACCATGAAACGGAACATCCGGTAAGACACATCCAGCATCTTCCTCTCGTTTCTGAATTCTTTCTGCAGGATGGCGGATTTGGCCATGCTCATCGCCTCGTTCTTTCCCGGAACATAATGGTAGGTGTGTTCCCTGCCATCCTCGTAATACTTGTGTATGTAGCCTTGTAATCATACATACTGATGAACCGGTCGCACACCGGGCTTTCCACTCCATGTGTTCGAAGCCGACCATGACTTTCTTACCGTTTAGTTCATTAAATGAACCTTTGCTTCTTGCTAATGGTGAAAGTCTTACTGTTTGTGTCACATCGTTCCGTGACACGATGATATGTACATGAAGCTGTAGCCCGGGCTTCCTGTCCCCTGACTTTGCCTGTCCCTCCTTCACTTCCTCATCACTGTTCCTGTAGTGGCGTTCCGTTTCCACCCTCCCCAAATAAACAAGATCCTTTCCTGATTTTATCTTCTCCCTGCGAAAATTCTCCGCATACAGGTCCATACAGTTCCGGGAGTAATTCTTCAACTCATGAATGACTTTTTCCTGTTCCTCCACGGTGAGCTGCTCAAATTCCGTCACCTGCTTTCCTGTAACCTTCCGAATCAGATGAGCCGCTTCATCCTGTGAGGGATTAATGGACAGCATATAGAATTTATCATCTCTTTTCATCAGCTTCTTATGGTTGTTGTCAATCTTTTGCATGCCGTCACCGGTGGTACATAATCCTCCTCATGGGAGAAGAACGTGTCATAATAAGGTTTGTCTTCAAGACTTTCCTTCAACAGATATTCCACCAGTGCCCGACACCTATCCTTGTTGTCGCATACACAGGGCGTGTTGACCGGTTTATGTACCTTTACAAACATTCCACCTGGATTTAGTTCTGATAATAATCATAAGGTTCCTATTGAAATTTCTTGAATACAGATTCATGTATGATACTGCATTTTTTTTTAACTCACCGCCTGTCGTCCTCTATTCCTTCATGGTGACAGCCTGAACTTCATAATCCCCTTTCAGATAATTCTCCGGACTATATGGACACTTCATTCTGTAAAGGATTGATGGAAATATGGTAGAATATGCCATTCTTTTTTTTGATTGTTGCCAGCCTTCCGCATAAACCACATTGGTGCCATATAATATTTTCTTGTGAAAAAAAGTATCATACTTTCTCTGTTCAAACTGTATTTCCACTTCGGATGAGCCGGTACAGGACGGGCCATTACCTGTTTTATGAACATATTTCCTTTACTTTATATAACAACATTTCCAGATAAACCGGTGCGACAAAATAATCTGTTCCTATTTCCGCCTTCTTGAAGTTCTTCTGGTCGAAAGCATTTTCCAGCAGCCTGACAACCTGTTCCAATTTTCTTCTGCCTTCCACGTCAGGAGCACTTGCTTTTTTCAAGCGTTCCACTTCCGCTTTCAGTTGGGTGACCTGTTTGTCTGTCTGTTTCAGCAGAACATCACTGTGCGCTTCCGGCGCCGGAAGCAGCTTGTCAATCTTATCTTTTTCTATGGCACGGATGATTTTGATGATCCGTTCGATTCCCTGAAGTTCCAGTGTCTTGAACTTCCCGTTGATTGATGTTCGGGGATCCACCCCGTTCCGCTCAAAGTAGGACAGCATTGTCTCAATAAATTCACTAGACGACACGCTTCCTTTCATTTCGTCTAGATGCTGTTTCACATCTATGGATACACGAATGTTTTTTGTATTTTTTTTACATAATCTTAAATTTTTCTGCAAATGTAAGGGCGGACCAGCACAACCTTTTTGTACTGCCTCCATATTATTTTCTGTAGATTTTTCGCCTACATTGCAAATAGCTGACAATCAATTATATATAAAAATATGTAGATTTCATATAGACAATACAATTACTTGATTATCAACATAAAAAAGCTAAAATCTACAGAAAAAGTAGACTATTTGTCTACAAAAAAATCATAATCAATTGACAATCACGGCTCTGTGTGATTTGATTCATGACTTTGCCTGAACCCTGCTGTAAGCGTCTCCGCGATTCTATATAGTGTATTAAAATAAAAAGGCTAATGATCCC
>ENA-OROU01002171-OROU01002171.1-human-gut-metagenome-genome-assembly--contig:-NODE-2171-length-14777-cov-4.207241_pt1 | contig 14777 bp, 8 predicted proteins | sample MGYA00242131_ERZ509054 | MGnify/ENA primary metagenome ERZ509054 (study PRJEB26280, sample SAMEA2338749) | human gut metagenome | biome: human gut; feature: human-associated habitat; material: faeces... | reverse complement strand
GCAGATGGACAGTCTGGATATCATGGATAAATTTTATGAGAAGAAATATCAGGATGGCGTTTTAGGATATGTTCCCGTGTACGAAAAATGGGCATTTTATTGTTATTTTGAAAAGCTGCGAGGCGTTTCAGGAAGAGCAAACTGTTGAAGTCAAAAAGTGGCTGGGAGCGTTATATTTAATTCACTTTGGCAAGGTGATATGACTGTATGGATCAAGGTTGGTTGCAGCTTCTGACTTTTATAGCCGTAATCCTTTAATATCTTTAATGCGTGATAAGATCATATTGCAACTGCAGCTGATAATGCCAGGCAGTGTATCAATGACATTGTGCAGGAAGTACTCCATTTCATCACCTGATGAAGCAACGGCATGTACATGAAGCCTGTCTCTTCCTGTGACACGGTAAATCTGTGAGACTGTATCATTTTTGTACAATATATCTGTCACCTGCGCCAGGTACTCCGGTTTTGTTTCAATTTCAAAATAGCATGATACAGCCCCACTGATTTTTTGCGGATTAATAATTGTTGTATATTCTTCGATTACGCCTCTTTTCTCCAAAGCCTGGATACGGGCTTTTACTGCCACTCTGGAAATACCGGTTTCTTCACCGATATCAGAGTAAGAGATACGTGCGTTTTCTATAAGCAGCCGGATAATCTTCTGATCCAGCTCATCTAAACCGTCCAGGTACATAAGTTCCCTCCTGTAAAATAATATAAAATAATATCCATCTGATAGCAGCTTTTTTCAATATCAAATATCATATCATTTATATTACTAAAAGTAAACAGCAGCTTGACTTATTTGCTGTAACTACATATAATTGTTGCGTAACGAAATCTTAAACTTACATTTTGAAAATACAATCGTGATTTCGGATAAAAAGCAGGAATTGATGGAGGAAAATGAGAATGTCAAAAGATGAATATTTAATCACAGATGCCCCTCTTAAAGCACTGACTGTTTTTGCAATGCCTATGATTCTGGGCAGCTTCTTTCAACAAGTATATAATATGGCTGATTCCATTATCGTAGGTCAGTTTGTGGGATCCTCTGCACTTGCGGCAGTTGGAGCCTGTGCCGCTTTGACCAATGTTTTCATCTGTGTGGCTTTGGGAGCCGGTGTAGGAGCAGGTGTACTTGTGAGCCGCTATTTTGGAGCTCAGAATTATAGCAAAATGAAAACAATTGTGTCAACATCGTTGATCAGTTTTCTGATTCTGAGTATACTTCTGGGGGTTTTTGGCTTTGTTTTTTCTCATTTTATGATGAGTTTATTACAAACACCTGCTGACATACTGGATGAAGCGGTACTGTATCTGCGTGTTTATTTTGTGGGATTTCCCTTTCTGTTTATGTACAATATCCTTTCAACGATGTTCAATTCCATCGGTGAATCGAAGATTCCGCTGGGCCTTTTGATATTTTCTTCTGTTTTGAATATTGTTATGGATCTTTGGATGGTGGCAGGTTTAGGGCTGGGTGTGTTCGGTGCCGCCCTTGCAACTCTCATTGCGCAGGGGATTTCCGCAGTGTTTTCGCTTTTGATTTTCTTTAACCGGATGCGTCGATATAAAAGCCGCTTTAACTGGTTTGACAGGCAGGAGTTACATTCCATGCTTCGTATTGCAGTACCATCGGTTCTTCAGCAATCCACAGTGTCAATTGGTATGATGATCGTACAGGCGGTTGTAAATCCCTTCGGTACACAGGCGCTGGCAGGTTATGCGGCAACCATGAGAGTAGAGAATGTTTTTTCACTGATATTTGTATCCATTGGAAATGCGGTTTCGCCCTATGTTTCCCAGAATCTTGGAGCAAAGAAAATTGAACGTATTAAAAAAGGATATCACGCTGCACTGGTGTTAGATCTGTGTTTCGCAGTCCTTGCTTTCATAGTCATTGAAACACTGCACACCCCAATTTCTTCCTTATTCCTTGGAAAAGATGGAACCGCTCTGGCATATCAGGTGTCCGGGGATTATATGAAATGGCTGGGATATTTCTTTATTTTTATGGGTATTAAGATGGCAACAGATGGAGTTCTTCGTGGACTTGGAATTATGCGGCCGTTTCTCATTGCCAATATGGTAAACCTTGCCATTCGGCTGTCAGTTGCCTTGATTTTTGCACCGCGTTATGGAATTGCATTTGTCTGGCTTGCTGTACCGGCCGGATGGCTTGCGAATTTTCTGATCTCCTATGGGGCACTTAGAAAATCATGGCCGGTTGATGAAGGAGTTTCATTCCGGTAAATTTCTCTTAAGTTTTGATGGGAAGCTGGATTTGTATGTTAAGAGGTATATTTTCGTTACTGTTCACTGGCAATATCCCGCGAAGCGTGTTGCTGTGAACAGTAACATATTTTCTTATAGACATGATATAGTATGAGTGCTATAATAAAAATAATTTTTTATGGCATTTATTGGCAAACCGGTTGAAAAGCCGGGGCGCAAAGCCAGAAGGAGCTAAAGTCAGATTGAAATCTGGCCATGCCAGCCGGTTGCATCATGCCTCAGTAATAAAAAAGGTAAATGTTAAATGGGCATTATGGAAAAAGTTCCTGTAAAATTTTTTACAAGGAACTTTTTTTTGTCTTCAAGCGGATATTCGCAACCTCCGCAGGGGACTTACCTGATTCGGTTAAATTTGAGGGAAAATAGAGAAGAACAGCAGGAATGGAGAAAAGATGAAAGGAAAAAGAGTGATTGCAGGCATTCTGCTTGTGGGAATTTTAGCAACTGCCCTGGCAGGGTGCAAAAATGCAGATGTTACTAAAAAAGAAAGAGAAAAGCCCGTTATCACCCTGGGCAGTGACAGTTATCCGCCATACAATTATCTGAATGAAGATGGAATCCCCACAGGAATTGATGTGGAATTGGCTACAGAAGCTTTCAGAAGGATGGGGTATCAGGTGGATGTTGTCCAGATCAACTGGGAGAAGAAAAAAGAATTGGTAGAAAGCGGAGAGATTGACTGTATTATGGGCTGTTTTTCCATGGAAGGACGCCTTGACGATTACCGCTGGGCAGGGCCTTACATAGCAAGCCGCCAGGTAGTTGCTGTAAATGAGAGCAGTGATATCTATAAACTAAGTGACCTGGAGGGAAAGAACCTTGCCGTCCAGTCCACAACCAAACCGGAAGGTATCTTTCTGAACCGGACGGATGAGAGAATCCCCAAACTGGGAAATCTGATCAGTCTTGGTCACAGGGAACTGATCTATACCTTTCTGGGAAAAGGATATGTGGATGCAGTGGCCGCACATGAGGAATCTATCGTTCAGTATATGAAGGATTATGATGCAAGCTTCCGTATTCTGGAAGATCCGCTGATGATCGTCGGGATAGGTGTTGCTTTTGCAAAAGAGGATGACAGAGGAATCTGTGAGCAGATGGACCAGACGCTGGAAGAAATGCGTCAGGATGGCACATCCCTGAAAATCATTGAAAAATATCTGGATGATCCCCAGAAGTATCTGGAGGTGGATGATCTTGGATATTAGGAGAAGAATAAAAGTAAAACGATTTTGGATATTCGGCATTCTGCTTGGAATCTGTGTGACTGCAGCTTCCCTGTATTACTTTTTTCAGGCAGAGAAAAAGGAAGCAGAGAACAGGATGGTGAAAACTGTAAACTATGTCAAAGTGCAGTGTTCCACCTACACCCATTATAATGAAGCTTCGGAATCTAAAAGTCTCCTCCGCGCCATTGAAAGTGCCAGACAGATGAGTACGAATATCGACATGGAAACAGAAAACGGCGGCCGGCTAAGCCAGGAGTTTCTGAAAGAAAATCTGCAGACCCTCTGGGTGGATGGCATCCTTGTACTGGATGCAGAGGGAAAAACAGTCTGCAAATACAGCATGGATGAGGCTCTGACCAATGAGATCACAGATTATCTGCAAAAAGACATTATCATGGATTTTACCGGATATGAAGAAAGATCTTATTCGGAACGGATTGACCGAGAAGACGGATCACGTATCGACATTGCAGCCTGTGCCAGAAAAGATGCACCAGGTATGGTTGCAATCTATTATTACACATCTTCGGAATTTGTCAGAAACTATACCCTGACAATACAGAATCTCTTAAATGGATATAGTACTCAGAAAGATGGAACGATTATTGTTGCAGACAAGGGAACCATCGTTGCCAGCAACGATGAAAGCCTGCTGGGACAGGATACTGCCGGCAACCAGGTTGTCCAGGCAATGAAAGAGCATACAGACAGTCAGCATATTTTTCATTTAAAAAATGAAGGAACCGGAGGTTACGGAATCATGCTGAAGCAGCGGGATTATTATATTTATACCTATCTTCCGGATACGGAAGTATTCCGTAACCTGCCACTAAGTGTAACAGCTGTCGTTTTTCTTTATTTACTCATATTCGGTATATTCTGCTTCTGGGGTTACAGAGCGGATCTGGCACATCGGAAACAGGAACAGGAAAAAGATGAAAAATATAAAGCAGAACTTCTGAGAGCAGCAAAAAAAGCAGAAGCAGCCAATGAGGCAAAAACTGAGTTTCTGCAGAGAATGAGCCATGATATCCGGACACCGATCAATGGAATCTGCGGCATGATCAATGTGGCAGACCATTATGCAGACGATATGGAGAAACAGACGGAATGCAGGGCAAAGATCAAAGAGGCATCCTATCTGTTACTGGAACTGGTAAACGAAGTCCTGGATATGAGTAAACTGGAGTCGGATGAAGTGATCTTGGAAGAAATTCCGTTTAATCTGAGCTGCATTTCCAGAGAAGTGTTTGTTGTGATCGAACAGATTGCCGCAGAACAGAATATCCGGATCGTGTGGGAGAAAAAAGAAATCATACACCGGGATCTGATTGGAAGCCCGGGGCATGTGAAACGGGTGATGATGAATATCTTGTCGAATGCGGTGAAATATAACAGAGCAAACGGACAGATCTATATCAGCTGCAGGGAAATCCCATCCGAACAGCCGGGAATGACGACAATGGAATTTGTCTGCCGGGATACCGGGATCGGGATGACAGAAGAGTTTCAGAAACATATTTTTGAACCATTTGCACAGGAAGATGCCGGAAGCCGCACAAAATTTGCCGGAACAGGACTGGGAATGGCGATTTCAAAGAATCTGGTCGAGAAAATGGGTGGAACGATCACCTTTGAAAGTAAAGAAGGTGCAGGGACTACCTTTGTGATCCGTGTCCCGTTCCAGATCGATACAGACAGGAGCGGCAGATCGGAAACCGGAGAAAAAACAGAAGTTTCTATCCGGGGACTGCATATTCTTCTGGCAGAAGATAATGAGCTGAATATGGAAATCGCAGAATTTCTGCTCCAGAATGAGGGAGCTGTCGTGACCAAAGCATGGAATGGCCAGGAAGCAGTTGAGATATTCGAAAAAAGCGGATCTGGTGAGTTTGATGTCATTCTTATGGATATCATGATGCCGGTCATGAATGGGTATGAAGCTGCAAAGCGGATCCGTTCTCTGGACAGAGAAGATGCACAGGTAATTCCGATCATTGCAATGACAGCAAATGCGTTCACGGAGGACAGAATGAAGGCAAAAGAAGCAGGAATGAATGAGCATATTGGAAAACCGGTCGATGGAAAATTATTGGTAAAGGTCATTCATGAACTGGTGGAATAGAAGGAAACAATTTCGGAAGGGAGATTGTAATGAAAGAGAAAAAATGGCACAGAGTTTTGGCGGTATTTTTCGTGATGGTGACGGTCCTGTCACTTCTGTCAGGCTGTGGCGGGAAGAGCGCGGAAAAAGAAGATGCCGAAACGATCACGGTGTATTTATGGAGTACAAGCCTGTATGACAAATATGCACCATACATCCAGGAACAGCTTCCGGATATCAATGTTGAATTTGTAGTAGGCAATAATGATCTGGATTTCTACCGGTTTCTGAATGAAAACGGAGGGCTGCCGGATATCATAACCTGCTGCAGGTTTTCCCTGCATGATGCCAGTCCGCTGAAAGACAGCCTGATGGATCTTTCCACAACCAATGCGGCCGGTGCTGTCTATGATACTTACCTCAACAATTTTAAGAACGAGGATGGCAGCGTAAACTGGCTTCCGGTGTGTGCGGATGCTCATGGATTTATAGTGAACAAGGATCTTTTTGAAAAGTATGAGATTCCTCTGCCGACCGACTATGAAAGCTTTGTTTCTGCCTGCCAGGCGTTTGAAAAAGTGGGGATCCGTGGCTATACCGCAGACTATTATTATGATTATACCTGTATGGAAACCCTGCAGGGGTTATCTGCGTCAGAACTGTCTTCTGTAGACGGACGCAAGTGGCGTACGACTTACAGTGACCCGGATCGTACAAAGAGAGAAGGTCTGGACAGTAACGTCTGGCCGGAAGCTTTTGAACGTATGGAGCAGTTTATCCAGGATACCGGCCTGAGCCGGAACGATCTGGATCTGAATTATGATGATGTGGTTGAGATGTACGGAAGTGGTAAGCTTGCTATGTACTTCGGCAGTTCTTTCAGTGTAAAAATGTTTCAGGATCAGGGCATCAACACAACCTTTCTGCCATTCTTCCAGGAGAACGGTGAAAAGTGGCTGATGACTACGCCATATTTTCAGGTGGCCTTAAACCGTGACCTGGCACAGGATGAGACACGCCGGAAGAAAGCAATGAAGGTGCTGGACACCATGCTTTCAGAGGATGCACAGAGCCGGATCATTTCTGACGGGCAGGATCTGTTGAGTTACAGCCAGGATGTGGATCTTAAGCTTACGGAATATCTGAAAGATGTGAAACCGGTGATCGAAGAAAACCATATGTATATACGCATTGCATCAAATGATTTTTTCTCTGTTTCCAGGGATGTGGTTTCCAGGATGATCTCAGGAGAATACGATGCAGCGCAGGCTTACCAGTCATTTAACACGCAGCTTCTTGAGGAAGAAGCTACTTCTGAGAATATCGTATTGGATTCACAGAAGTCCTATTCCAACCGCTTCCATAGCAGTGGAGGCAATGCAGCTTATTCGGTTATGGCAAATACGCTGCGCAGCATTTACGGGTCGGATGTGCTGATCGCAACCGGAAACAGCTTTACGGGAAATGTGCTGAAGGCCGGTTATACGGAAAAACAGGCGGGTAATATGATCATGCCAAACAGTCTTTCCGCTTACATCAGCAAGATGAGCGGGGCGGAACTGAAGGAGACGGTCAGAAACTTTGTGGAAGGCTACCAGGGAGGCTTCATCCCCTTTAATCGTGGTTCTCTGCCTGTAGTCAGTGGCATTTCTGTGGAGATTAAGGAAACAGAGGATGGTTATATATTAAAGAAAGTCAAAAAAGATGGAAAAACTGTTCAGGACAAAGATACTTTTACAGTAACCTGCCTGGCGATACCAAAACACATGGAAGCCTATCCGGCAGATGATACTGTGGTATTTGATGGAGCGGATACCACCGTAAAAAATACCTGGACAGGATATGTTTCAGATGGTGATGCCGTTCTTGCAGAGCCTGAAGACTATATAACTCTGAGGTGAGAAGAATGGACAGTAAAAAGCATAATGCAAAAAGAAAGAAGCGTGTTGTGAGGAAACGGGTAAGGATAGCTGTCTTTATTGCTTTCTTCATTGGAATTATTTTGTCTGTTTTCCAATATTTCAGATTTGTGTCGAAAACGGTTTATGAAGAAAGTGTTTCTCATCTGACGGAGATTTTTCACCAGTCTGATCATATGTTAAAGGAACTGACAGATAAGAACCTGACTTATCTTCATATGTGGGGAGAGTATCTAAAGAGCACTTCCGGTGAAAGCGAAATCCGTGATTATATAGAGAAAGCACAGGAAGATGCAGGTTTTTTAAATTTCTATTTTCTGTCAGCCGATGGCAACTATAAGATGGTGACAGGGGAAAACGGGTATCTCGGGTTACAGGAAAATATGGAAGAAGAGATCCGGCAGGGGAATGATGTGATCACAAATGTAGCGGTTCCCGGAAAATCCCAGATGCTTGTTTTTGCCACTCCAAGGGCTCATGGAAGCTATCAGGGCTTTGAATATGATGCGATCGCGATCGCCTATGAGAACTCTGATATCATAAAGGTACTGGATATCTCTGTTTTCAATGGAAATGCCCAGAGTTATGTTGTTCATCCGGACGGCCGTGTTGTGGTCGATCATTCTTCTGAGTCATGGGGGAAGGTATATAATTTCTTTGGCATTCTGAGAGAGCATTCCAATATGTCTGAAGAAGAGATCCTTTCCATTTCGGAGAAGTTTAATGCCGGACATACCGATGCGATGCTGGTAAATCTGGATGGAAGAAACTATTATCTGGTCTATGAAAAATCAGATATTCAGGACTGGATGTTTTTGGGACTTGTCCAGGCGGATATCGTCAATGCCAGTATGAACAGTCTGCAGCGTAGTACGATACTTCTTGTTGGTGCGGTCGTGCTCTGTATTGCTGCTTTACTTATTAGTTTTATTATTCAAAAAGGCAGAATAAACCTCAGGAAAAAGGATACGGAGATTCTGTACAGGGACGAGCTGTTTCAAAAGCTTTCAATGAATGTAGATGACGTCTTTCTGATGCTGGATGCAAAAACATATCAGGCAGATTACGTCAGCCCAAATGCGGAAAAGCTGCTGGGTATTACGGTAGAACAGATTCGTAAAGATATTTGTATCCTGGGAAAACTACATCCAGAGGAACAGGAAGATCCAGAGAAAAATTATATGGAGAAAATCCAGGTCCATGAGCAGAGGGAATGGGATTTTGAATATGTTCATCTGAAGACAGGGGAAAAACGCTGGTTCCATAATATTGTAATGGGCAGTGAGGTAAACGGGAAAAGAAAATATATCCTGGTTATGTCGGATCGTACCTCTGACTGGAAAATGAACCAGGCACTCTCTGAGGCGGTACATGCGGCGGAGACAGCAAACCAGGCAAAGAGTACTTTCCTTTCTAATATGTCTCACGATATCCGGACACCAATGAATGCGATTATCGGTTTTACCACACTGGCTGTAAGTAATATTGATAATCAGGAAAGAGTCCAGGATTATCTGGGTAAGATTCTTTCCTCCAGTAACCATCTGCTCTCATTGATCAATGATATACTGGATATGAGCCGGATTGAGAGTGGAAAGATACATCTGGAAGAGACAGAGGTCAGTCTGTCGGATGTGCTTCATGATCTGAAGACGATCATCAGTGGGCAAATCCATGCGAAGCAGCTGGAACTTTATATGGATGTCATGGATGTTACAAATGAAGATGTTTACTGTGACAAGACTCGGCTGAACCAGGTGCTGCTGAATCTTTTGTCTAATGCGGTTAAGTTTACACCTGCAGGAGGAACCGTTTCTGTCCGGCTGAAACAGTATCCGAAGGCAGTAAAAGGCAGTAAGCTGTATGAGATCCGGGTAAAGGATACCGGAATCGGTATGAGTCAGGAATTCGTGCAGAAAATTTTTTCTCCTTTTGAGAGGGAGAGGACTTCCACTGTGAGCAGAACCCAGGGCACAGGGCTTGGCATGGCAATCACCAAGAATATTGTGGATATGATGGGCGGAACTATTGAGGTTCAGACAGAACAGGGCAAAGGTACCGAATTTATTGTCTGTTTGCCATTACGGATTCAGTCTGAGCGCCAACGTATAGAGAAAATCGCAGAACTGGAAGGGCTTAAGGCACTGGTTGTAGATGATGACTTTAATACCTGTGACAGTGTGACAAAAATGCTTGTAAGGGTCGGAATGCGTTCGGAATGGACACTTTCCGGCAAGGAAGCTGTTCTCCGTGCACGGCAGTCTATGGAACTGGGAGATGCGTTCCACGCTTATATCATTGACTGGCGTCTGCCAGATATGAATGGTATTGAAGTCACCCGACAGATCCGCAGCCTTGGTGATGATACACCGATCATTATCCTGACCGCATATGATTGGTCAGATATCGAGGCAGAAGCCAGAGCAGCAGGGGTGACTGCATTCTGTGCGAAACCGCTGTTCATGTCAGATATCAGAGATACCTTGATGACTGCTATCGGCCAGAGTCAGGCTGAAGTAGAAGATTCAATTCTTCCAGAAGCAGGTTCAGATTTCAGAGGCAGATGTATACTGCTTGTGGAAGATAACGAACTGAACAGTGAAATTGCGGTGGAAATTCTGAAAGGATATGGATTTCTGGTTGATACTGCCGAAAATGGCGCAGAGGCAGTGGAGAAAGTTAAGAATTCGACTCCAGGTAAGTATGATCTGGTGCTGATGGATGTGCAGATGCCGGTAATGAATGGATACGAGGCCACCCGTCAGATTCGTGCGCTGGATGATCCGGCACTGTCGGGAATCACCATCCTTGCCATGACTGCTAATGCCTTTGATGAGGACAGGAAGAAAGCCTTGGAATATGGTATGGATGGATTCTTATCCAAACCGATAGTTATAGAGGAGTTAATCAGTACTTTACACAACAACCTGCTGGATTAGAGCGTGTTTGATCAGGTGTTTGGAACTTCAGAAAATCCGCACGGATAAAGGAAATAAGGAATATGGATATTGGGATGTCTGATTTTAAGTTTATGGACGGGAAACGTGTAGGTGTGCTCATGGATACAGAGCCAGAAATTATGCTGACAGAATGGGAAAATAAAAATGGTATACATACAGAGCATGTAAATGTGAATAATGATAATGATGTCGAAAAGAAATTAGCGAATCATGAGATTGATGCTTTTGTATCTCTGGAGGAATCCATCTGGTCTGAACAGGGAATATCATCTGTTACCACTATTGGCAAATCAGGTATATATTTTGCAATAAATAAAGAGCGTAGCGATATCAAGACGGAGCTGGACTATGCTATGTGTCAGCTGGATCAGGATAGTCCTTTTTTTAAGGCAGACCTGTATAAGAAGTATTTTACGCTTGCTTATAATCAGAGTCTTACCGGTGAAGAAAAATTATGGCTGGAAGAACATGGCAGTATTCGGATCGGTTTTTTGAACAATGATCCGGCAATCTTTTCCATGGATGAAGAGACTGGAAAACTTAACGGTATGCTGGCAGAATATATCTCGTATGCAAAAGACTGTCTGGGTAATCAGAGACTGAAATTTGGTATACAGGAATATGATGATTACAACGAAATGCTTCGGGCACTGCAGGATCATGAAATTGACATGATTTTTTATGTTGGCAGAAATCCTGATCTTGCAGAAAAAAAAGGTTATACACTTACAAACACAGCCTGGACCTACAGCCTGATGGCGGTAACGGATGAAAAATATTTCAATGAGAACGAGGCGTATTCGGTAGCTGTGGTAAAGGAACACGAAGCTTTAAAACAGCATATTGCGTTCAGTTATCCCCACTGGAAGCTGATAGATTGCGATTCGCTTGCTGATGCGACAGATATGGTTCTTCATCAAAAAGCAGACTGTTTTCTTATGGGAACCAGTCAGGCGCTGAAATATGATAACAATCGAGATTTCAAGAGTGTTCCACTTACAAAAACAATGGAAGCATGCTTTGCAGTAAGAGGTGGAGAGGGAACCCTTTTGTCGATACTGAATAAAACTTTGAAGACGATGCCTTCTGATATGCTTACAAGTACACTTGCTATCTATGACAGTACGGCAGATAAGGTGACTTTTTATGATTTTGTAAAAGACAACATGCTTGCTTTTTTTGCCACGGCAGGATTTTTTGGACTAAGCATCATTGCTATAATCCTCGTATTTTTACGGAAGGCAAGGAAGGCAGAAGCTGCCGCAAAGCTTGCGGCAAATGATACACAAAAACTGAATGACAAACTGGAAATCGCTCTGAAAAAAGCGGAGGATGCCAGTCTTGCAAAGACCCGTTTTCTTAACAATATGTCACATGACATCCGTACTCCTATGAATGTGATTCTGGGTTATGCACAGCTTATGGAGGATGAACTAAAAGGAAAGGATATGCCTGAAACTTCAGAACATTTGGAAAAGCTGAAGCAGTCCGGCAATCTTCTTCTGTCAATTATAAATAATGTACTTGATATGGCCAAGATTGAGAGCGGAAAGATGGAGATCAATGAGAATTATGGCCGGCTTGGAGCTATCCGGCAATCTTTGTTTGAAATATTTGAAGATGAAGCAAAGAAAAAGAATCTTGCACTTCATTACACGATAAATGTAGAACATGAGCATATATTGACAGATACGACCAAAGTAAAAGAAATATTTGTCAATATTCTGGGCAATGCCATAAAATATACGCCACCCGGTGGTTCTGTTATAATGAGTGTAGAGGAATTGCCATGCAACGAGCCTGGGTATATAATAGTGAGAAACAGAGTAAGCGATACCGGAATAGGCATGAGTGAAGATTATCTGACAGAGATTTTCGAAGCGTTCACGCGTGAGCAGAATACCACAAAGAGCAAAATCGCGGGAACCGGACTGGGAATGTCAATTGTAAAGAAATATGTAGATCTGCTCGGTGGAACAATAGAGGTAGAGAGTGAGCTTGGAAAAGGCAGTACCTTTACGGTAACACTGAAACACAAAATAGCGGATGAAAGCTATTATGTGAAAAAGCATCTTGAAGAGTCTGGGATAAGCAGAGAAATCCTTAAAGACAGGAGTATTCTTTTGGCAGAGGACAATGATCTGAATGCAGAGATTGCAGCGGTAATACTTGAGCGTGCCGGTCTTAAGGTCGAACGTGTGGAGGATGGTCTTCAGTGTATAAGCAGGATAACGGAAATGCCGGCGGGAACCTATGATATCATCCTAATGGATATCCAGATGCCAAAAATGGACGGTTACAAAGCTACACAGACGATCAGGAACCTGTCAGATCAGGAGAAAGCATGCATACCGATCATTGCAATGACAGCAAATGCATTCGAAGAAGATAAGCGGGCTGCTATTGCAGCCGGAATGAATGGGCATATCGCAAAGCCGATCCAGGTTGATAAGCTGCTGTCGATATTAGCAGAAATGATAAGGCAACAAGAAAATTGAGCATAAGAGAGGAAGGAACTAAGATGAGTAAAGCATGGTGGAAAAGCAGTGTGATTTATCAGATCTATCCAAGAAGTTTTGCGGATAGTAACGGAGACGGTATCGGTGATCTGAACGGTATTACGGAACATCTGGATTATCTGAAGGAACTGGGTGTGGATGTGATCTGGCTGTCCCCGATTTATAAATCACCGAACGATGATAATGGATATGATATTTCTGATTATCAGGATATCATGACTGATTTCGGAACAATGGAAGATTTTGACCGGATGATCACAGAGATGCATAAACGCGGTATCAAACTGGTGATGGATCTGGTAGTAAATCACAGCTCCGATGAGCACAGATGGTTTCTGGAAAGTAAAAAATCGAAAGATAATCCATACCGCGATTATTATATCTGGAAAGATCCGAAAGACGGCAAAGAGCCGACAAACTGGGGAGCATGTTTTGGTGGTTCCGCATGGCAGTTTGATGAGACAACCGGCATGTACTATCTGCATTGTTTCTCCAAAAAGCAGCCGGATCTTAACTGGGAGAACCCGGCAGTACGTGACGAAGTATTTCGCATGATGACCTGGTGGTGTGAAAAGGGAGTAGACGGATTCCGCATGGATGTTATCAGTATGATTTCCAAAGACCCTGCATATCCGGACGGAGAAATCAAGGATGGTCTGCATGGTGATATGTCTCCATATGTATGTAACGGTCCCCATGTACATGAATATCTGCAGGAAATGAACAAACGTGTACTTTCCAGATTTGATCTGATCACTGTTGGTGAAACGCCGGGTGTTACAACGGAAGAAGCAAAGAAATATGCGAATCTGGATGGAAGCGAACTGAACATGGTGTTTCAGTTTGAACATATGGGAACCACAGACGGCAAATATGGTAAATGGACAACCAGAAAACCGGAGATGAAAAAAGTGCGTGCTGTCATGAACAAATGGCAGACTGAACTGGAAGGAAAAGCATGGAACAGTTTGTATTGGGATAATCACGATCAGCCCCGTGCGGTATCCCGATTTGGTGATGACAGTCCGATGTACCGGGAAATATCTGCAAAGATGATCGCAACTTGTCTGCATATGTTAAAAGGATCTCCATATATTTATCAGGGAGAAGAAATAGGTATGACAAATGCATATTTCAAATCGATCAGTGATTACAGAGACATCGAAGCGATCAATGCATACAAAGAGTATACAGAAAGCGGGCTGATGACAGAAGAAGAAATGTTGAACTGCCTGAAGATGATCAGCCGTGACAATGCCAGAACACCAATGCAGTGGGATGACAGCGCAAATGCAGGATTTACTACGGGAACCCCCTGGATCAGTGTAAACAAAAATTATACACAGATTAATGCAAAAGCAGCACTGGAAGACAAGGATAGTGTATTCTACTACTATCAGAAACTGATCCGGCTGCGTCACCAATATGAAGTGATCGTGGAAGGAGTATTCCACGGACTGCTGGAAGATAATGATGATATCTATGCATATGAGAGAACGCTTGGAAACGAAAAACTGGTGGTAGCATGCAACTTTACAAATAAGGAAGTCCCATGCGAACTGTTCGAAGAAAACGAAGGCGAAGAGTTGATCACAAACTACAAAAACCATGTAGCAGGAGCTTTGCAGCCATACGAGACAAGAGTGATTCTCTACAAATAGCAACGGATTCAGAAAAAATATTGAGAGACTGTAATTAATTCTGTGTAAACTCTAAAAGAGCTATATATCCTCTTGGATTGATGT
>ENA-OROU01002169-OROU01002169.1-human-gut-metagenome-genome-assembly--contig:-NODE-2169-length-14782-cov-4.276431_pt1 | contig 14782 bp, 10 predicted proteins | sample MGYA00242131_ERZ509054 | MGnify/ENA primary metagenome ERZ509054 (study PRJEB26280, sample SAMEA2338749) | human gut metagenome | biome: human gut; feature: human-associated habitat; material: faeces... | reverse complement strand
TTGAATACTCGCTTATACACGCTCGTATCCAAACCTTGCTCCGAGGCCACAAATAAGGATTATTTCATTTCCAGGGGGCGTCTTCTTGCCTGCGGCAAATCAGTAGTTCTTGATTTTGTAGGAGAGGTGTGTTAGAATGTACACAAACAAATATTCGGAACGTATGTTTATAAAGAGGTGATATTATGACAGAAACAGAGATTTCTCTGGAGAGAAAGTTAAAGATTTTAGCAGATGCGGCGAAGTATGATGTTGCGTGTACTTCGAGTGGATCAAGTCGAAGAGGGAAGAAGGGGCATCTCGGGAATACGGTATCTGCGGGTATCTGTCATACATTTTCTTCAGATGGGCGCTGTGTTTCGCTCTTAAAGATTCTTTTTAGTAATGATTGTGTCTTTGACTGCAAGTATTGTCCGAGTCGTGCTGCGAACGAGAAGGAAAGAGCAACATTTACCCCGGAAGAGATTTGCAGGCTTGTGGTGGAGTTTTATCGTCGGAATTATATTGAGGGGCTGTTTTTAAGTTCTGCGGTGGTGAAGAGTCCGGCATATACGATGGAGCGAATGTATGAGGCGATTTATATGCTTCGGAATAAGTATCATTTTAATGGTTATATTCACGTGAAGGCGATACCAGGGGCACCGGATGATATTATATATGCACTTGGATTTTTAGTAGACAGAATGAGTGTGAATCTGGAATTACCTACTGCCGAAGGCTTGAAGAAACTGGCACCGAATAAGAAGCCAAAGAATCTGATTCGGCCGATTCAGCAGATTCAGAGAGGAATACAGACGCAGAGAGTAGCACTTGGTAAGGATAGCCGAATGGAGCGGGCGAAGGGAAATCAATATTTGTCGAATAGTATATTTAATGAGAAGAATACTTCCTCTGTTGAGGAGAAGTCTGTATTTTCTATAATGGAAGACGCGCAGAAATCTGTTAAGAAGAATGATAATGTAAATAGGCGACAAAATGATGCGGCCTTTTTCAAAGAAACTAGGTTAGAAAGAGATATAGGTAGTAATATAGATACAGAAAATAGTATGAGTGTCGCTACAAATAGTAGTATAGAAAATAGTTTGAATAGCAATATAGGAAGAAGCGGCAGAGAAAATGCGGCAATGTCTGATAATACATCGCAGATGGGAAATGGAATGAGTGGTGGAGTAGAAAGTAAAATAACACTCCCATCCCATTTTTTGCAGATTACAGGAAAGCGAGAAGGGGCACAGTTTGTACCAGCAGGGCAGAGTACGCAGATGATTATCGGAGCTTCAGGAGAGAGTGATTTTCATCTGCTTTCACTGACTCAGCGGCTTTATCAGCAGTATGATTTAAAAAGAGTGTTCTATTCTGCCTATGTGCCACTGAATGATGATCCGGAACTTCCAGCAATTGGAACCGCACCACCTCTTTTGAGGGAACATCGTTTATATCAGGCAGACTGGCTGCTTCGGTATTATGGATTTCAGGCGGATGAACTCCTAAGTTCGGACCGGCCGAATTTTAATACATTTATAGATCCGAAGTGCGACTGGGCATTGCGACATTTAGAGTATTTTCCTATAGAGATTAATCAGGCAAGCTATGAACAGCTGCTTCGTGTTCCGGGAATAGGGAATAAGTCCGCAGGGCGAATTGTCAGGGCAAGAAGACAGGCGGCACTTGATTTTGAAGATATCAAGAAGATGGGAGTGGTATTAAAGCGGGCAGTTTATTTTATAACCTGCCGAGGTAAGATGAAGTATCATACACCGATAGAAGAGGACTTTATTACCCGCCAGCTTATTGGGACGAATCAGAAAGATAACTGGAAGATAGAGCATCCAACAACATACAGACAGTTATCTTTATTTGATGATTTTAATTTGACGTGAACTCCCCATCACCTAAAGAAAGCAGAAATGATATGGTAGTTTTTACATGTAAAGATAGATTTGATGATATGATGACCTGTATTTACGAAGCGTGGGCATCCCATCTTGGACATAACAATATAAAGTTAAGAACAGAGCCGCTTGGAACAATGGAACTTTTTTGTGAATACCGTCATGTGGAGGCAGATCGAGAGAAAACAGAGAGTGTGATAAGAACGATTCAGCAAAAGATTTCCTTTCGTGCATATCAGATGGTATATCATGCAGCGATGGCAGCGGATGAAGAGGAGAAGCTTGATAGTATCTATCGTTTTTTAATATTGGGATTTCATTATGGCAGGCAGATTCTAGGTTCGCTACAGAATCCGATTGTAATGAAAATATTTGAGCTAGAACGAAAAGTAAGTAATGAAGCACATATATTTCGGGAATGTATTCGGTTTACCGAGATGAATCATCACATACTTGTGGGGATAATTTCTCCCAAATGTGATGTCATTACCTTACTTGCACCACATTTTGTGGATAGATTACCTTCTGAAGACTGGATGATCATAGATGATAACAGAAGAACAGCAGTGGTACATCCGGCAGACCAGCCATATTATCTGACATCTCTTTCCGAAGAAGAAATGTCAGAATTCCTGGCAAGGGAATCTGCAGCAAAGGATACCGATAGTATGACTGCACTGTGGAAAACATTCTTTCAGACGATTGGGATTAAAGAACGTAAGAATCCCGTATGTCAGCGCAATCTTATACCGCTCTGGTACAGAAAGCACATGTCAGAAATGCAGGATTAATTATAAGTTTGCGGCATTTTGCAGCATGAAGAACATAAATTAATCCTGAAAGAATCAGGTTTCTAACGAAAAATTGTTCCAAAGTTTTCCTGATCGTAGATTTTAAGTAATTCCTGTACGCCTTCTTTTACTTCATCACGAGTAAAGTCTGCCGCTTCAAGTTCAGCATCAGCCATACGGTTTAGATCATAATAGAAGAACAGACCGACTTTTAATATGTCCGGATTAATTGGATTAGCATATTCATAGAGAATATCTTCTGCATCATTAATATTGCCATCGTTGATCATTTGCTTTAACTTAGGATAGAGTGTGTTTTCCTGAAGAAGACCTTTTTCAGCATCAAGCCAGCATCCAGGTTTGATTCCATAGGCAATTTTAAGATAAGTTTCTATTAATTCATTTGTTAAGCGTAAGTCAAAATCATCACGAAGCATGTTGTAAAACCTCCTGTTTTTCATAATGTACTTACAGACTCTTCTCACAAAAGCAAGGTGTGAAGACTTCAAAAGTACATAGCATCATTAAACTTTATAATTATACAATAGAGTTCGCGGAAATTTCAATATTTATCTTATAGCAATTAAGTAAAATCTTATAAAAGTTCAGAATTATAAATGGAATATATTCACAAAATATGAGACGTTTTACGAAGTATTATAGAAAAGTATCATAGAAGAGTTATGATTAAAAATCTTTTGACATTAAGAATATTTTGTCATAAATTATAAGTATTAAAGAATGATTCGTCATTCTTATTGCGAGATGCGCATCATGCAACGCAGGATAACTTCTACTGGTGTTATAGTAGTGAGAAGTAATTGGGGATGGAGAAATCGTATGGAAGATGCTTATGTATTACAGCTTTTAGAACCGAAGTTTAAAGAGTTTCATTTGTTGTTTTGTGGGTATGCGGAGTGTGAACCGCTGCATAGTTATGGACCGGCAACAAGGCCAAATTATATTATTCATTATGTAATGGGAGGAAAGGGGATATATCAGGTTGGAGAAAAGAAGTACCATATTTCCAAAGGACAGATATTTTTAATTGAACCAGAGAGCCTGACATTTTATCAGGCGGATAAAGAGGAACCATGGACATATTTATGGGTTGGATTTGGAGGAACAGAAGCAAAGAGTTTTATTCAGGATGTTGGATTGAACAGCAGACAGTTAGTCTGTCAGTGTGAAGGAGGAGAAGAACTTAAAGAAATAGTATTTTCCATGTTGAAACATACAAAATCAACAACAGAGAATTTATATTATTTACAGGGAAGATTGTTCGATTTTTTTTCGGTTCTTGCAAGAGAAATTACATTGAGGCAGTTTGAAGATGATACAACGGAAAGTATGCATGTTCAGGAGGCGATTGATTATATCAAGAATAATTATTCGCAGGGGATTACGGTAAATGATATAGCGGATTATCTGGCTTTGAACCGAAGTTATCTGTATACTGTTTTTAAAAAAAGTCTAAATATCTCTCCGAAAGCTTTTTTGACGAAGTTTCGTATTTCAAGAGCGAAAGAACAACTGACATTAACGGACTTTTCAATTGAATATATCGCACATTCTTGTGGATATAAAAGTGTTTTAAATTTTGAAAAAGCATTTAAACAGGAAACGGGAGGTACACCAAGTAAATATCGCAAAGAAAACAGAAAGACAACAAAGGAACGTTTATTACGTGTACAAAAAGAACTGGAGGAATATGGAGACAAAAAGACAAAATATTTGTAGTTGCTAATCATAGTTATAAATCGTAGATAGAAATAAATTACATATAAAATGATATAAATAACACCCGATAGACAACATTTTGAATGGTTTTACAAACAAAATGTGCTAACGGGTGTTATTTTTTCGGGTTATACTGTAATCAGTTAGGAACAAGCGCGCAAAATTCCTCAGAAAAATAATTAAATTAAGAGATAGATTGTTCTGGAGGAGGAAAAGGATGAGTAATCAAAAAAGTACAAATAAACATCCGCAGTATAAATATGCGTCTACAAGAGAAAAATATTGTTTTGGTATCGGTGCGATAGGTAAAGATGCCATTTGTAATCTGGTTGGCTCTTTTTTAATGTTATATTTTACAGATACCTTATATTTAGCACCGGCTTTTGTTGGAGTACTGTTTCTGGTGGCAAGAATATGGGATGCAATTAATGATCCTGTAATGGGAATGATTTGTGATAATACACATACAAAGTTTGGAAAGTTCAGAATATGGCTTGTTATTGGAACATTACTAAATTCTGTTGCATTCGTACTATTGTTCCATAGCTTTCATTTATCAGGTACTTCATTATATATTTATGTATCGGTAATGTATATACTTTATGGAATGACATATACAATCATGGATGTACCATATTGGTCATGGCTTCCAAACTTAACAAATGATCCACATGAGAGGGAGAAAGTATCTGTTATTCCAAGATTTTTTGCAAGTCTTGCAGGATTCTCAGTAGCAACATTTGGACTGTATATCATTAATCATTTAAATAAAATAGCTGGGGAGAAAAATCTCTATGCAGAAACAGGATATACATTATTTGCGATAATTATTGCAGTTATCTTTATCGTAGCAATCGGTATTACTGTATTTAACGTAAAAGAAGAATCAACAATCGGAGTTTACGCAGAGAAAACAAGTTTAAAACAGGCTTTCCGTATCATTATTAAAAATGATCAGTTACTTGCTTTTATTGGAATTTTACTTACATTTAACCTTTGTACACAGATTGCAAAAAGTTTCGCCGTTTATTATTTCAAGTGTGTATGTGGAAATGAATATTTATATTCTATTTTTGGATTTGCCATTATTGCTGAAATGGTCGGCTTGGTATGTTTCCCTAAGATTTCAACAAAGATTAGTCGTGAAAAAGTATATGCATATGCGTGTGCGCTTCCAATTGCAGGATTTATTTTACTTGGAATCGCAGGATTCATTGCACCAAAAAGTGCAGTACTTGTTGTAATTTGTTGTGCGTTATTATTCTTTGGTTCAGGACTTTCCTTAGGAGTTACAACATGCTGTATGGCAGATGTTATCGATTATGGAGAAGTAAAATTTGGAGTTCGAAATGAAAGTGTTACCTGTTCAGCACAGACATTTTTGATGAAAGCAGCAACAGCAGCAGCTGGAGGCTTAAGCGGAGTAGGACTTCAGGTTGTAGGATATAATGCAAAAGCAGCAGTACAGAGTGCAGGAACTATTTTAGGTATACGTGTACTTATGATTGTCATTCCGGTTATCCTTGCAGTAGTTAGTTTCTTAATTTATAAGAAATGCTATAAGTTAAAAGGTGCCGCAATGGAAGAAGTAACAGAGAAAGTAAATGAAATTCATGCACAGAGAAAAATAGTGATGGAATAAAAAGGGAGGCAGGAGAATCATTTATGGAAAAAATTATTTTTCACAAAGAAACAAAAACATTTCATTTATATAACGAAGAAATCAGCTATATTATGTGTGTCTTAGAAAACGGACATATGGGACAATTATATTATGGAAAAAGAATTCATGACAAACCAGATTTCTCCTACCTTGTAGAAAAATGTGGTCGTCCGATGACTTCTTACATTTTTGAGGGAGACCGCAGCTTTTCTTTAGAGCATATAAGACAAGAATATCCTGTCTATGGAACAACAGATTATCGACATCCGGCAATTGAAATTATGCAGGAAAATGGAAGTAATATTTCTGAATTTAAGTATGTAGGTTACGAGATTTTAAAGGGAAAACCATCGTTAAAAGGACTTCCGGCAACTTATACAGAAAGTGAGGAAGAAGCAGAAACATTAAAAATTATATTAAAAGATAATCTGACAGGAGCAAAACTTACATTATTATATACTATTTTTTCTAAAGGAAGTGCAATAGCCAGAAGCGCACATATATGTAATGAAGGAGAAAAAGTATTACATTTGCAGACGATGATGAGTCTTAATTTAGATCTTCCGGACAAGGATTATGTGTGGATGCAGCTTTCTGGGGCATGGTCTAGAGAACGATATGTAAAGAATCGTATATTAGAACAGGGCATTACTGCAATAGACAGTATGCGAGGAAATTCTTCGCATGAACACAATCCATTTATGGTACTGAAACGTCCGAATGCAGGAGAAACATCGGGAGAGGTTATTGGATTTAGTTTAATCTACAGTGGAAATTTCCGAATGCAGGCGGAAGTAGATACCCATGATGTAACAAGGATTACTGTAGGAATTAATCCAGATCGATTTGACTGGAAATTAGAACCAGGGGAAGAATTTCAAACTCCGGAAGCGGTTATGGTCTATTCTGATCAAGGGTTAAATAGGATGAGTCAGACTTTTCATCGTTTGTATGCAAAAAGACTTGCCAGAGGTTATTGGCGGGACCGTCCAAGACCAATTTTAAATAATAATTGGGAAGCAACTTATTTTAATTTTACAGAAGATCGTCTTGTTCAAATTGCTTCTAAAGCAAAAGAATGTGGCGTAGAACTTTTTGTATTAGATGATGGATGGTTTGGACAAAGAAATGATGACCATGCAGGTTTAGGTGATTGGGTGGCAAATCCAGAAAGACTTCCGAATGGTATTAAAGGATTATCAGAGCGGATTGAAGCGATGGGAATTAAGTTCGGACTGTGGTTTGAACCGGAAATGACCAATAAAGATTCTGACCTGTATCGTGCGCATCCAGATTGGATTTTGCATACACCGGGAAGAAATGCATCTCATGGCAGATATCAGTATGTTTTAGATTTTTCACGCAAAGAAGTAGTAGAGTATATTTATGAGATGATGGCAAAGATTTTATCTGAAGCAAAAGTTTCTTATATTAAATGGGATATGAACCGTAGTATTACAGAATGTTACAGTGTGGCACTGCCGGCAGATCGTCAGGGAGAAGTATTCCATCGTTATATTCTTGGCGTATATGACTTATATGAGAGACTGACATCAGAATTTCCAGAAGTACTTTTTGAATCATGTTCAAGCGGTGGTGGACGTTTTGACCCCGGAATGTTGTATTATGCACCCCAGGGATGGACAAGTGATGATTCCGATGCAATTGAACGTTTGAAAATTCAATACGGAACCTCTCTTTGTTATCCGATAAGCAGTATGGGAAGTCATGTGTCGGTCATTCCGAATCATCAGGTATTCCGAAAAACCCCGTTACATACCAGAGCAAACGTAGCTTATTTTGGTACTTTTGGCTATGAGCTTGATTTAAATAGTCTGAAAGAAGAAGAAATCGCAGAAGTAAAAGAACAGATTATTTTTATGAAAAAATATAGAAAATTATTTCAGTTTGGTGATTTTTACAGACTCAAAAGTCCATTTGAAGGAAATGAGACGATTTGGATGGTTGTGAGTGAAGATAAAAAGACAGCAATTGTTGGATATTATCGTACATTAAATGGAGTGAATCAGGCATATAGTAGAATAAAATTACAAGGATTAGATCCAGATATGCTTTACGAAAATATTTTAAATAAAACAGAAAATTATGGAGATGAACTGATGAATTTTGGTCTGATTACAACAGATGTAACGGCAGGAGAAGTTCCGGGTGATGCAACTCCATGTACAGATTTTGAATCAAGAATTTATATTTTAAAGGCAAAAGAAAAATAAAAAGGGTAGTATGTTATGCAAAAAGAAAATCAGATAGAATCTAAAACAAGAATTCTGTTGATGGTAACAGGTATTTTATTGATTGGTCTGTGCGTGTCTTTCCTGCGAATTGCAGGCTTTGGTGTCGATCCATTTAGCGGAATGAATCTTGCAATTAGTGGATTTATTGGATGGTCATTTGGTAACTGGCAACTTGTTATAAATATCGTATTACTAATTATTGTATTTTTTACGGTGCGGCATTGCATAGGGTTAGGGACAATCATCAATATGGTATTTGTAGGATATATTGCAGACTTTATTTGTTTCCTGGTAAACGACGTTGCACAGATACATATAACAATGCCGCTTCGTATTATTGCATTAATACTTGGGCAATTCATGGCATCAATGGGAGTAGCATTGTATATGACAGCAGACATGGGAGTTGCCCCATATGATGCGGTGGCTGTTATTATTGAAAAAGCAACAAAAGGAAAAATTCCATTTCATATTGCAAGAGTAAGTTCAGATATTACAGTAGTGATTATTGGGGTACTGTTTTGCATTATAGGTAAAAACAGCGTGTGGAGTATTGTAGGAATCGGAACGATAATCAATGCATGTTGCAATGGACCGATGATACAATTTTTTAAAGAAAAGGTTATAAAACATTTGATAAGATAAAAATAAAACATGCATTGCATGACGCGCATCTCACAGCAAGAATGCAGGGGCATTCTTGAATTATAAAAATGATTTTGATCTATGTATTTTGGCATAGAATCAAAATCATTTTTTTGTTATAATATCCTTGCCAAAACAGGAGGAAAAATAAAATGGTAAAAATAGATTTAATTACAGGGTTCTTAGGTTCGGGTAAGACCACATTTATAAAAAAATATGCAAAGTATCTTATAGATCAGGGATTAAATATCGGTATATTAGAGAATGATTTTGGGGCAGTAAATGTCGATATGATGTTACTTCAGGACATTGCAGGAGAAAAATGTACATTGGAAATGGTAGCAGGTGGATGCGATAAAGATTGTCATAGAAGAAGATTTCGCACAAAACTTATTGCAATGGGAATGTGCGGATATGACAGAGTGTTGATCGAGCCGTCCGGAATTTTTGATATGGACGAATTTTTCGATGCCCTTCATGAATCTCCGCTTGACAGATGGTATGAAATAGGAAATGTAATTACAGTCGTAGATGCAATGTTTGAAGAGAATCTCTCAGAAGACGCAGAATTCATCCTTGCATCGGAAGTAGCCAATGCAGGCATTGTTTTATTAAGTAAAGCGCAGGAGGCAGCAGAGACCGATATAGAGCGTACAAAAGCACATCTTAATAAAGCAATGGAATCTGTCCATTGCGACCGCCGATTTGAAAAAGAAATCTTTGCCAAAGACTGGAATAAACTTTCTGATGCAGATTTTAAAAAAATTCAGTCAGCAGGCTATGTTGGTGCAGATTATGAGAAAAAAGACATTGCAGAAGAAGATGCATTTCAGTCATTATATTTTATGAATTTAACTATGCCGGTAGAGAAACTTGAAGAAAAAGTAAAGCAAATATTTAACGACAAAGAATGTGGGAATATCTTCCGAATAAAGGGATTTATGCAGACAAAATCAGATCAGTGGATTGAACTTAATGCCACACATCAAAATATTACTATACAACCGATAAAAGAAGGACAGGAAATCTTCATAGTAATAGGAGAAAAACTAAACAAAGAAAAGATAACTACTAATTTGAGGGACTAAAGAAACGAAAACCATAGACTTTTGGGCAATCCCCATTCTCATCAACCGTGGATTTAGATAGTCAGAAAAAAGAAACAATACCATATCCCAGATGCGGCTTCGGAGCGTGTTTAAGATAAGATGCGAACGAACATTTTAAACACAGCGACTACAGAGCAGATGGGATATGGTATTGTTTCTTTTTTCGTCTACATTAAATCTACAAATTAGTATTTAATCGTCTACAACCTGAACTTTTAACATATTTGTTGTTCCAGAACGTCCGATTGGTACACCAGAAGTAATAACAGTAACATCACCTTTTTCAAGGAGTCCATCTCTCTTACATGCATTGATTGCACGTTCGAAGAGTACGAATACTTCCCATTCTTCTCCAAGAAGGATTGGGCGAACACCCCAGGAAAGGTTTAACTGACGGCATACTTTCTCATCCATAGCGCATCCGATGATGTCACATCCTGGACGGTATTTGGAAATCATTCTTGCAGAGAAACCACTCTTAGTTACAGTGATGATTGCCTTTGCGTCGAGGTCGTAAGCTGTGCTGCAGGTAGCATGGCAGATAGCGTCTGTGATACCTGGGTCAGTGTATTTAGCCATATCATTGAAACGTTTGCGGTAGTTGATTTCCTTCTCTGTACGTTCAGCGATTCTTGCCATCATCTTAACAGCTTCTACAGGATAAGCACCTGCTGCTGTCTCACCAGAAAGCATAGTAGCACTTGTTCCGTCGTAGATAGCGTTAGCTACGTCAGTAGCCTCGGCACGAGTAGGACGAGGGTTCTTCATCATGGAATCGAGCATCTGTGTAGCTGTGATAACTACTTTACCTGCTGCGATTACTTTTTTGATAATCATCTTCTGGATGATTGGAACTTCTTCTTCAGGGATTTCTACACCCATGTCACCACGGGCAACCATGATACCTTCGCAGGCCTCGATGATAGAGTCGATGTTATCAACACCCTGAGAGTTCTCGATTTTAGCGATAATACGGATATTTTCACCGCCATTTGCCTTTAAGAATGCTTTCATTTCTTTGATATCTTCAGCAGTTCTTGTGAAAGAAGCTGCTACGAAATCAACATCCTGTTTAATACCAAATAAAAGATCTTCTTTATCTTTTTCACTCATGAATGGGATAGAGAGTTCAACACCAGGGATGTTAACACCCTTACGGTTAGAAATTGTTCCGCCATTCTCTACTTTACAGTGAATATCCTGCCCTTTGATAGCCACTACTTTTAATCCTACAAGACCGTCATCGATTAAGATATTAGAACCAACATGAATATCTTTGTGTAAGTCTTTATGAGTAACGCTGACGATATCCTTTGTTCCTTCAACATCTCTTGTAGTAAGACAGAAATCCTGTCCCATCTCAAGAGTAACTTTTTCATCTTTGAAAGTTTTAAGACGAATTTCCGGTCCTTTTGTGTCTAACAGACATGCAACCGGAAGGTTATGCTTTTTACGTAAAGCTTTTACTTTATCTATTCTTTTCTTCTGATTCTCGTAAGTATCGTGAGAAAAATTAAGACGGGCAACGTTCATTCCAGAAAGCATTAACTGCTCTAAAACATCGCCTTTATCCGTTGCTGGTCCAAGGGTACAGATAATCTTGGTTTTTCGCATAGTAATAAGTCCTCCTATTTCCTTGGGTTAAAATTAGTATTACCATTCTATTTTAATAATTTCGATTGATTTGTCAACGGGTATTTCAAGGTATTTATAAGAAATGAATGTAAAATTTTCTTAATATACACGAATTAGGCTAGAAATACTGTAAACTATGGAAAGTCTTTTCAAAATATTCAAAGCATCGGAAAAATAGAGTTCTTTTACTTCATCAGTAATAATAACCAATTCTGCCAGACCATTCTGACGGGATTTCTGAATAATCTGTGCGATACTTACCTGACTTGTACCAAATACACTCGTAATGTTGGCAAGGACACCAGGACGATCTGTTACCTGCATACGAAGGAAGAAACGAGAATGGGTATCCTGAATATTTTTCACTGGAAGTTCTTTGTAGCAGGAGCATACATGAAGATTGTTGTGATTTTCTACCATATGTCTTGCAACGGTACATAAATCTCCGGTTACGGCACTTGCAGTTGGAAGTTTTCCGGCACCACGACCATAATACATAGTATCATCGGAAGCAGTTCCATGGACAAATACAGCATTAAAGGAATCATTTACTGTTGCAAGTGGGTGATTCTGAGGAATAAGGATAGGGAGAACTTTTACTTCAATACCTTCCTCATCTTTTCTTGCAATGCCGACAAGTTTGATGACAGAATTAAATTCTTTTGCATAGAAAATGTCTTTTGCGGTAATATTGCGGATTCCCTCAATATAGACATCAGAGAAGGTAACGCGAGAATGGAATGCGATGGATGCCATAATAGCGATTTTACGACCGGCATCAAGACCGTCAACATCAGCAGTAGGATCGGCTTCAGCATATCCTAAATCTGTAGCTTCTTTTAACGCTTCGTCATAGCTCATACCACTCTGTGTCATACGGGTAAGAATATAGTTTGTTGTACCATTTACGATCCCCATAACTTCAGTAATATTTTCACTGGACATACTTTGTTTTAATACTTGAATGATTGGGACACATCCTGCAACGGCAGCTTCAAACTTGAAATCACAGCCATATTTTTCGGCAGAATCTAAAAGTTCATGCCCATGTTCAGCAATTAAATCTTTATTTGCTGTAACAATCTGTTTTCCAGCTTTCATTGCTTCAAGTAAATAAGACTTTGCAGGTTCAATACCACCCATAACTTCAATAATAATAGAAATACTGTCATCTTCAATAATTTCATTCCAGTTATCTGTAAGAAGGGGAGAAGGGATACCTTCTCGGTCTTTCGAGGCATCACGCACAAGAATTTTAGTGATTTGGATTTGTGTGCCACAAATATGAGGAAAATCTTCCTGACGTTCCTGGACAAGTTGATATACACCACTGCCGACAGTACCGGCACCTAATAAAGCGGCTTTTACAATTTTGTTCTGAGCTGTTTCCATATATTTCCTCCAATTTTATGAATGATGTTTTAAAACCCTCAGGATTAGAAAATCCTGAGGGTTTTGTTTAGTTAGTTTGTTTAATTAGTTCAGTTGTCAGAACTATCTGTCAGTTCTACGACGAAGAACGATAAATGCACACATAACAAGTGCAAATACACTTACAACCATGTAAAGAACAGGGTTTGAAGCATCCCCAGTTTTGGATGATTTGGATTTTTTGTTCTTTTTAGTAGTTGCTTTTTTAGTGTTATGTTTTTTCTGAGTAGTTGTAGTAGGTTCTGTAGAAGGTTCAGTACTTGGTTCTGTAGAAGGTTCGGTACTTGGTTCTGTAGAAGGTTCAGTACTTGGTTTTACAGGCTCCTCTCCAGAATCCTTCTTAATGATATGGAAGTGATCTGTTCCATCAGGAGTCTCAGCTAACTTATAGTTAGGATTGAGAGAAGATGTATCTGGGTAGATATCATAGTAACCAGCTTTTTCGCCAGCTTCACGTGTAAGCTTAAGTCCAAGAGAATCACCATCTAATACACCCTCAGCTTTATAAGTAAGTTCAGGATCTTTGTCACCAACGTATTTTTCTTTATAGTCGATGTTAACCTTAATAGCCTTTGGATGAATAATAAAGAATGAGTTTGCAGCAGATGGACGGTGTGTTGCATCTCCAGGATACGTTGCGATTGCAATGTATGCACCTGCATCAACAGGAGCAGTGGATCCGAGGTAAATATACTTGCCGCCATCAACTCTGATGTAAGTTACGTTAGCTTTAGTAACTTCGTTGTTATTACCATCGTATACAGTTGCATCTACAGCAAATGCAGAACCATCATATGTACAATCTACTGGATTGTTGATGATAATATGAGTGTTAGCTCTTGTGATTGTATATGTTCTTGAAATTGGTGTAGCAGAGTAAGCTGTGTCAGTAACATATAAAGTTTCTGTATAAGTTCCTGCTTTGTAGGAAGGTGTGCTGGAAGAGTATCCTTTACCATTCCAAGCTGTTCCAACGTAAGAAGCCTTTACAGTAGCTTTTTTGTCGCTTGCATATCCACCAAAGTTAAAGCTGCTTGCTTTGCTGACAGATAAAACATGTCCTGGCATAGACTGATTGAAGTGTAATGTTACAGTAGAAGGCTTTGTAGCCTCATCTGTATCCTTCTTTCCTTCTGGAGTAGAACCATCAACTACTGGCTTGTCAGGTTTAACACATTCTGGGTCTGTAGCCTTTTTCTCAGAAGTCTTTGTCTTTTTAGAAGTAGTCTTCTCTTCAGAAGTCTTTGTCTTTTCAGCAGCAATAGTCTTCTCCTCAGGAGATTCTGTCTTCTCAGCGGCAGTAGTCTTCTCTTCGGAAGCCTCTGTTTTTTCAGTTACAGTTGTTGCGTCTTTAGAAACTTATGTCTTCTTTTCAACTTCAGTTGCTTTCTCCTTAGGAGCTTCTGTAGTAGCTTCGCTCTCAGATACTGCAGCAACGTCTCTTGCGAATGAAGAAACTGGTGCGGTGCTTAATGCAACGGAGCAAGCAAGAGTCAGTGCTAAAAGATTTTTGTAGATTCTTTTTTTCATTTGTTCCTCAACATCCTTTCTTAAATTTGCCGTAATTCTTTTGAAATAAAAAATTACGAAAGTTATATAAAAGTATAGTTTATTATAGCAG
>ENA-OROU01002161-OROU01002161.1-human-gut-metagenome-genome-assembly--contig:-NODE-2161-length-14826-cov-3.051858_pt1 | contig 14826 bp, 10 predicted proteins | sample MGYA00242131_ERZ509054 | MGnify/ENA primary metagenome ERZ509054 (study PRJEB26280, sample SAMEA2338749) | human gut metagenome | biome: human gut; feature: human-associated habitat; material: faeces... | reverse complement strand
ATCTCACCAATTCCGACTTTTTCTGCCATTTCGTGGAGATTGCTTATTTTTTTACCAAGTCCTATTAACTCACCTGAACTTATAGAGTTAATATTATATCCTAATATCTCAAGAAGTTTTGCTGCAGCATTATAACTTTCCGGATGTACACTTGTGGCATCAAGCGGATTATCACCTCCGCTTATACGCATGAAACCTGCACACTGTTCAAATGCCTTAGGTCCTAATTTTGCAACTTTTAAAAGCTGTTTTCTGTTAGTAAATCTTCCGTTAGTTTCTCTGTAATCCACAATATTTTTTGCAACAGCTTTTGATATTCCCGAAATATATTCAAGAAGTGATGCAGATGCTGTATTTAAATCAACGCCTACTTTATTAACGCTGTCTTCAACCACACCTGTAAGTGTTTCGCTCAGCTTTTTCTGGTTCATATCATGCTGATACTGTCCAACACCGATTGACTTCGGATCTATCTTTACAAGTTCAGCAAGCGGATCCTGAACTCGTCTTGCTATTGACACTGCACTTCTTTGTGCCACATCAAAATCAGGAAATTCTTCTGTCGCAAGTTTGCTTGCAGAGTACACTGATGCACCTGCTTCATTTGTTATTACATAATCTACATTTTTCAAATCGTACTCTTTAATCATATCTGCTATGATTTTTTCTGACTCTCTTGATGCAGTTCCATTACCGCATGAAATGAGCGTTATATTATACTTATCTATAAGTTTCTTAACTTCCTGCTTTGACTGTTCAACTTTATTGTGTGGCTCTGTAGGATATATAACTTTTGTATCAAGAACCTTTCCTGTAGCATCGACAACTGCAAGTTTGCATCCGGTTCTGAATGCAGGATCCCAGCCAAGTACAACTTTACCGGCAATTGGCGGCTGTAAGAGAAGCTGTTCAAGATTCTTACCAAATACCCTGATAGCTCCGTCCTGTGCCGTATCTGTGAGTGTGCTTCTTATCTCTCTTTCTATGGCAGGTGCAATAAGCCTGTCATATGCATCGCTTACAACCTCTTTGATTAATGGTGTTGTATATTCATTATCTGATGTAAGCGTCTTTGTCTCCAGATACCTTAAAATTCTGTCAACAGGTGCCTCTATTTTTATAGCAAGGAACTTTTCTGCCTCACCTCTGTTTAATGCAAGTATTCTGTGTCCCGGAATTGTTGAAAGTGCTTCACTGTAATCATAATAATTCTCATATACAGACTCTGCATCAGCATCTTTGGCAGCAGAAACTATCTTTCCTTCTTTGAAAGTTATATCTCTTATATATGTTCTGTAATCAGCGATATCTGAAATCTGTTCTGCAATTATATCAAGTGCTCCCTGTATCGCTGCCGCTGCATCCTCAACTTCTTTGCCTTCCTCGCTGCTTATATACTTCTGTGCTTCATCTTCAACAGGCTTGTCTGTATTCTGTGCAAGTATGAACTGTGCAAGAGGCTCAAGCCCCTTCTCTTTTGCAATCGTTGCACGAGTTCTTCTTTTCTGCTTGTACGGTCTGTATAAATCTTCCACAAGCACCATTGTCTGTGCATCTGTAATCTGTGCCTTTAACTCTTCTGTAAGTTTACCCTGTTCTTCTATGCTTGCTATTACCTGTGCTTTTCTATCCTCAAGATTGCGAAGGTATTTGAGTCTGTCATCAAGGTTACGAAGCTGTTCATCATTAAGTGAACCTGTAACTTCCTTACGGTATCTGGCTATGAAAGGAATCGTACATCCTTCATCTATCAACTTTACTGCCGCTTCAACCTGTGACGGCTTAACGCTTAACTCTTCTGCTATTTTCTTTGTGATTTCCATTCTCTGAATATTACTCCTTAAACATTGTCATTTTTATGTTATGTTTTCTTTTTTATTTTACCATTCTAAACGAAGTTTAGCAAGCTGTATTTATTTTTTGTTTTTTTATTATTTTTATTGTATATAGCTTTCCATTAAATATTTTCACAAAAATATCCCGGCAGGAAAACATCTGATAACAAATGCCACCATTGCTTTCCTGCCGGGATAAAATTTAATTTTTCGATTTGTTTTACTGCTCTTCTTCCGGTACAAATACGCTGTAAATTGTCTTGATTGCATCTTCAAAATAGCGATTGCGTACACCAATAATGATATTAAGCTCACTTGAGCCCTGATCAATCATCTTAATGTTAATCTTTGCCTTTGCAAGTGCTGAGAAAATATTAGCAGCAATACCTGAATTATTCTTCATTCCTCGTCCTACAACAGCGATAAGTGCAAGATCTGATTCAAGTTCTATCGAATCAGGATTTACTGCACGATGAAGCTGTGCAAGAACTTTCTGTTCTTTTTCAACAAATTCATCCTGATGAACAAATACTGTCATAGTATCAATTCCTGATGGCATATGTTCAAATGATATGCCATTATCTTCAAATACCTGAAGAACTTTTCTTCCAAATCCGATTTCTGAATTCATCATGTCTTTGTCGATGCTTATTGATACGAATCCCTTCTTACCGGCAATACCAGTAATTACACAATCCGGTCTGTTACATGTTGTCTCAACAATCATTGTACCCGGATCTTGTGGTGCATTTGTATTTCTGATATTAATCGGAATTCCTTCTTTTCTTACCGGGAAAATTGCTGATTCATGAAGAACGGAAGCACCCATGTAAGACAATTCTCTAAGTTCCCTGTATGTAATAACTTTGATTGGCTTTGGATTTTTTACTATTCTTGGGTCTGCTGCAAGGAAACCCGAAACATCTGTCCAGTTTTCGTACACATCCGCTTTGATAGCTCTTGCAACTATTGAACCTGTCACATCAGAACCACCTCTTGAAAATGTCTTAACTTTTCCGTTTGGCATTGCACCATAAAATCCCGGAATTACAGCATTTTCTGTAGCAGCGAGCTTTTCTGAACATACTTCATTAGTCTTTTCTGAATCGAATTCTCCATTTTCATCAAAACAGATTACATTTGCAGCATCAATAAACTGATATCCAAGATAATTTGCCATTATAATACCATTAAGGTATTCTCCTCTTGAAGCAGCATAATCTTTTCCTGCTTTTGCTTCAAAGTTTTTCTTGATTGTCTCGAACTGTTCTTCTAATGAAAGTTTGAGTCCAAGACCCTTTATAATCTCATTGTAACGCTCTTTGATTGCTTTTAACTGTTTATCGAAATTTTTTCCTTCTTCTGCTTCTGCATAACATTTATAAAGCATATCTGTAACTTTTGTATCCTCAGAAAAACGCTTTCCCGGAGCTGAAGGGACAACATATTTTCTGCTCTCCTCTTCTCTTATTATGTTACCGACTTTTTTAAACTGTTCTGCACTGGCGAGTGAGCTTCCGCCAAATTTTACAACTTTAATCATTGTTATTATTACCTTTCCATCTTCTTTTTATTTTTCTTATGCAACTATTTTTCAAACAATCTGTTTATTATTGTATGACCCTCAGCAATATAATTTCCACTTGCCTCGCCATCTTTTTCATTATATGACCATGTATTATTCTTTTTGTCTGTGCTGTCATATAACATATATGGAACAGGGTCAGAGACATGTGTTCTTATAGCCACCGGTGTAGGATGATCCGGAAGAACTAACATCCTGAAATCTTCTCCTGCCGCTTCCATCTTTTCTACAACACGTTTTATGATTCTCTTATCAAGGTTTTCAATTGCTTTTACTTTGCGTTCATAACTTCCCTGATGACCCATTTCGTCAGGTGCCTCAAGATGAATATATGCAAAATCACATCCTCCGTTTAAAAGCACATCAACTGCCGCGTCAGCCTTGCCCTCATAATTAGTATCAAGACCGCCGTTTGCCCCCTCTACTTCTATAACTTTCATGCCGGCACCGACTGCAATTCCTTTAAGAAGATCTACAGCAGAAATCATCGCACCTTTATGACCTGTCTTTTCTTCAAATGATGTGAGCATCGGTCTTGTGCCCGCACCCCAGAACCAGAGCGAATTAGCAGGATTAAGTCCCTTTTTCATTCTCTCAACATTAATTGGATGATTGCTTAAAATATCATAGCTTTTCTTCATCATCTCTCTTAATTTATCATCTTTTGGAAGATACTGTCCTATTTTCTGTCCAAGTACATCATGCGGAGGAGTAAGGTCTACAACTTCGCCTTTATCCCATATTGTAAGATGTCTGTAACTTGTTCCCACATAAAACTTGTATATATCATTTTCAAGCTCTTTTCTTACTGCCTCAAGAAGAACAGCCGCATCTTCTGTTGAAATTTCGCTTGAGCTGTGGTCAATAATTGTCTTTTCTTCATATGGAAGATCATCTGTTGAAACTGTAACTATATTACATCTTAACGCAACATCTGTTGTCTTCATGTCAACACCAATGCTTAATGCTTCAAGTGGTGAACGTCCTGTGTAATAATCCCTTGGATTATAGCCAAGAACTGATAAATTAGCTGTATCGCTTCCCGGTGCCATTCCATCAGGTATTGTATGTACCATTCCTATCTCTGACATCTTTGAATACTTATCCATTGTCGGTGTATCCGCATACTCAAGCGGTGTTTTTCCTCCAAGTTCAGGAATATCCTTATCTGCCATTCCATCGCCAAGAATAATTAAATATTTCATTTTTCTTCCTTTCCCGTGCAAGTATATGCACTGACGATAATTTTTATATAAACCATAAATTACAGTTAATCAGGCTGACAATTAAATTGTAGTCTCATCGATTCTTATTCTATGAATCATATCTATCTTTTTTGCTGCTTCAGCAAATGCTCTTTCTGACATAGGCTCTGTAATGAATCCAAACTCTCCGTCTATTCCATCTACAGTAACAGTCTGCACATTTCCAAATGCTGCATTTACTGCTGATAAATCTGAGACATTACCTTTTACTCTGACAAAGAACTTTCTTACTTCATCATCTGCATCACCAAGTTCAAGTTTCTCTACGCTCCATACTGTCATGACATTCTTGCCTTTATGCTTTACACAGTCTACAACGTCAGCTACAACAGCACTTGCCGTAGGAAGTTTTCCTGCTCCGGCGCCAAAAAACATTACATTGCCGATAACATTACCATGAATATATATTCCGTTTAACACATCATTTACATTGTATAACGGATGTGTTGAATTAATCATAAATGGTGCTGTTATAGCATATACTTTGTCATTTTCTTTGCAGCTTGTAGCAAGAAGCTTTACTACATAGCCAAGTTTTTCTGCATACTTGAAATCTTTTGTTGTGATTTTTGTAATTCCCTCTGTACGGATTTCTTCAAATTTTACTGTTGAGCCATATGCAAGCGATGTAAGAATTGCAATTTTACGGCAGGCATCAAAACCTTCAACGTCAGCTTCAGGATTTCTCTCAGCATAGCCAAGTTCCTGTGCCTCTTTTAATGTTTCTTCGTATGTACTGCCTTCTTTATCCATCTTTGTAAGGATATAGTTTGTTGTTCCATTAAGAATTCCTGTTATTTTTGTAATCTCATCTGCTGTAAGAGACTGGTTTAATGGTCTTATAATAGGAATACCGCCGCCAACTGATGCCTCAAACATAAAGTTAAGATTTCTTTTCTTTGCCATCTCAAGAAGTTCAGGTCCATGTGCAGCAACGAGTGCCTTGTTTGATGTACACACGCTCTTTCCTGCCTCAAGTGCTCTCTTTACAAATGTAAATGCCGGCTCAACACCGCCCATAACTTCAACAACTACTTCTATTTCAGGGTCGTTGATGATAACGTCCACATCATGTACTATTTTTTCCTGAATCGGATCACCCGGGAAATCTCTCAAATCGAGAACACTCTTTACTTCAATTTCTCTTCCTGCTCTTTTTGTAATAGAGTCTTTGTTTGTCTCTAATACTTCAACTACTCCGGAACCAACTGTTCCATAACCTAAAACTGCAATTTTAGCCATCTTAATTTCCTCTTTCTCATTATTTATTTCATCTTGTGCGATTACTCTCTGCTTAAAATTTTCAAATATCTGACACCTGAAAGCTGTTCTATCTGCTCTATCATCTTTGCTGAATCTCCCGTTGTCGGAAGTATGTCAACACTTAACGTCAGCGAAGCAACACCATTTACAGGTATTGTCTGATGTATAGTAAGAAGATTAGCTTTATATTCTGCAATTGTCTTTAATACAACCGACAGAATTCCCGGCTCATCATCCATTGATAATACAAATGTTATTGTCTTGCCTTTTACATTATCTCTAAAAGGAAAAATATCGTCTTTATATTTATAATAAGAACTTCTGCTGATTCCAACCGATTCAGTAGCTTCAGCTATAGACATTCTCTTTGTCTCAATTATTTTGTTGACCTGTGCAACTTTGAGCAGAACTTCCGGCAGTGCCTTCTGTTTGACAACGTAATATTTACTGTCCTCAGTCATATCCTCATACCTTTCTGACATCAGTCATAATTCACAGGATGTCTTCCTACAAAAGACACATGTGTTTTGTTGTTCGTGTGTGAAACACATGTGTTTTTCACAGAAAGAATCTTATCATATTATTTATAACAATGCAACCTTATATGTGATTTTTAGAAAAAAAGACACATAACCTGATTGTACAGTATAGCCGGATACCACATTCTCAGATTATGTGTCTTTATATTAATTATTATGATTCTCTTCCAAATACACTTGCCAGATATCTCATCTCATTAAGACGGTCATTATTAAGTGACCCTGCTCTCATTCTCCATTTCCAGTTATTTCCAAAGCTTGAAGGCATATTCATTCGTGCTTCATTTCCAAGCTTTAAAATATCCTGAACTGTAAATATTGCAAGACATGCAACACTTGAATATGCTGCACGGAATACGTTATCTACCATCCTTGCCCTGTCTCTTGTATCAAGATAATCAAAAGCATAGCCAAGCTCCCACTCATTGTGTCCGGTAAAATATCCCATAAGTGTTTCATTATCATGTGTTCCGCCATACACTACGCAGTTATCACTGTAATTATATGGAAGATGCGGATTTTTTCTGTCGCCGCCAAATGCAAACTCAAGGACTTTCATTGAAGGATAATTGTTTTCTCTTAAAATCACATCAACCTCTGGAAGTGATACTCCTAGATCTTCTGCAATAATTTTTTTATCACCGATAGCTTCATTGATAACATCAAGAAGTTTCTGTCCCGGTCCCTGCTCGTATGAACCTTGCCTTGCATCAGGCATATCAGCCGGAATTGTATAATATTTTACTATCCCTATAAAATGATCAATTCTTATAACATCATATAATTCAGCAGAATGTGCCATTCTGGCTCTCCACCACCTGAATCCGTTAGCTTCCATCTTATTCCAGTCGTAAAGAGGATTTCCCCATTTCTGTCCAAGTTCAGAAAAAGCATCAGGCGGAACCCCTGCAACTTTAACAGGCGTAAGATTCTCATCCAGCAGAAATTCACCTGCATCCGCCCACACATCTGAACTATCAAGCCCCATATAAATAGGAATATCTCCTATTATATCTACATTATTTTCATTGGCATATTCTTTGAGTTTTTTCCATTGTTTATCAAATTCATACTGGACAAACTTCCAGAATCCGATTTCGTCTGCAAGCAGTTCTTTATACTTCTGCATGCCCTTCTGTGTCCGGAATTTAATATCTTCATCCCAGTCCTGCCATGACTTCTGGTTAAAATGCCATTTGAGAGCCATAAAAAGTGCATAGTCATCAAGCCAGTATGCATTTGTTTTATTAAAATTGTCAAACTTCTTATATTCCGGAAGTCCGGCAGCAAGTTTTACACGGCTTTCACTGAGTTTCTGTCTATAATTTTTGTATGCTTCATGCAAAACAGTGAACCTGTTATTGTAGACTTTTTCGTAATCCACATAATCGCCGCTGCCCCAATCTATATCTTCATATATATTTCTGTCTAATATTCCGTCATCAGTCAATATCTCAAGATCCACAAAATATGGATTTCCTGCAAAAGCAGAATATGACTGATACGGGCTGTCTCCGTATGTAGTTGGTCCAAGCGGAAGCACCTGCCAGTATCTGTGTCTTGCCTGTGCAACAAAATCCACAAATTCATACGCTGTTTTTCCGAATGTTCCTATACCAAATGGCGACGGGAGGCTGCTTATATGCATAAGTATTCCCGCTGACCTTTCTATTTTACCTGAATTTTCCATGTTAATCACCATCCTGTGATATTAGCTGATTACTTCATATCTTCTGCCATCTGCTTTACAACAGCTTCCTCTTCCTCACTTAAAAGTTCTGTAACATCAAGAAGAATTATAAGATTACCATCAACATGGGCAACACGAGGCATATATTGTGTCTGTGCATTAAGAGCAATCTCCGGCATAGGAACAATATTTTCAGGTTCAATATCGCCTATCTCAACTACCTCATCAACCTCAAGTGCAAGTTTAACATTTTTTGTATCAATAATAATTGTATTTTCGCTCACACCATTATCAACAAGTCCAAATTTCTTTTTGAGACTGTATACAGGTATCACCTCACTCCTTAAATTTACAATGCCTTTAATATACGGCATTGAATTTGGAACCGGAACAACCTGAATCTCTCGTTCTATTGACTGTACAAGATTAATGTCTACACCATACATTTCGTTACCGACTTTAAACACTACAGGTTTAATGTAATCTGACATAAAATACCTCCTTATCATGCTTTTGTATATGCATTATATTTTTAATCTGCTTTTTTACCTGTATTAACCCAATTAAGATATGCATTAATAAAAGGATTAATATTTCCATCAAGAACGCTTTGTGCATTGCCTATATCTTTGTTTGTTCTATGGTCTTTTACCATTGTATATGGCTGCAAAACGTAGCTTCGTATCTGATTACCAAAATTAATATCCTTGACATCACCTCTGATATCTGATGTTTTTTCAGCATTTTCCTGCTGTTTCATAAGATACAGCTTTGCTTTGAGCATCTGCATAGCTTTATCCTTATTCTGGTGCTGTGAACGTTCATTCTGACACTGAACTACTATTCCTGTCGGAATATGTGTAATTCTGATTGCGGATGATGTCTTGTTAATATGCTGTCCACCGGCACCGCTCGAACGATAAGTATCTATTCTTAAATCATCATCATTAATCTCAACATCAACATCTTCATCAATATCAGGCATTACATCACATGATACAAACGATGTCTGTCTTTTTCCTGCCGCATTAAATGGTGAAATTCTTACAAGTCTATGTACACCATGCTCTGATTTTAAATGTCCATAAGCATTATCTCCGGAAACTTCTATTGTTACAGACTTAATTCCGGCTTCCTCACCTTCAAGATAATCAAGAGTCTGTGTTGTATATCCGTTAGCCTCTGCCCATCTTGTATACATTCTGAAAAGCATCTGACACCAGTCGCAGGCCTCTGTTCCGCCTGCTCCTGCATGCAATGTAAGGATAGCATTATCTTTGTCATACTCACCTGAGAGAAGTGTTTCAATCCTTAAATTTTCAAGTTTTTCTTCAAATGAATTAATTTCATTCTCAACTTCCGGAATAAGAGAAGCATCATTTTCTTCATCCGCCATCTCTATGAGTGTTTTGGCATCCTCAAGCCCTTGCTCAAGCTCATTGTATTTTTCAAATGAGCTTTTGAGCGTTTTTAATTCTTTCATGGCATGCTGTGACTTTTCTGTATTATCCCAAAAGCCGGGAGCCTCCATATCAGCTTCTAGTTCTTCTATTCTTTTCTTTTTATTTTCTAAATCCAATGACTTTTTTATCTGTTCCATTGGCTTTTCAAATCCCGAAATCTTATATCTGAACTGGTCTAATTCTACCACAATTACTCCTTTTTTCCGATTATGCCTGTCTTCCGCAACAGTTTTTATATTTCTTTCCACTTCCACATGGACAAGGATCATTCGGATATATCTTCTTTTCTACTCGTTTTACAGGACCTTTTACAGACGGACCATCATCCTTGTTAGTTCCTGTTACTTTGGCAACCTGTTCACGTTCAACTTTCTGTTCAACCTGAATATGCATAAGAAGTCTTACTGTATCTTCAGTAATTCCCTGTGTCATGGTATCAAACATATCGTATCCCATCATCTTGTACTGGATTACAGGATCCTTCTGACCATATGCCTGAAGTCCGATACCCTGCTTTAACTGATCCATATCATCAATGTGATCCATCCACTTACGGTCGATAACTTTAAGAAGAACTACACGCTCAATCTCTCTTATCTGTTCTGGTTCTGTAAATAATGCTTCTTTATCTTCATAAAACTTTACTGCCTGCTCTTTCAGACTGTGAAGAAGCTCATTTTTATTCTTTATTGTATCCTTGTATTCAACCGGTGCAAGAGGTATCGTTGGAAGAAGAAGTTCGTTGATTTCTTTATAATCCCACTCTTTTGCATCTTTATCATCATTGATACAGCAGTTTACAACACTTTCAACAAAATCTGTAATCATCTTGAGAACTGAATTACGCATGCTCTCACCATTAAGAACTCTGTTTCTTTCTGCATAGATGATTTCACGCTGTTCGTTCATTACCTGGTCATACTCAAGAAGATGGCTTCTTATACCATAGTTATTAGTCTCTATCTTCTTCTGTGCACTCTCAATTGCATTACTTAACATCTTATGCTCAATCTGTTCGTCTTCACCGACACCGAGCTTGTTAAATACATTCATAAGACGTTCCTGTCCAAACAAACGCATAAGATCATCTTCAAGTGAAATATAGAATCTTGATTCACCCGGGTCACCCTGACGTCCGGCACGTCCACGCAGCTGGTTATCGATACGTCGGCTCTCATGTCTTTCTGTACCAATAATCTTTAATCCGCCTGCTGCTCTTGCCTCATCATCAAGTTTAATATCAGTACCACGGCCAGCCATGTTTGTCGCAATTGTAACTGCACCATGCTTACCTGCCTCTGCTACAATCTCAGCTTCCTTTTCATGGAACTTGGCATTAAGTACATTATGAGGTATTCCTTTCTTTCTTAACATCTCACTTACAAGCTCTGATGTCTCGATTGTAATTGTACCTACAAGTACAGGCTGCCCTTTTTCATGTGATTCTATAACAGACTGCACAACTGCATTAAACTTGCCTTTCTTTGTCTTGTATACAGCATCATCATAATCAATTCTCTGAACCGGCTTATTTGTCGGAACTTCAACAACGTCCATGTTATAAATTTCACGGAATTCCTTTTCTTCTGTGAGAGCAGTACCTGTCATACCTGCCTTTTTCTCAAACTTATTAAAGAAATTCTGGAATGTAATAGTTGCAAGTGTCTTACTTTCTCTCTTAACTTTTACATGCTCTTTTGCCTCAATTGCCTGATGAAGACCATCTGAATAACGGCGTCCCGGCATAATACGTCCTGTAAATTCATCTACAATCATTACCTCATCGTCTTTGACAACGTAATCCTTATCTCTGAACATAAGATTATGTGCACGAAGTGCAAGCGTAACATTATGCTGGATTTCAAGATTTTCAGGATCGGCATAATTATCTATATGGAAGAACTGCTCAACTTTATGAATACCCTGTTCTGTAAGATTGACAACTTTATCTTTTTCATTGACGATAAAATCACCATCTTCTTCTATCTCTTCCTGCATGATAGCCTGCATCTTTGTCATCTCGCCCTTATACTCACCTCTTACAAGCTGACGAGCAAGTACATCACACAATTCATAAAGCTTTGTTGACTTGCCGCTCTGTCCTGAAATAATAAGCGGTGTTCTGGCTTCATCGATAAGAACTGAATCGACCTCATCGATAATACAGTATTTAAGTCCTCTAAGAACTATCTGTTCTTTGTAAATAGCCATATTATCACGAAGATAATCAAATCCTAATTCGTTGTTAGTAACATATGTAATATCACATGCATATGCTGCTCTTCTTTCATCATCTTTCATATCATGAAGAACAATACCAACACTGAGGCCAAGGAACTTGTGAATCTGACCCATCCACTCAGCATCACGCTTTGCAAGATAATCATTTACAGTTACAACAAGTACGCCTTCTTCTGTCAAAGCGTTAAGATATGCCGGAAGTGTTGATACAAGCGTTTTACCTTCACCTGTACGCATCTCTGCTATACGTCCCTGATGAAGAATAATACCACCGATAATCTGGACTCTGTAATGCTCCATTCCAAGCACTCTCTTACCAGCCTCTCTGACAACAGCATAAGCTTCCGGAAGAATATCATCAAGTGTCTCGCCTTTTGCAAGCCTTTCCTTAAACTCTTTTGTCTTTCCTTTTAACTGCTCATCGCTTAATGCACCCATAGCATCACGGTAGCTTTCTACCTTATCTACAATTGGATATATTCGTTTTAATTCATGTTCGCTGTGTGTACCAAACAGCTTCTGCATTAATCCCATTCCATAATCTCCTTAAAATGCAATATTATTAAACTCAAATTATTCATAATTGTAACACCAAATAATAATATAAGCAAGTAGAACGCCTTATATATGCGACATATCTCAATTATGTTTTTAAAAATTTTGTCGAATTTTTTAGTAAAAGTTCAAAAGCCGGATGTTATATTTTCTGTATAGTACAGCAACATAACATCCGGCCAGCTTAAATCATATTAAATTGTCATGTTAATTAATCAAGTTCAGGCTCTATCAATCCGTATGTATTGCCTTTTCTCTTGTAAACAACGTTGACTTCTTCTGTCTCTGAATTGAAGAATACGTAGAAATTATGTCCGAGAAGTTCCATCTGTACGCATGCTTCTTCAGGATCCATCGGCTTGATTCCAAATCTCTTAGTTCTGATAATCTTTACATCATCTTCATCATCGTAATCCTTGTCCACAAATTCCTGTGCAAAAGCTGCCGCATTCTGCTGCTTTGAAACTATCTTGTTCTTATATTTCTTCAGCTGACGCTCAATAACTTCTTCAACGAGGTCAATTGATACATACATATCACTGCTGACCTGCTCGCTACGGATTATATTTCCTTTCACCGGTATAGTAACTTCAATCTTCTGTCTTTCCTTCTCAACGCTAAGTGTTACATTAACTTCTGTTTCAGGAGCAAAGAATCTGTCAAGCTTGCCAAGCTTCTCCTCGACTGCTGATTTCAAACCCTCTGTTACATCGATATTCCTTCCAGTTATAATAAAACGCATGATGTCCAACTCCTTTATTAATAGATTATCAAGATACGACGGCACATTAATCTGTCACCTTATATCCTTATCTTCAATATTATTAGCCGTTCCTCATCTGATGTGATTATTATAACATAATTTCAGATATTAGCAAGTAAATTCTTGCAATTTATACTTTTTTCATTTATTAATTGTTCAACATTCCATTTCAAGCCACTACTAGACAATCATTATTTTTGTCAAGCAAAATACGGGTATTTTTTTGTCCAAAAATACGATTTATGATTTATTAACAAAACATTTATTCTCCTGTTACCAACATAATCCACAATGTGGATTGTGTATATTTTTTGTGGATAATGTGCATAACTTGGTGCATAACTTAAAATTTGGATAAAATGAGGGTTATTCAGTGTGGATAACTTCTGTATATTTTGTAGAATGATGTCAATAGATTTTTATCATTTTTTTAATTTGTATTATTTTTTCGTCATGATGCACAAGATTGATTTTGTCAATATGCTTATGCCTACATTTTTTATAAAATATTTCTGATTGACTTAATATCTGCTTGTAAAAAATAGTTTTGCAGTTTATTCTAATATTCAGAAAATAAATATTTTACGGAGAATGTGGATTATGAAACAGACTGTTGTTATAACAGGGGCATCAAGAGGAATTGGCAGGGCTGTTGCACTTGCTTTTGCTGAAAAAAGTGCTTCTAAAAATAATCATGAAGAATATAATATTTTTGTTAATTGTGCAAAAAACAGTGAATTGCTTGAAAATGTAAAGAAACAAATAAGAGATTTGGGTGTATGCTGCGAAAGCTTCACTGGCGACATAAGTAACTATAACACTGCTATGGAAATGTTTGATGAGGTTCACCGGCATTTTGGTAATGTTGACATTCTTGTTAATAATGCCGGTATTTCTATTATCGGACTGTTTCAGGATATGACAAGAGACGAATGGGACAGAATCATGAATGTAAATGTCGGTTCTGTATATAACTGCTGCCATTTTGCAATCCCGGACATGATTAATGCAAAATCAGGAAGAATCATTAATATTTCTTCTGTATGGGGAAATGCAGGTGCAAGCTGTGAAGCCGCATATTCTGCAACAAAAGGTGCTGTCAATTCTCTCACAAAAGCACTTGCAAAAGAACTTGCCCCAAGCGGAATCTGCGTAAATGCAATTGCATGTGGAGCAATAGATACTGATATGAACTCCTTTTTAAGTGACGAGGACAAGCTCAGTCTTTTTGAAGAAATCCCGGCAGGAAGAATGGGAAGACCAGACGAAGCCGGAAAGCTTGCTGTTATGCTTGCTGATGCACCTTCTTATCTTACAGGACAGATAATAACACTTGACGGAGCCTGGATATAACAGGCTCCGTCGTAATTCACACATTATTTTCAGAATTTTCTTCTCTCAATTCCCGCTTTACGATAATATTCGGATTTATCTATATACATATTATGTTCTGATTCTGTCAGTAACTTATCAAGACCCTCATAGAAATTTTCTCTCCACGCAGCACCAACTGCCATAAGTGAATTGCTTTTCTTTGAACATTCTTTTAACTGCTCTGTTTTTTTATATAAATCATCTTCTGTAATTTCAGGACATAATACGAGAAATTCATCTCCTCCTATCCTGA
>ENA-OROU01002128-OROU01002128.1-human-gut-metagenome-genome-assembly--contig:-NODE-2128-length-14984-cov-2.391252_pt1 | contig 14984 bp, 12 predicted proteins | sample MGYA00242131_ERZ509054 | MGnify/ENA primary metagenome ERZ509054 (study PRJEB26280, sample SAMEA2338749) | human gut metagenome | biome: human gut; feature: human-associated habitat; material: faeces... | reverse complement strand
TATACATTTAAAATCCTTAAAGTATTATGGGACCCTAATTTTCATTTCTTATTCCTCATTTATAATTTAATTATTTATTTTCACTTTTTGCTTCTTTTTCGATTGCTTCCCATAATCCGCAAAGGTAAGCCGCACCAAGTGCAGTCACTTCTTTCACCTCATCTTCTCCCAGTACTGTGTACAGCATGTCTTTGTCCTCTTTCAGATAGCAGCCCTGAACGGCAAGATGTGTGATTCCATGCCTGTTACATTCCATAATCTTCTGCTCCAGCATTGCTCCGTGACGGGTGACAATGAACATGGTTGCTTTTTGATCTTTTCTGTGAAGTGTGTTCTGTGTGGAAACAAACTGGAAAATGATGGAATACATCGCAGCCTCAAATCCAAACAGAAAACCTGCGGTTGTAAGTATCACCACATTGATACCAAAAACAAAATTCCAGGACGGTTTATGCAATCTGGAGGAAAGATAAACCGCAATAAAATCCGTTCCACCGCTGGAAGCTTTTCCGAACAAAGCAATCGAGATTGCTGTTCCGTTCAAAATCCCGCCAAATACAGACACCAGAAGCGGATCATATGTAATCGGCGTTACCGGGATCAGATCGACCAGAAAAGAGTTCAGTACGATCATCAGTACCGTATATGAGGTAAACTTTTTCCCGATCATCCGAAAACCGATGATCGCCGGTATCGCATTCAATGCAATATTGATCACCGAATATGGCAATGAAATTCCGAAAAATGTTTCCGCCGTACGCTGTAACAAAAGTGATAAACCAGTAAATCCTCCCGGAATCAGATTTCCTGCCCGGACGAAAGATTTGATGTTGACAGACATCAGTAACGATGCGAAAAGTACGCAGCCTGTCGATATCAGTGGCTGCTTCCATCTTGGGGATGTTCGTACAGTTGCCGGTTGTTGATTTGTAGTTTTCATTTTGTTCTCCATTATAAAAAATTATAAAAAACTATTGTTGCCTTCACTTAAGGAAGTTTTAACAGCGTGTTCTATTATAGTATAGCTCTTTTGAGATGTTTCATCAATGGGAATTCATTGGACTTTATTTGTAGATATCTTCTAACATATCAAGTATATGGCTCTTAGGCAGTTCTGCGAACTAATTCCGAAAACTTTTTATACCGTTCGTACATCCTGTCATAAATTTCCATATACTCCGCATTTGGCAAATCACCGGGTTTTGGCTCTTGTTTAAAGAAATCAACTCGCGATACATTTCTTTATCGTCATCATCCAGTTTATTACTTTCCAGTAAGAATTTAAACCGTCTGGCTTCTTCAAATGTGGTTCCGTCCACACCTTTTAATGTAAGAAACACAACCGGGAACTTGCCCATATATTCTTCGCAGAATTGCTCATTCTGTGAAATATAAAGACCATCAAACAATGTCTTCTCTGCACCTATTTCAAAAAAGTAGCGGAGCATACTCATATTTAATGCCTTCCCGAAACGGCGCGGTCGTGTAAAAAGATTAACCTTTTCCCAGCTATCAAGTAGCTGTTCAATCAGTCTTGTCTTATTAACGTAGTAAAAACCCTGTCGGCGAATTTCCCTAAAATCTTCGATTCCAACAGGAAGCTTCAACACTATTGCCATTTTTTCATGCTCCTTTCCGAAGCTATACTACTGGAACGAAAGATACTCTGCCCCAATGTACTTTGATTTTACCATCTAACAGGCCAAATAACAAGTTGATACCCCGGCACTGTTTTACAGACTAATATTATTATTTTACAGTTAAGCGACAATCTCTATCATACAAGCAAAAAAGTGAGCATACACCACGACAAAATAATCGGTATATGCTCGCTTATTTACTCATCATCACCTTTTGCTATTTTTTAATCACCGGAATCTCCGTATCATCTTTCGCGTCCAGGTCATCCAGGTATTTTTTCGTTTCTTTCACAATAACCGGGGAAAGGAGCAGTACGGCAATCAGGTTCGGGATTGCCATCAGGGCGTTCAGGATATCGGCGATGTCCCATACTACATCAAGGGCTACTACCGGGGCGATCACAGCCACGGCGATATATAACACACGATAAGGAATCAGTCCCTTTTTCCCTGCAAAGTATTCCACGCAACGTTCCCCATAATATGCCCATCCAAGGATCGTAGAGAATGCGAAGGAAATGATTCCAACGACAAGGATCAAAGGTCCGATGATCGGAATCTGATCGAAGGCAAGGGAGGTCAGTACACCGCCATCGGTAATCTCATTGGCATTGATAGCCGGGTTTTTCATAATCGTAGAAACCAGTACCAGACCGGTCATCAGACATACGACTACAGTATCCCAGAAAGTTCCGGTGGAGGATACCAGTGCCTGGCGTACAGGGTTTCGTGTCTGTGCTGCTGCTGCGGCAATCGGTGCAGAACCCATACCGGATTCATTGGAAAACAGTCCACGGGCAACTCCGTAACGCATCGCCAGCATGATACCGCTTCCTACCAGACCGCCGGCTGCTGCTCCCGGTTGGAATGCCAGGCGACAGATAGTTGTGATTGCAGGTATGATATAGTCATAATTAATTCCAAGAATCACGATACAGCCAAGCACATAGAAAAGTGCCATAAACGGAACCAGTCGTTCACAGACCCTTGCGATGCTTTTGATTCCACCAAAGATGACAACTGCTGTCAGAACGCCAATGATGATTCCGACAACTGCTTTATTGATGTGAAGATTCTCATTGCAGACAGTAGCGATGGCGTTAACCTGTGTGGCACATCCGATACCGAACGAAGCAAACCCGGCAAATACAGCAAAGATCAGCCCCAGCCACCGCATATGCAAACCGCGTTCCAGTGCGTACATGGCACCACCCTGCATTCGTCCATCTTCGGTTTTGACACGATATTTTACTGCAATCAGTGATTCACTGTATTTCGTCGCGATACCGAACACACCGGTAAGCCAGCACCATAAAACGGCACCAGGACCACCTAAGGCAACAGCAGTTCCCACACCGATGATATTTCCGGTTCCGATCGTAGATGCCAGCGCAGTGGCAAGTGCTCCGAACTGACTGACTTCACCGTCTGCATCCGGTTCTTTGGATACAGAAAGCTTGATTCCTTTTGTGATTGTTTTTCTCTGGATAAATCCGGTTCGAACGGTCATGAAAAGATGAGTTCCGAGAAGTAACAGAATCATCCCCCAGCCCCAGACTTTTCCGTCCACCCAGGTTACCAGTTGACTGAACTTTTCCATATGTTTGTTCTCCCTTCTGTGGTGTAGATATGTAAATCTCATAAATATTTCGTATCTTTATAGTTGCTGAGTGTTTAAAAGATTCTATACGTTTTCCAGGTGCTCTGATTCCTGTACAGGATATATCAGTTTATGGCATATAGCGGAATATTATGCCGGCAATAAGATAACATAGGCTTCGCGATCTTGATATGCAGGAAGATAATTTCCTGTATATTGAAAAAAGGCAGACACCCTCTCGGATGTCCGCCCTTGGACTTACATATCTCATCTGTATTTTGTTTATCAGTTGATTTTTCTTATTATATCATGAAACTCTTTTGCTGCCAAGTGAAAATTTTCTACTCCAGGTTCAATACCGTACAAACCGGAGTTCCTTCCAGGTATTCTACGGTAACCGTGTCTCCCTCCTGTAATGTTACGACCTGCAGATAATCCTGAACCGGGACATCGAAGATCTCGGAATGTCCGTTTAATACCAGGTAGAAATGGGAATTGCCGTCGATAACGCTCTGCGCGATCCGCTGGATCGTTCCGGTGACAGTTTTGAAATCGCTCTCATTTCCAGCAGTAATTCCACTTGTATTCAGGAGTTTCACATAAGCGTCCTGGCAGGCGGATACGGTATCTCCGATGGCAACATTCTGGTATTTCTGGATATTTACCATCGCGTATTTTTTTACCAGTCCGGCACCGTCTTTCAATGCCATAAAGTATGTTGGTTCATTGGAAATATTCAGAAGGATCGGGAAAGTTGCCTTGTACCCAAGGTTCTGAACCTGCCCTTCCGCAGATCCCATCGCCGAATACTCTTCTGCTCCGTTTACCTTATAATATCGTGTCTCTCTGGTACGTTGATTGATCAGAACAAATCCTACGTTGGACTGATCTCCGCTGACAGAAGTTACACCGGTGTATACCCATACATCGTCTTCCATCGCCATGTAATTATATCCGTCTGTAGATTTCAGACAGCCTTTCTGTCCGAAGATGCTGTTGATATAACCGTGTACCAGTGTTCCATAATAATTATACTGCTGAATCAGAAGATCTGCCGGATTGGCACGGTCTACCCATTCCGGACAGTCTTTTAACGTGTAATCCTGGCACTCTCCTGTCTGGGCATTACACAGGACAACTCTGCCGATTGTTGCACCACCAAAAAGTCCAATTGTATACTTCCGCACCGGGCAGACCCAGTAAGGAGTGCCATTATCGTCAATCTCGAAACTTAACTGATCGAAGATATAGGTTGGATAATGAAAACGCAGATGGCGATAAATATTCCGGTTCAGATATTCTGCCTCGGAATAACGGATCGGTTTGTCCAGTTTTACCAGCTAGGTATCCTGTGTCGTCATATCGATCATAATATACGCCGGGATTCCCTGTGACTGGTTGGTCAGCCATTTGATCGGGCTTGCGTAGACCAGTGGAGTCACGCGAACCGGTTTTTCCTGATAATTGATCTGCGAATACAGATCGCTGACCTCAAACTGAGAAACCATATCTACCATACTTCCCATTTTTCGGTTTCCAAGAATCATCGCGCTGTCTTTGTCAAGCAACGGAATCTGACTGAAATTCACCGGCTGGATATCTTCCGAAAAGTCGCGTTCCTCGATGGTCAGCAGATTTCGATACTGCTTTGCGTTTACGATGGGGGAAGATAAGATGCTTCCTGCTGCAAATACAAGCAGTACAGCCATCAGTACAATGCCTCCGATTTTCAGAAACTTGCTGCTTTTCACCTCACGGATGCTGGTAAACTTCTTTTTAGCTGCATAAGCTGCTAGAATTAATACGAGTACCAACAGGATAAAAATCCAGATTCCCGTAGAATGAATGTTGATCGCCGGGATTGCTACATAATAATAAATCCCCGCAAGAACGATCACCAGCAGCACTAGAAGCGCTTTGATTTTTCCTTTTTTCATATTGTCTGCTCTCCTCTTTGGAACTGTTGTTTTTTGTACTATATCAGTATACGCTGTTTTTCGCAAGTATAACCCACAAGAATTCACGAATTCTTAAGGAAACCGCAGTCACAGGAATTATAAAAATATCCGAAAGTAAACCAGTTGTCAAATAGCCGATTCACCTTCGGATTAAGTATCTCGATTTGTTTTACAGAGATTCACACTCCGCATTAATCGTATCTTCGGTTGCCTTCATTGCTTCCATTGTCATCGTCAGCAGTTTTTCCAGTTCCCAGCCGAGCTGATTGGCTCCGCGCTGGATGACTTCTCTGGAGCATCCTGCAGCGAATCCTTTGCTTTTGTATTTTTTCTTTAAGGATTTCAGTTCCATGTCTTTTGTACTTTTGGAAGGACGCATCAGCGCTGCCGCCCAGATCAGTCCGGTCAGTTCATCGGCTGCAAACAATACTTTTTCCATCTCATGTTCCGGTGCTACATCAAGAGTAACACCGCATCCGATCGTGATACCATATCCATGGGAGACTACACTGTGGATGATATCTTCACCAACGCCTCCCTCTCTTAAAAGTTCCGGTGCTTTCAGGCAGTGCTCTTCCGGATACTGTTCAAAATCAATATCATGCAGAAGTCCTACGATACCCCAGTATTCTGCGTCTTCAGCGTATCCAAGTTCGTTAGCATACCATTTCATTACAGCTTCCACGGTAAATGCATGCTGTAGATGAAACGGATCCTGATTGTATCTTTTTAATAATGCCAGTGCATCTTCTCTTGCTATATAGTCCATATTTCTTTCTCCCTGTCCGGTGTGCACTGCGCCTGAAACACACCATTTGTAATTCATAGATTTCTTAAAAATATTTTTGAAATGATTTCACGTATAAATGCATTATAACACGAAATCGCTTCAAAAACAGAAGCTTTTTCACACAATACCTTTGTGGGTATATATATCAGGAAAAACTGTTTTTCACTTCCTGTGCAAAATGATCCGGCGTATCCATAAAGCAAAACGGTTCATACTCCGTATATGCAGATGGACGGCTGACAGTAAGCAGCTGTATTTCTTCACCGGAAAGATCCGAGAGAAGTTTCTGCTTTAATTTTGCTAGTTCTTTTCCATGCATCATTTGGATTGCCAGACTGCTCCCACCCTGATTATTTTTTGCAATCAGATAACACATCCCGAAGCACCTCCTCACATTCACATTCTGTTCGGATTCTTCCTCTCTCGTACTCTCTTCGCAGGGTGATTCCCACATTTGCCGGATGATGTTTACTCCATACATATTTATGCAGCCAGTTGTTCATCTGACGGTCATAGTAGGTATTATATTGAATCTCGATCGGGTAATGTCGGTGGCCATACTGATAATAGATATACACACCGCGGTATCCGTCATCGTGTGTTTTCCCGTTGGACATGTCTGCAACGGAAATATTCTTTGCTTCTCTCAGACGTAAAACTTCCTCGTAATTATCGCATAATGTCCGAAAACCGAGGATATCGTTAAATACCCGCTCTACCCGGCTTTCCCCGGATGCCCGTTGATATTTTCGCAGAATCGCCTGAAGACTTTTGATGCGGTAATCAATCGGAAGTCCGGATAAAATATCACTGGAATCATACCAGACGACGATATTTTTCAGTTCTTCTGTAAGAAACGCTTCATCCAGACAGCTGATTGCCTGAGCCAGGTTCTCTTCCAGTCTGGTTCGAAAGGACAACTTTCGCAGCAGGGCAAAAGACAGTCCGTCTTTCTTCAAAATATCTTCTACCATTGCTACTGCCCCCTGATTAATCTTCCAGAGTAACTTTCACTTTTTTACCCATGGCTCCGGCAATCTTTACCAGGAATTCCAGACTGGGGTTGTAATTTCCGCTCTCAAAACGGGTGATGTTCGGCTGAGAGATACCGGCACGCTTTCCAAGTTCACTCTGCGTCAGTCCCAGTTCTTTGCGGTACTGTTTGTAAATGTCGACGGTTCGCTGAATCGTCACTTTCTGCTGAGTTTCCAAAAGAATTTTTTCTCCGTTTTCCATAATGATATAATCCATTTTTTCACTTTCCTTTCATGTTTTATCAATACCGTATGTGATATTCATATGATAACCTATACGGTATGAAATGTCAATAGTAATACGATACAAAATAAAAAAAGTACAGAAATCCCGGAAAAATATTTTCCAGGATTCTGTACAGTTCTTAATCGTAGAAATATTTGCTATTTTACATAAAGCATTTTTTCAGCATCTTCTGCTTCGGCAAATGGTCCGGGCACAGTTGCCACACCGCGGTGATTTCCGAAATAATCTTCGTCAAACCAGATCGGTGTTCCATCTGCATTTTCGAACGGCTGTTCCGGTTCGAAGGCATTTCCAAGCACTTCAGTGTTGATCATTCTTCCGGTAAAGCCTTTCAGGAATTCATAGATATTGGTTTCCAGATGATATCCGTCTTCTTTTTCCACCAGTTCAACCTTCACATCCTCCCTGTTCTCTGCTGCGGTCAGACCATTTCTTTCCTTTTTCCATGCTTTTGCTCCTCCGAGATACACATTGCCCTCGCTCCATATCGGCAGATGACCAAAATGTACCGGTTCCAGTTTTACCATATCTACCGGTTTTGTAAAGTCAAACTGTGAGATCCATTCCTCATATGTCGGATACTCGTCGAATGTCCAGGTACCAGCCAGACGATTTTCTGTGTCATATCCATCATCGGAATCGTGAGGGGTAATCACATCTTCTTTCGGCCATTTCTGTGCAAAAATATTGTTATAGAAACGGTCATCCCCGTGAAGAATCGTCATGAATCCCATCACCTCTGTACGGTGCGGAATATGATACGGTGTATATCTCCAGCCGGTTCCTTCACCAACACAGGTCAGAGAACCACAGATCAGGTTATGTACCATTGCTACACCCTGTGTTGCGAAACGAAGGGCAGCATCAGACAGAAGAATATTGTTGTCGATCAGTGTCGGTCCATGTCCAACTTCCACAAAAAGATCCTGAGACATCATGCCGCCCTTCAGATTCTTTGCAAAGGACGGACGCTGGTTGTCATGAAGCAGATTCTGCGTGATCCGTGTTCCCTGTGCTTCCCAGTCACACCAGATACCCATGGTACAGTGATGAATATGATTACGCTGATACAGAACATCAATCGCTGCATGCATCTTGATACCTGCAATCTCTGCACCGCCCTGTTCCATCATGTTGTTGATGTGATGAATATGGTTGTCTTCGATCACACTGAACACACCGCCCATACGACCGATGATACCGCCTTGTTCACAGTGATGAATATTATTTCTGCGGATAATATGACTTCCTACCTTTTCTTTCAGCCAGCCATGATACTGTCCGCGGCATACGGCATCACGTTCCATCTGTGTCGGACTCTTGACATACTTATATGTAAAATAATGATCGTTATCCGGATCCAGATATTTACCTACGGAAATACCTGCGCATTTGCTGTTGGAGATATCGCAGTCCTCGATGATCCATCCCTTGCTCCAGTGTGGACCGATCATACCGTCCTGAAATGCTGCCGGCGGTGCCCAGGTGGTTGCGGCCTTGCAGATGGTAAAGCCACTGACAGTAATATAACTTACTCCTGTTTTGGAAGGGAAGAAGCATTCACGACGCACATTGATTTCCACATTTTCCGCGTTCGGATCTTTTCCCTGGAAATTGGCGTAGATGATTGTTTCATCCGTTTTGGAATCCTGTTCGGCATACCATTTGTAGACAGATTCTTCCGGAACCCAGCTGCATGGATACACTTCTCCGCGAAGACACTCATCCAAAGTTACTGCCTCATACATGGCGCGACCGTTCAGATATACGCAGCCGGTATGTTTGTCTGCCTTTGCAAAATACCAGTCACCATATACTGCAGTCGTATATGGGTTATAAGAACCGAACACACTATTTGCCACACGACATACCCAGGTGTTGTCCTGATACGGTGTCCAGGTTTTAATCTCCTCCGCACCGGTAATCACAGCACCCAGTGGCTTTACACTGCGATAGGTGATCCGGGCATCTTCACGTCCGGCATAGATTGGATCTACATATTCACGGTAAGTTCCCGGGAACACTAAAACCTCATCACCCGGTTGTGCGATCTTTGCAGCATCATTGATTTTTCGAAAAGGAGCTTGTTCGGTTCCGTTCCCGTTACGTACAGCATTCACATCTACATAGATTCTCATGTTCATAACCTCCATTGTACTTCATCTTGTATAAAAATCAGTTATTATGTAGATTTCTCAATTGTGTTTTGAGAAATATGGCCATTTATGGTTATTATACTATAGACTCTGATCTAATAAAAGATAAATCTGACAGTTTCAGAGAATTAGTTTTCCGTACATGAATTCAAAACGGCTGGGAAAGAAACTACACCGGGAGATTGCGGTATTGCTCTATGATTCTCTCCTGATTTTCATCGTAAATGAAATAATAATCGATTTGACCGGTTCCCTGGGTATAAATATATTGTCCATAGGTTCTCACGTTACAGAATAATACGGTACTTCCCGCCGCAACACCGATGGCATATCCCTTATTGGACAGTACCAGTGGCATCCGGAGTTTTTTCTGTCCAAAAGAGATATACCGCGCTTTCGTGCTCAGATCCATAAAATCATCTGCAAGAACACCTTTGGATTTCAGGCGCTCATTTTTATCCCAGGCGAAAAAGTTCCAGGTCTGAGTGTCCAGAAGCAATCGAGGTTCCGAAGGATTTTCCGTAAGCAGTTTTTTACCGTCTCTGCTTAAAAACTGCACAGCACCATTGGCTTTTTCCACCCGAATCAGGATACGATCAGTCAGAAGCTGTACTTCAGAACGGGACTCTTTTGCGCTCCATGTTACTGCGGTATCTGCCTGTGCTTTCCAGTTCGTATCCTGGATCGTGCCGGTGACACCTTTTACAAAGTTGATACGGATCGTCGTCGGTGTGATCGGTGTCAGCCGAAGAAGTCCGGCTGCACTGGCGATCTCCAGATACTGCTTTGTCTTTTTCACCCATTTTACAGAAAAATTCCCTCTGGAATGTCCTTTGACCTGAAGATGACTCTCCGGTGGGAAGGTTCCATATGTATACGGGGATGGATTCACCAGTCCGTCGATGGAGGAAGATTTTAATTTCTTATCCGTTGATTTTTTTAACTGATTTCTGTTTTTGGGAATCAGTGCCTGATGTACTTCAAACGGTTTTGGAATTAGCACCGGTGTCTCTGTTCCGGCAATTTCCTGTTCCTTTTTCAACTGGATCTTTCGAGGACCCAGATAGCCTCTTGCCTGCCGATCCCTGTCGCCCTCTTCTCTCCGCTGCTGTTCGATCTCTTTTTGCGTGTGTACCGGTTTTGCGTATTCTTTTGCTTTTTGCAGACTTTCAGTCTGGAATTCCTGCATATGTTTTTCTTTCGGTACTTCGGTTACAATAATATCCGTAAGAGTATTCTGATACAGTACGGTAAGTTCATGAAGTGCACGGGTAGCGGCAACATACAACAGTTTGATATGCCTGTTATCCTGTGGATATTGTTCTTTTGTCGGATTCCACAGAAGTACCGCGTCAAATTCCAGCCCCTTGGTATACACCACCGGGAGAATCATGATTCCCTCTCCGAACTGACTGCGTTCCGGTGTGTAACTCATCAGATTCGGAGTATCTTGTAACAGATCCGACACCTCTTTGGCTTCCGTCTCATCGCGGCAGATTACAGCAATCGTTTCGTATCCGTTTTTTTGCCATTCCTGAATCTGGTTTGCTGCTGCATCTTTCATAGCAACTGTATCTGCACTGGCTTGCACCTTCACCTGCTTTCCGTGGCGAATGATCGGTTCCACCGGATAGATCGGGAAATCTCCATGCCGAAGGATCTCTGTGGCAAATTCTGAGATTTCCACCGTGTTTCGATAGCTTTTCCGAAGCAGTCCGAATGCATCGTATGTTCCCCGCAGGATCAGTCTGCGAAGTTCTTCCCAGTCATTTAACCCCTGTCCAAAATGTATATTCTGAGAAGTATCTCCCATAACAGTATAGGTGCATCCCCGCATACAGTAGTGCAGGCAGCGATATACCATCATACCAAAGTCCTGTGCTTCATCGATGACCACATGGCTTGCTTCCCTCACCGGATCGGTTTCCTTGATCCGTTTATAGATATATGCCATCGCCGCAAGGTCGTACACATCAAACGATGTATCTGGTATTTCGATAGGAATTCCCTCTTGCTGCTGTGCACAGAGAAAATCTTGATAAAAAGTTCGCACGGAACCATTCCATTTTCCGTTGCCAAAGTAAGTGCTGTATTTTTTGTCCAGTATTTTCCGCTCTTTTTCTGTGAAAGAGATCACTTTTCCCGTGATCACATTTTCATAGCGGGCATACAGCATTTTATTCAGCATCAGGATCTTGCTTTCCATCGAAAGGAGCGGATTGTCACGCAGATACTCCCGGATCATCGCAGGACGCATCAGACGCACACCCGTTTTTTCCATCACGATCGCCTCCTGTGGAATCTCCTGATTTTCGTATGCCTGACAGTACGCTTCCAGTTTTTCGAACCAGGCAGTACTTCCTTTCTGTTCCTGCCAAGTCTCCTGAGATACCGGATGAACTCTGTATATTTTTCCATTCCATTCCTCATACAGAAGGCGGATAAACAGCTCTTCCATCGTCATCTGACGAATCCCGTATACATCCAGCTCCGGCAGAACACCGGTGATATAATTCAGCAAAATTTTATTGCTCCCGATAATATAAAAATCTTCCGGGCGGAAATCCTCTTTGTAATTATAAAGAATATAGGAAATCCGGTGCATCGCCACTGTGGTCTTTCCGGAACCCGCCACACCCTGGACAATCAGATTAGTCCTGGGGGAGCGACGGATCAGCAGATTCTGTTCTTTCTGAATGGTTGCAATGATCTCTCCAAGTACGTTTTTTTTGCTTTTGGCAAGATATTTGGTCAGAAGTTCATCATTGGCTACCACATCCGAGTCAAAGTAGTCTTTCAACCGGTCATTTTCAATCTCATACGTCCGTTTCCTTTCCAGATCGATCGTATGCGTCCCCTCGGAAAGAACGGTATACGAACAGGGACCAAGACCGATTTCATAATAAACAGAAGCAATCGGTGCGCGCCAGTCCAATACTAACGGCTGCGCATCATCCCCGGAGATTCCAACACGACCGATATAATACGCTTCTTTTTGTTGTTTTTCTTCTGCAAGAAAATCAATTCTGCCAAAATACGGTTTCTTTCTGGCTTTTTCCAGGCGCACCATATTCTGTTTATATTCTTTCAGACGCGCCGTAGCATTGTTCCAGAGTGTCAGACCTTCTTTATCTTTTGCATCGTAAACTTCCATCAGATCGGCAAGATCTTCATTTGCCTCCCGGATGGCTTTACGCGCCTGTACCAGATGCTCCTGGGCAACCCCGATCACATATGCCAGCTGGTGTTCTTCTGCTTCTCTGCTGATACCGGGAAGTTCTGCTGCATCCTTTTCCATTTTTTCTGCCATAGCTCTTCTCCATATTTTTATATTTTTTCACATACGACAGTGCCCATCCCCTGCAGATCTCTCGTATTTTCTGTATTACATTTACATTAGTGTGTTATTGCCTTTATTGAAACAGTGCTTTCATCTGATCCAGCGAATCCACACATGCGGTTAACATGTTCTGAAGTTCCGCGTCCGGTTTTGTCTGATCCGGCACCATGACAACCTGACAGCCTGCACGGTACGCACTGGTCACTCCGTTCGGTGAATCCTCTACCGCCATGCATGCAGAAGGATCCAGTCCCAGCTGTTGGCAGGCATAGATATAAATATCCGGTGACGGTTTTCCGCACTTGACCATATTTGCACAGATGATCCGGTCAAAGTACTCGTACAGTCCGATCTGTTTCAGATATCGTGCCGCGCGTTCCGTATCAGTTGCCGTAGCGATCGCACGCTGGATCTTCTTTTCTTTCAGATATTCAAGAAGTTCTACAGCTCCCGGTTTGATCTGGATTCCATCCCGTTCCAGATATTTTTCCATCAGCTGTTTCCGATATACACGAATCGCCGGATAGTCCAGATCGGGATCCCGAAACATTTCTTTCAGATGCTCCGGCGCATATGGCTGTCCCAGCGAACGCATGGAAAGTGCCTGCTCATCACTCATCGTATAACCAAAATGCGCCAGTGCCTGTGGCCAGCAGATCCGGTAATATTTTTCTGTGTCAATCAGTGTTCCATCCATATCAAAAATTACTGCCTGTATCATTCCTTGTTCTCCTTGTCTGTTCTTTTCCTGTAGTCGCAAATATACCAGTTTGCATTGACAATCGTTCTTATATTTTACTACAAACCTGCACGAAAAGGAATATGAAGATCGTTGATTTGACTGAGAAACCAGTGACTGCCAGCTTTTTTAGATACATCGCAGCATAAAAAGAACTCCTGCCAGCTCTGTCCGCCTGCAAGAGTTCTCGTGTTTTCAGACACGCTCTGGTATGAAGTTGTTAGTGACTGCATTTGTTATATTTTGATTTGCTGATTCCAAGAATCACACCGAGAAACGAATCAATTGCCGTGATGGTTCCCACCAGCTGTTCTCCGTAGGGAAGTCCCCAGATGCCAGCCAGTGCAAAATACAACGTTCCCAAAGCTGGCAGAAAATACATGGCGAGCCATTTTAATCGATCATATGTTTTGTTACTCATATCGCATTCCCCGCTTCCTGATATGTCCCACCGCATCTGTGAGACGATACCCAGCTATCTATCTGATTTACCATATGCGTGAAATGTATTTTCTGTCACTCTTTTTTGCACTGTTCTCTTTCCGATGCTCCGCCAGTTATATCGGATGTTACTTCTGTTTTTTCTCGACTCCCAAGATAGCGATCAAAGAACACAGAAGCAGAAACATCGGATAAAACAGCCGTGGCATGATCTGGAAGGCGGAAATCTCGTATCCAAGTTCATGTGCCGCCGAGATGGCTACCAGCATCTGTGCACCGTAAGGGATAACTCCCTGGAAGATACAGGAAAAAGTATCCAGTAACGAAGCTGTTTTCTTCGGTGTCACGCAGTATTCCTGGGCCATTTCTTTTGCAATCGGATTCGCCATTACGATTGCAACAGTATTGTTGGCAGTTGCAATGTCCATCGCTCCGACCAGCAGTCCCATACCCAGCTGCCCGCCGCGTTTTCCCTTAAAGATCCGGTGGATCCAGCCGAGCAACGCATCAAATCCGCCATATTCCCGGATCAGCGCACACATGGCTGCAACAAGGATCGCCACCATACAGGTCTCAAACATGCCCGAGACGCCGGAACCCATATTTGCCAGCAGATCGGTCGGTGTGGTATGCCCGCCAAGTAGCATGATCAGGGCACCGGAGGCGATACCGGTAAGAAGAACGACAAACACATTGATACCGATGATTCCACCGATCAGAACCAGCACATAGGGAAGTACCTGCAGCAGATGGTACGACTGATCGACTCTTCCGTGAATCTCTGTCTGAAAAGACAGAACCAGAATCAGAACCAGTGTGATCACCGCCGCCGGAAATGCGATCCAGAAGTTTTCCCGGAATTTATCTTTCATCTCGCAGCCCTGTCCGTTACAGGCTGCGATTGTTGTATCGGAAATAAAGGAAAGATTGTCCCCGAACATTGCACCACCCATGACCGCTCCGACACAAAACGGAAGATCAAACCCGGATGCAGCAGATACCGCAACTGCGATCGGTGTCAGCAAGGTGATCGTTCCCA
>ENA-OROU01002096-OROU01002096.1-human-gut-metagenome-genome-assembly--contig:-NODE-2096-length-15149-cov-3.428780_pt1 | contig 15149 bp, 9 predicted proteins | sample MGYA00242131_ERZ509054 | MGnify/ENA primary metagenome ERZ509054 (study PRJEB26280, sample SAMEA2338749) | human gut metagenome | biome: human gut; feature: human-associated habitat; material: faeces... | reverse complement strand
TGCTCACCGAAGAGGTCTGTTTCTGTTTCTGTTCTGAATGTTGTCTCAAGGACACCAGCTCTTGCTCCACCGATACCAAGTGCATATGCAAGTCCGATATCCTGTGCGTTGCCTGTTGCGTCCTGCTCAACTGCGATAAGGCAAGGTGTACCCTTACCAGCCTGATACTCAGAACGTACTGTGTGACCAGGAGCCTTAGGAGCGATCATGATAACGTTAACGTTCTTTGGTGGTACGATGCAGCCAAAGTGAATGTTAAAGCCGTGTGCGAATGCAAGAGTCTTACCCTCTGTGAGGTATGGCTCGATAGATTTCTTATAAAGTGCAGCCTGCTTCTCATCAGGAATAAGGATCATGATGATGTCAGATGTCTTTGCAGCTTCCTCAGTTGTCATAACTGTAAGACCCTGCTGCTCAGCCTTTGCCCAGCTCTTAGAACCTTCGTAAAGACCTACTACTACGTCAACACCGCTCTCCTTAAGGTTGAGCGCATGAGCGTGGCCCTGTGAACCGTAACCGATAATGGCAACTCTCTTACCCTTGAGTACGTTAATGTCGCAATCCTGCTGATAGAATATTCTTGCCTGTGCCATTGTTAATTCCTCCAAATTCAGAAATTTAAGATTTATTTTATGTAGCCTTTCGGCTATATAATCAAAGTTTATTTGCCTGCATTGAATGTGTCAGAGCCTTTCTCTATTGCGATAGTGCCTGTTCTTACCATTTCGATTATTCCGTAAGGTGCTATGACCTCCTCAAATCTGCAAAGGTGAGCGTAAGTGTCGCAAAGCTCCAATGTCATTGTCGTAAGCGTTATATCCATGACCTTAGCCCCTGTGATATCCGCAATAGTCATTATCTCACTGCGTCTGTTTGCGACCGCAGACACCTTGACTATCATAAGCTCTCTTGCGAGATACTCATTAGCCTCAAATGTCTTTACCTTGATGACCTCGATAAGCTTGTTGAGCTGTTTCTCGATCTGCTCAACTGTATGCTCGTCACCGTCGGCAACTATCGTTATTCTTGAAACGTCAGGGTCATGAGTTGGACCTACTGCAAGGCTCTCGATATTGAACCCACGTCTTGAAAACAGTCCGGAAATTCTTGATAGAACACCGCTGTGGTTTTCTACAAGAACTGAGATCGTATGTTTCATAAATCAACCTCCATAAGGAAACCTTTCCTTGATTTTTTATTATATCAGCTTATTATTAAGATTTCTTGAACGCAAACGCTATATACTGTAAACGCTACAGATAGTTAAAATATTGGCCTTATAATGTTGGCATATCCTTATCCACAACGACTTCAACAAGGCAAATGCCTTTATGTTCAGCAAGCATTTCGATGCCCTTATCCATAGTATCATCGTCATAAACTCTCATTGCAGGTATGCCATAAGCTTCTGCGAGCTTGATAAAGTCAGGAGAGCCGTCAAGAAAAACTGCTGTCTGTCTGTCATGATAGCCGTTTGTCTGAAGTTCTCTTACCATGCCAAGGCGGTTGTTTGTCATTACTACCACCTTTATATCAACGCCGAACTGAACGGCTGTTGCAAGCTCCATGAACGACATCTGAAAAGCTCCGTCACCGCATATAGCAACTGTTGCTCTGCTGTTGTCAGCCATTTTTGCACCTATTGCCGCAGGCACAGAATAACCCATCGTACCCATGCCGCCTGAGGTAAGAAGTCTGCCCTCTTTGCGGAACTTATATTCAGTGCAGGTCCATATCTGATTTTGTCCAACGTCTGCCACAACAGTAACATTGGCAGGCATTTTCTTTGCAAGCCTGTCGATAAACACCCTCGGATTGACAGTACCCGTTGCAGGCTCAACATACTTTCTTTCGCCCCCAAGGGTCTTGATGTGAGCTATCCACTCATCGTGCTTCATAGGCTTTGCAAGCTCCGTCATTTGCTGTAAAACAAGCTTTGCGTCGCCAACGAGAGGCAGATCAGCACCGATATTCTTGCCTATCTCCGCAGGGTCGATATCTATATGTATTATCTTAGTAGTTTTCTCCAGAGCCAAAGGTGTTTTAACGGCTCTGTCGCCAACTCTTGCACCCACAAGGAACAGCACGTCGCACTCGTTCACAGCGGCGTTAGCCATTTTCACTCCATGCGTGCCTATCATGCCACAGAAAAGCTGATCGTCATCAGGGAAAACAGAAATGCCCATCATAGTTGTGATAACAGGTATCTGCATAAGGTCGGCAAGCTCTCTTATCTCGTTCTCAGCGTGAGCGGCAAAAACACCTCCGCCAATACAGATAAGCGGCTTCTCAGCCTCTTCCAACGCCGCCATTACACGCCTTACCTGAACGTAGTTGCCCTTTGTGGTAGGCTTATAGCTTCTTATCTCGCACTTTTCAGGGTACTCAAAGTCGATAACAGCTTTCTGAACGTCCATAGGGATATCTATAAGCACAGGGCCCGGTCTGCCCGTGCCTGCTATATAGAAAGCTTCCTTGAAAACTCTCGCAGTGTCCTCAGGGTCTTTGAGAAGATAGCTGTGCTTAACGAACGGCTCAGCCGAGCCTGTAATGTCAGCCTCCTGAAAAACGTCAGATCCTATCTGATCGGTATTCACCTGACCTGTTATGCACACGATAGGTATAGAATCCGCATAAGCGGTAGCAATAGCAGTAATAAGATTAGTTGCACCCGGACCTGATGTAGCGATACAGACCGCAGGCTTGCCTGAAATTCGTGCATAGCCGTTAGCCGCATGACCACCGTTAGCTTCCTGTCTCACAAGCACCTGCCTGATGTCGTTTTCAGCATCCAGCAAAGCGTCATAGAAAGGACAGATAGCAGCTCCGGGATAGCCAAAGACGACTTTTACGTTCTCAGCTTTCAAACATTCAACCATAGCCTGACTTACAGTCATCTTCATAATAAAGTCGCCTCCATTAAAAATTTTCTGTATAAATTATCATATAAAGTGATAAAACATACAAAGCTGTGATTTATTATACCATATTTATAAGATTTCGTCAAGTATCGTTAGCATACGAAGGAATATTTATGCTTTAAAAAATTTCTCAAAAAAATTTGAAAAAGGGGTTGACAAGACAGATGAACTGTGCTATAATAATTAAGTCGCTGAGAGAGAACGACACAAAAACAAATAATTAATGTGGACAGGTGTCCGAGTGGTTTAAGGAGCTGGTCTTGAAAACCAGTGATACGGCAACGTACCGTGGGTTCGAATCCCACCCTGTCCGCCACATTTTTTATATATACAGGTTTGCGGATTTACCCAAGTGGTGAAGGGGCTCCCCTGCTAAGGGAGTAGGTCTGGAAACGGGCGCGAGAGTTCAAATCTCTCAATCCGCGCCAGCAAAAGTTTAAGCTTTTGCTTGTATCCGCTTTACGTTATGTAGAGCGGATTTTTTTATTATATAAATACACAAACGCCGCAGAGATGTCTGTCCTCTGCGGCGTTTTTTATTATGCAAGCCCTGCGGCACTTTTCATTCTGTCTTTGAAGAAATGATCGAATACTGGCACGCACCTTCCCACAAGGAGCATTGCCGCCACCGTTCCGATACCGATACCTATTATCCGCTTGTCAAACAGCAGACCTATCACGCAGGCAATGGCAACACACGATGCGTCAAGTATATTCTTGCCAAAGCCCATGTTCTTTCCAAAGGCTTTTCCTATAGCCTGAGCAAGACCGTCGGCTGGGTTCGGCACGAACTTCATGGCTATCATCATTGACATTCCCGCACCCGTGCAGATTATCGCTGCTGCCAGATACAACGTGTTCTGCCACAAATGTCCGAAATTGAAATCAAGCAGCTTTGAAAACATATTCAGCAACAGGCTGAACACAATACTGAATGGTATTTGCAGCCAGTCTATAACAGTTCTGTCGCTGCCTTTTATTATCATTTCTATCACAACGAACAGTGCATATGTAGCAAAAGTCACAAGAGAAAAATTCACGTCCCATATACTCGATATGGCAAATGGCACTGATATAATGGTGGATACACCTAGCCCTGTTTTGGTGTTCATCGTTATCCCTGCGGCAAGTATCACAAGCCCCATGGCATATATAGCCGCCCTTGCGGCATAATTCTTCTTTTCCAAACTAAATTCGCCTCCATATAATAATAGTATCAGAGTTATTGATTATTCCTTTGGACCTGCTGATACAAGAGCCTTACCTGCTGGGTTGCCCTCATACTTAGCAAAGTTCTTAACAAATCTGCTTGCAAGATCCTTAGCCTTTGTCTCCCACTCGGAAGCGTCAGCATATGTGTCACGAGGATCGAGAATTGCAGGATCAACACCTGGAAGCTCTGTTGGAACTTCAAAGTCAAAGTGTGGTATCTTCTTTGTAGGTGCGTTGAGAATATCGCCGTTAAGAATAGCGTCAATGATTCCACGAGTATCCTTGATAGAGATTCTCTTGCCTGTGCCGTTCCAACCTGTGTTTACCAGGTATGCCTTAGCACCGCTCTTCTGCATCTTCTTAACAAGCTCTTCAGCATACTTTGTTGGGTGAAGCTCAAGGAAAGCCTGACCGAAGCAAGCTGAGAATGTTGGTGTAGGCTCAGTGATTCCACGCTCTGTACCTGCAAGCTTTGCAGTAAAGCCAGAGAGGAAGTAATACTGTGTCTGCTCTGGTGTGAGGATAGATACTGGAGGCAGTACACCAAATGCGTCTGCTGAAAGGAAGATAACGTTCTTTGCAGCAGGTGCAGAAGAAATAGGTCTTACAATGTTCTGGATATGGTCGATAGGATAAGATACACGAGTGTTCTCTGTAACGCTATTATCAGCAAAGTCGATCTTGCCGTTCTCGTCAAGAGTTACGTTCTCAAGAAGAGCATCTCTTCTGATAGCGTTGTAGATATCAGGCTCAGAATCCTTATCAAGGTTGATGACCTTAGCATAGCAGCCGCCCTCGAAGTTAAATACTCCGTTGTCGTCCCAGCCGTGCTCGTCGTCACCGATAAGAAGTCTCTTAGGGTCTGTAGAAAGTGTTGTCTTACCTGTACCGGACAGACCAAAGAAGATAGCTGTGTTCTCTCCGTTCTTATCTGTGTTAGCTGAGCAGTGCATTGAAGCCATGCCCTTGAGTGGAAGGAAGTAGTTCATCATTGAGAACATACCCTTCTTCATCTCTCCGCCGTACCAAGTGTTGATGATTACCTGCTCACGGCTTGTGATGTTGAACATAACTGCTGTCTCGGAGTTAAGACCAAGCTCCTTATAGTTCTCTACCTTAGCCTTTGAAGCGTTGTATACAACGAAGTCAGGCTCAAAGTTCTCAAGCTCCTCAGCTGTTGGCTTGATGAACATATTTGTTACAAAGTGAGCCTGCCAAGCAACCTCAACGATGAAACGGATAGCCATTCTTGTATCCTTGTTAGCGCCGCAGAATGCGTCAACTACGAAAAGTCTCTTATTTGAAAGTTCCTTGATAGCGAGTTCCTTAACAGACTTCCAAGCCTCCTGTGAAGCTGGGTGGTTGTCGTTCTTGTACTCGTCAGAAGTCCACCAAACAGTGTCCTTAGAATTTTCGTCCATAACGATGAACTTATCTTTAGGTGAACGGCCTGTATAAACGCCTGTCATAACGTTTACTGCGCCAAGCTCACTCTCCTGACCCTTTTCATAGCCTTCGAGTGTTGGCTTTGTTTCTTCCTCGAACAGCTGCTCGTAAGAAGGGTTGTAAACAACTTCTGTAGTTCCGGTGATACCGTACTTGCTCAAATCGATCTTTGACATGTTGCAATAACTCCTTTTCAAAAAAATATCGTTAATAGGCGCTATAATGAAACAGCACACGCCGGCACATTCATTTTCTTTCCTTATTATTAAGCATAAGCTATACAGAAATTCATCTGACAATTGAAAACACACTGCCAGCATTTCATGCTGTGCTCCTATTACAGCAATATAATTATACCACATATTTTTCTGAATTGCAAGGGTAAACGCAGATTTTGTGAGCTGATTTTTTACATTTCGCTTAAATCTATAACGATTTTTTATGAATAAATGTAATTTCATGGTATAAAATAGATAATAAAAGATATTGACTATTATCAATAGTTAGTCTAAGCTTGCACGGACGATTTTGCAGTATCAATATAAAATAATTGCATTTTTATGCTTCTTTGCAAAAAAGCGCCCCAAATTATGCAGGCAAATTCCGCTTTCCTGCAAACAGAAAAAAGGCAGTCCACAAGGAACTGCCCTTCTCCGAAATATCAACAATAGGGGAGATCTTATTTACTTTTTCTTCTTAGCCATGACCACAGCCGCACCGCTGAGAAGTGCAAGAGCGAATGCTCCGCCTGCAACGCCGGTCGATGGGTTTGTGTTTGAAGCGTTTGAAGCTGCCTTTGAGCTGCTGTCTGACTTGCTGTCAGAAGATAAGCTGTCGGAAGCGGAACTGCTCGTATCTGACGAAGCATCAGAACTGCTTACGCTGTCAGGCTGTGAAGAAGCAGGTGTTTTCTTTACAAGGTTTGCCACAGCGTCATTTATAGCCTTTACCATAGCGTCAACATCAGCCTGCTCTGTGATGTTCTTTGTTCTGTCAATAGCGGCAAGAGCCTTTTCGACTTCTGAGAAGTCCTCATAATCGTCTTTGTTGAGAGCCTTTGCGGCTTTCTCTGCCTTGTCAAGCTCTGTATAGTCTGCTGACTTGTAAACAAGTGCCTCAACAGCATCGTTTATGTCTTTCGCCATTTTGTCAACATCTGACTGCTGTGTAAGGTTTTTAGTTCTGTCGATAGCTTCAAGTGCCTTTTCTACGGCTGTAAAGTCCACATAGTTGTCCTTATTAAGAGCCTTTGCAGCTTCTTCTGCTTTGTCTACTTTTGTGTAGTCAGCGTCAGCTATCTCAAAAACGCCTGAGCTGTTCTTATGTGCCATAAACGGATCCTCGCACTCATCAACATGGAAGGTTCCGCCTGTTATCTCGCACTTTTCACAATCATAGAGGAAAATACCTTTTTTGCCTTTAAGCGTTATATCGCCCGCTGAAATAATGCCATTCTTAACATTACCAGAACCCAGATATACGTCAGCGAGGCCACCCTCAAGATCAAGCTTGCCGCCCTCTATTCTAAGACCTGTCTTTGGCTCAGGAGCGCCTATGCCAACAACAAACAGACCTATTCTTCCGGCCTTAACATTGACCTCTCCACCGTATATCTCGATAGAACCGTTAGCATACAGACCATCGTTCCAACCATCTTCAGGGTCTGCCATAGTTGTATCAATATTCACAGCCGCTTCCATTACTTTTATGGTATACAAAGTAATGGCTGCACCGCCCTGAATATCAACTGTACCTGACTCAAAGGTGATATTTGGCTGATCCATTGAAGGAAGATTGCCTGTTTCAACAAGGCTAAGCTTACTTTCTTTAGCTTCGCCTTTTAAAGTCAAACCAGTATCTTTTGAGCCTCTATCCGTCCTGCTAATAATAGTTGCTGATGATTCAAGCTTGTTTTCACCCTTGAAAAGTATCGTTGTAGACTTTAAGCCGTCAACTTTTATACTCGACTTATTTCCTGTAGAAAAATCTACATTGTCAAGAGTAAGCGTCAGAGTATCAGCGTCCCAGCTCCAGCCCTCGTCTTCATTTTTCTGATCGTTCTGAAATCCTGCCACTGTAAGGTCAAGAGTTGTAGTTCTCTGCTGATTTGCCGCAAAAACATTTATTGCAGGCAAAGATGCCATACATATGACCGTTGCGAGCATTGTGCTAAAAATTCTTGTCTTTTTCATATTTTATCCTCCCGAAATATAAGACTTCATATCATATTTGCATTGCGATATAAAACCGCCCTGCTTATAATTATGATAGCAGAGCGGTAATAATTTTTCAACTGTTTTGACACAAACGGTCAAAAATCAGCACAAGCGGTATTCGTTTAAACAAATAATGTATGAAAGTCCCACTTAATTGCTTTATATATCTATTTAATGGATATATTACTTTTTCTTCTTAGCCATGACCACAGCCGCACCGCTGAGAAGTGCAAGAGCGAATGCTCCGCCTGCAACGCCGGTCGATGGGTTTGTGTTTGAAGCGTTTGAAGCTGCCTTTGAGCTGCTGTCTGACTTGCTGTCAGAAGATAAGCTGTCGGAAGCGGAACTGCTCGTATCTGACGAAGCATCAGAACTGCTTACGCTGTCAGGCTGTGAAGAAGCAGGTGTTTTCTTTACAAGGTTTGCCACAGCGTCATTTATAGCCTTTACCATAGCGTCAACATCAGCCTGCTCTGTGATGTTCTTTGTTCTGTCAATAGCGGCAAGAGCCTTTTCGACTTCTGAGAAGTCCTCATAATCGTCTTTGTTGAGAGCCTTTGCGGCTTTCTCTGCCTTGTCAAGCTCTGTATAGTCTGCTGACTTGTATGCAAGTTCAAAAGCCTGTGTATGTGTTGCGATATCTGCTGAAATAGTTATTTCCTTGCTGAGAGGCTCGCAATCGTCAGCAGTTACCTCTACTGTGTAAGTGCCTGCTGTAAGCATTGCAGTATTGTTTGTTATCTCTTTTCCGTCTACCTTTATTACAACATTTTTCAGGTCAGCAGGTGTTACTTCAAAATCAACTGCATATTCCTTAGTTGGCAGGACAGGTGTTTTTCCCTCAACATACTGATACTTTGCACCGCCAGCTGTCAACTCGTCATAAAATTCTTTTGTTGTCATATAGTCATATGCTTTAGCCTTGCCTGCTTCTTTATTTGAACCGCAAGCTTCAACATTTTCTGTTTCTGTGAAATAGTTGTTTTTAAAGTCAGTTGTAGACGAGGAATCCTTCCCCACTATTCCGCCGAAACGTGTATATGGCTTTTTGGCTGAGTACTGTGAAAGGTCAATTTCTCCTGCAAAATAGCAATCACTTACAGAACCGCCGGCTACTGAACCAACGATACCGCCTACATCTGTGGTTCCGTTGCCAACCGGCGTGAGTTTTCCTGTAACATAGCTGTTTATAACCTTGGAATCGCCATACAAACGTCCTACGATACCGCCGGCGTCTGGTGCAGCATATACCATATCGCCTGTGCTTGAACAATAGCGGACTTCCGTTCCAATCTGCGCATATCCAACTATACCGCCGACATAAACACTTCCGTTGTCGCCTGAGATAGTTATGTCTGCTGTGTTCTCACAATATTCAAAAGTTGTGCCGTATGCCTGACCTACCATGCCTATGAAGCCATAAACATATTTGCCGTTATTGTTGAACGATACGTTTGACACACAATCAGAAATAGTACAATCACCTGCAAATCCTGCAATAGTGCCATAAACAGTATATTCGTTATCAGTATTTGTCACATCCAGATTTCCCTCTATAGTCAGACCTGATACCTCTGCTTCCTCGATATCGCCAAAGAAACCGACCAACAAATCTTTACCATAAATAGACGTAAAATCAATGTTTGAAATAGTATGACCGTTTCCGTAGAATTTGCCGCTGAAACAATGTTCAATATAGCCGTTTTCATCGAAAACGTTTCCGATAGGCGTCCATACAACACCTGTCAAGTCAAGGTCATTTTCAAGAACAACAACTGCGTCTTTATTCTTGTCATAATCTCCGTTGTTTACCGCTTTTGAAAACGCCAACAGGTCGTCAACAGTTTTTATTACCGTCTTATTATCGTCTGCAAATGCCGTTGTCGGCACAAACAAAAGACAGCCCGTCACCAAAAGACTTAAAATTTTCTTTTTCATTCTAATTCCTCCATAATATTTTTTGTTGCTGATATTTCTTTTTTACTCAGAACATAATTTTACTCGATTATTTTAACACAGCCTACACACTTTGTCAATAGATTTGGCACAAACGGTCAAAAATCTGCACAAGTGGTAACAAAATAAATGAATAATGCTTGAATTTTGCTTTGATGTGTGTTATTATATATTAAGAAATCATGTATAAGAAAGGATTTTTACAGTATGAGAGTGGCATTGGTAGACGATAATAAAAACGACCTTGCACTTCTTCATGAATATATTTCCGAACAAACCGCTCACAGCTGTCAGATAGATACGTTTTCAAGCGGAGAAAGCTTTTTGTCATGTTGGCAGATGGGAGCTTATGATCTGGTGGTGCTTGATATATTCATGGGGAAAATGACAGGGATAGAGGTCGCAGAAAAGCTTCGTGAAACAGACAAAAACGTGAATATCGCATTCGGCACTTCAAGCAACGAGTTTGCAAGCGAAAGCTACGACCTCAACGCCTGCTACTATCTTTGCAAGCCCTTTCAGGCTGACAAAGTAAAAGCCATGCTTGACCGGATCGGTTCTGATGAAATTGATCGTATGCGTTCCGTTAAGCTTCCCGACGGTCAGAACGTGATACTCAGAAATGTTATCTACATAGACTGTGCGTCACATATCGTGACAATCCATTGCACAGACGGCGAAAGCATAGTTTCAAGAAATTCTTTCGCTGAGATCGAGAGCATTTTTTGCAGTCATTCATACTTTTACACCTCCACCAAAGGCGTCATCGTGAATTTCTATGAGATAGCCCAGCAAAAAAGCGACCTTTTCATAATGAGCGACGGCACACATATCCCCATAAGCCGCCGAAAATCCAGAGAAACACTAGACGCCTTCGCTCAGTTTCACTTCAGTGATCTGCGAAAAGGCGGTGAGCAGTAATGCCTCCTTTATACCGCCTTGTGGAAGTGGGCATATATTCCCTTCTGAATTTTCTGCCACTTATGGTGCTTGCCCTTTATCCCTTCCGGCATAGGCTTCGCTTTTCCAAAACAGCTACCGTGGGACTTGTTGTGGCTCTTTCACTGGTGCAGATCTTCTTAGGTTGGCAGGCGGCATTTTTCAGCACAAATGCAGGTCTGCTAAGTGCAGTCAGCACCCTGCTCTATGCGGCTTTTTACTTTTTCGCTGTGAAGGTAAAGGTCGGCAAAACAGGCTTCACACTGCTTCTGCTTTCAAATAACGCAAGCTTTATCGTCATTACCTCAAAATGTCTGGAGGGCATTCTGTTCCCGTCACTTGCCTATGAATCATACCGCTGGTCGTTTTCCCTTTGTATGCTTATGACAGAAGCCGTGGTATGGGGACCGCTCTTTATCTACATGAAAAAGGTCTACACGCCTGCGGTGGAAAGAGAGCCGTCAGGTCTGGAGTGGCGCTATCTTTGGCTTATCCCATTTACGTTCTATATAATATGGTACTATACGCTCTACGGCAACTCTACGAAAAGCAGCTTAGAGCTTGCTCTGGAGCCAAAGAACACCATAGCTCTGTTCTTTATAAACGCAGGGGCGTTTCTGGTGTATTACATCGTAGCACGGCTGGTCATCGAACAGCAGAAAAATCTGCGGCTTCAGGAAAATAACCACCTGCTTGAAATGCAGAACCTGCAATATGACTATTTGCAGGATAAGATAAAAGAAACAAGACGCTATAAGCATGATGTCAGACATCATATCGCTCTTATGCAGGAGCTTCTGAAAAAGGGCGAATATGATAAGCTTTCGGAATATCTCAATTCTTTCAGGGATTCTATGCCCGATATATCAGAACGCATTTACTGCAAAAACACATCTGTAAGCGCACTTCTTGCATATTTTGCTCAAATAGCGGAAAGCAGCGGCATTGAATACAAGGTGAGCGCTGACATACCAGATGATATAAAAATAGACATAACCGACCTCTCTGTGCTTTTCGGAAATCTTATCGAAAACGCCATTCACGGCTGCGTGTCTGACAGTGCAAAGAATAAAAAAATAATAATCAGAGCAAAGGCTGACAGCTATTCCCTCTGCCTGGCGGTGGACAACACCTTCACCGGAACTATCCTCACCGACCCAGAAGGCGGTTTCCTTTCCTCAAAACGCAAAGGCAAAGGGATCGGCACAGAGTCTGTCAAGAACATTGCCGCAAAATACAATGGCGTAGCTAAATTTGAATACGGTGACGGAATGTTTTACGCTTCCGTAATGCTGAACATATGAAAAAAGCGGAAAGCTCGCAAAGAGCCTCCGCTTTTTCTGTTTTATCGTCCTCCAAGCTTTACATTTTCAAATGTTGCCACAACAAATAATTCACATATCATTAATAAAATGTTTCTTGTATCTTTTGTGCAAAATGCTATAATCTAATTGAAAATACGGAGAGAATTCCGTATAAAGTTAATAAATCAAACAAATCGGAGGTAATTCATTATGATGGGAAGACTCAGAGCAATGCGTGAGCCGCTCAAATATGTTCAGGGCAGAGATGCTACACTTAAGTTTCATGAAGAAATGGGCTATATGGGCAAAAGGTGGCTGTTTGTATGTTCAAACAGTGGCTACAAAGCCTGTCATGACAAGATAGAGAAAAGCTTTGGCGAACTTGACGATTACAGACGCTATGAAGTATTTGGTGGTATATCAAGCAAGGGCGAGATAGCCAAAATGGAAGAGATAGTAAAGGCTGACAACATCGACACAGTAGTTGCAGTTGGCGGCGGAAGCGCAGTTGATACTGCAAAAGCTACAGCATACTACACAGGCAAGCACATTGTTATCGTGCCTACAGTTGCGGCAACAGATGCGCCATGTACAGGTCTGTCAGTAATATACAATGATGACCACAGCTTTGACAAATATCTTTTCTATCCTACCAATCCAGACGCAGTAATGGTAGACACAACAGTTATCGCAAACGCACCTGTAAAGTTCCTTATTGCAGGCATGGGCGATGCACTTGGTACATATTTTGAGGGCAGAGCTTCCATAAGAACAGAGTCCGCAAGCCTTGAAGGCACAGGCATCACAAGAGCAGGACAGGCACTTGCAAGACTTTGCTATGACACGCTGAAAACATACGGCAAGCAGGCAGTTGAGGCTTGCAAGGTACACGCAGTTACACCTGCCCTTGAAGCTATCTGCGAGGCTAATGTATATCTTTCAGGTGTTGGAGCAGACAACGTAAACTGTGCGGCTGCACACTCGTTCTACAATGGCGTAACATCATTGGGAATCAAGCACGCAGACCACGGCTGTTGTGTAGCCCTTGGTACACTGGTTCAGCTTGTACTTGAGGGTGCGCCAAAGGAAGAGTTTGAAGAGGTACAGAACTTCTGCCTTGAAGTGGGACTTCCTGTCACGCTCGAGGAGATAGGTGTAACTACACCTGAGCAGGTAGAAACTATCGCAAAGAACGCTTGTATCCCAGGCGAAACTATCCACAATCTTGCAGGCGACGTACAGCCTATCGAGCTTTATGACGCTATCATGCAGGCAGACGCAATGGGCAAGATAGCGCTGGGAAAATAAAGAATTGTGTATATTTAAAATAATATTGCCACCCACGGCTGATTTGGCTGTGGGTGGTTTTTTTGCGAAAAAAAACAGAGAAACCCGATCAATGGGTTTCTCTGCATCTTTTAGCTGTATTAAATCATAATATCTTAGTAAAGTATATCTTCCTGCGAAGCTCAGTTGTCTGCAACGTCCATAAGCTCAACAGCAATATCGTCAGACCCGGTATCATCTGCATCAGCCTGAATATCGTCCGGCTTATCGTCCTCTATGACAGCTCCTGTAAAATCAATACAAACATTCTCGCTTTTGCCAAAACGAGCCATTGTCAGCAGATCGGTGACAGTCGAGCGTGTGACATGAGCGCCTGTGAAATCCATCACCACATTTGCAGAATTATCCTCGCTGTTTTTGCTGTTGATCTCATCGCGAAGCTGGTCAAAATTCGTATCCTCAAGGTCTGCATAAGCTGAAATCCCTTTTGGCGCATAAAGCGTTGCAACAGCGTGCATAGCAATGAACACAAACCTGAAATCCTCGCAATCAAAGGTGCTGAAAGGTATCTCAAACAGCCTCAGCATACCCTCGTCGGTCTTTTTGCATAAAACAGGCTTATATCTGTTCTGAGCCAGATCGTAGGTGTATCTGTCTTCGTAAGCTTCATCGGTTAAGCTGCCGTCTGGCATAGGCACGATCTCAAAACGAGAAGTTTCATTGCACGTATTGCAATAGCCTCCGACTATCACAAATCTGAAAACATAGTCGGTATTTTTCTCAAGCTTTTTGTCACAGCATATCTGCGTCCAATCCCAATTCCAGTTTCCAATAGAATAGGCAATAACGTTTTCGCCGTCCTTATCGGTCACAAAATATTTAGCTATGACATTGTTTTCGCAGGACTTATCAGCCTTAAAATCTCTAGGGTCAAAATCAATTACTTTACTCATATTATTTACCTCCGTAACATCCACGGTCGGCTTATGAGTATCCAACATTCTTATAGTACATTTTTCACAGTCGCTTGCATACTCTGCCCGACCGTTCTTAACAAGCCCCTTAGCCCTTTTGGGATAGGTAGCTCCGATTCGTTTTCCGTTTATGTCTGTAACAATAACGTTTTTTTCTATGGGTATCTCCCCCTTGCACAGCAATATTAAATTAGTGCCTGCATTACACAGGCTTGCGTTTAGCTCCGACGCTGTTATTTTCTATGGGTGTCGTCCCCGGTCTTTGCTTAGGATAAGTTTAACAGACGTTCAGCCTTTTGTCAAGACTATCTGCACCTTTTTGACATTACATACAATTGCGATCTTGCGGGCTTAGCACATATGCACAAGGGACATGAGTACATAAAATTCCCGTCACAGCGAGTATTTTCAAAATTTATCATAACGCAATTCTATCTCACCGGGAACAAAAAAAATCCGTCCTACCCAAAGTAAGACGGAAATTGGGTGCAGGGTCGAAACTTTCAGAAAAAGACCAACGATTGGTGCTTGAAGTTTCTGAAAGACTAGGAAAAGAATAATTTTTGAGGCCTCGAACTGCAATATCAAAGTAAAAATAGAACAGCGTACCGCAGCCCCCTGCGATACGCTGTTCTCATATAAAATTATTTCTTAGTAGTCACACTCTTTGAAGCCGACCAAGCGCCGTAGTATTTCGTACCCTTTACAGTTGTGTATGAACGAACACGAACGTAATATTTCTTTTTGCCCGAAAGCTTTGAAATAGTTTTGGTGTCGGTCTTGTTGTTTGTTATGGTAACTTTCTTTGCACTTGTGAACTTTGAGTTTGTGGCGTACTGAATCTCGTATCCGGTAGCAGAGCCTTTCTGCGCCCAATCCACAAAGAATGCCTCG
>ENA-OROU01002094-OROU01002094.1-human-gut-metagenome-genome-assembly--contig:-NODE-2094-length-15159-cov-2.622749_pt1 | contig 15159 bp, 10 predicted proteins | sample MGYA00242131_ERZ509054 | MGnify/ENA primary metagenome ERZ509054 (study PRJEB26280, sample SAMEA2338749) | human gut metagenome | biome: human gut; feature: human-associated habitat; material: faeces... | reverse complement strand
GATTCTATTTCTTGTTTTTCTCGGCCGTAGACAACATACCGCAAGCCGCAAATATATCTTCTCCTCTCGAAGCCCGTATAGTCGCCACGACTCCACGATTATTCAATCGATCCCGAAAAGCCTCCATCGATTGCATATCGGTACTTTTAAGAGTTACCCCCGGGATAGCGTGAAACCGTATCAGGTTCACCCGACAATCCATACCTTTCAACAAACGAGCCAATGCATCGGCATGATCCAAACTATCATTGTACCCGTTAAACAAAATATATTCGAAAGAAAGCCTACGTTGGTGAGAAAAGTCGCGCCGACGCAATAAATCCAAGACATCGGTCATCGGGAATGCTTTCTCCACAGGCATAATTCGCAAACGCTCCTCCGGGAAAGGAGAGTGAAGACTCACGGCCAAATGGCATCGGCTCTCATCGAGAAAACGACGTATGCCGTTCAAATGGCCTATCGTAGACACGGTGATTCGCTTCGGACTCCATGCAAAACCCCATTCCGATGTAAGAACAGACAGAGCCCTCATCACCTCGTCGAGATTATCAAACGGTTCCCCCATACCCATAAATACCAGATTCGTCAGTTTATCGCTATACTCCACCGAAAGAATCTGATTAATTATTTCGGCAGAAGACAAGCTACGCTTAAAACCCTGTTTTCCGGTCATGCAAAAACTACAATTCATCTTGCAGCCCACCTGCGACGACACACACAAAGTAGACCTGTCGCGATCGGGAATATAAACCGTTTCCACAAAATCATCGCCTCCTACCCGAAAAAGATATTTTATCGTTCCATCGGTAGAACGAAGAGACTGAACCGGAGCCTCCCGGCCTATATCATAGCGCTGCGACAATAACTCCCGATGCTTCAACGAAAGGTTCGACATGCCCGCAATATGATCTATACGCTTTTCATAAAGCCACGAAGCTATCTGTTTCGCCGCGAAACGAGGCAGTCCGTTCTCCTCGGCTACCGTCTGTAACTCCTCTAACGTTTTTCCCAACAAATGTTCCTTTTCCATGACTATCGAGAGATTCTACAACACAAATGCAAAGTGCGTGTATCGAGCCGACAGCCACGATATACGCACTCTGTGTTTATCAAAAAATCCGTTTATTAGAAGAAACGAATCATCGTATTTTCTATTTCCGCTTTATCCCGAAGAACTTCCATCAAGCGACTATTGATGAGATAGCCGTAATTCTGCTGAATCTTCTGAGTTTCTGTCTGGGCATCGAACGGTTGTTCCGAAACGGTTTTGTCCGTAACCGTAAACACATACACCCCTCTCGATCCCTTCACTGGACCTACGAGCTTTCCATTCTCCGAAACGGGAGCCAAACCGCTCAACACCGGTTCGTAACCGACACCTGCGATAGACGGGGAAGAGAAAGACACGAACTTGGCGCTATCCACTTGTGCCTTCATAGCCTCGGCATATCCGGCCAAAGAATTGAGATTCTTCGATTTCAAGTCACCGATAATCTTCTCGGCTTTCTTATCGTTACGAATCTGCATAGCCAATATATCTTTCACTTGTTCCAGAGGAGCATATCCTTCTTTTGTAATGTTGTCAAGAGCAGCAACCACGAACGAGTTATCGAGAGTAAAGATTTCCGAAACCTCGCCTTTGTCGGCATTAAACGCCCAACGAATGGCTTGACGGGCATCATTGATTCCGGGTAATGAATAATCTTCGGCACTGCATTCATAGCTGTTAACCGTATATCCGGCCTCTTTTGCCCCCGTATTGAATTTCTCTGCATTATTATTGGCTGCACTATAAGAAGACAACTGGTTATAAAGAGCGGTATGAGTTTCTGTACTGGGATTGACAGCCAAAACATAAGCCGCTACTTTGGCTTTTTTCACCGGAGCCGTACGCGACAATATCTGTACGATGTGTTCCCCGCCCAAGCTCTCGGCCTTGAAATAACCGTTTCCATTCTCGCTAAATACTTTGTTGATGAAAGGTCTTCCCACACTGGAAGCCATATTCTCCATTAACCAAATTTCATCATTCCCGTTGTATTTCGGGGCAAGTTCGGCGAAACTTCCTCCATGATTCAACACATTCAAAACGCTATCGATCTCTGTCGAACGGGGTTGAAACGAAAGCAAACGAACTTTGATAGAATCCGGGGCGACCTTCGTATCCATCAAACGATACATCGTATAAGTATCGTTTTCGAATTCCATCGGAGACGATTCATTTACACTGGCCGTTTGTGCAAATTTTTTCATTTTTTCGGGCATCGACGAAATAGCCACGAAAGAATCGTCATAAGACTCATCGGAATTATTGGCGATAAAAGCTACCACATCGTCCGTCGTAGCGAATACCGATTCGTTCATTTCTGCCTTTTCCTTAGCTTTGGCATAATCGGCCTCACTGGGTACGATATTTACCGTGATGTATTTGATCGAACGACGTTCGGGTGTTTTATAAAACGACTTCATCTTGTTGTATTCGGCTTTAAGCTCACTGTCGCTTACAGCGATCGTCGAATCGGCAATCGATGTATACGGTTGTAAAGCATAAGCTATATTGGCCGAAGTTTTATTATCTTCGAACGAATTTTCAAGATCCAGCTTATTCGGCATAATCGCACGATTCAATAAATTGGCGAATTTCTGAACGGCACGATTTTGTTTAACCTCCTGTTCGAGTCTGAGCCACATTTGGCGTTGAGGCTCTATTTGTGCGAGCAACTCCGGTGTATTGTATCCATGAGATTCCGGATCGAGAACCACCTGCATAAAATTAAGCAAGCCTTGACGGTCGAACTCTCCGGTTTGAGGATTCGTAAAATACTGGCGCACTTGCGGAGATATATTGTCACCGCTTAGCAAGTCGGCAAGTTCTTCTTTGCTGACAACGATTCCCAGTTCTTCAAGTTCCTCGCTCAACAATATTTCATTCACCATCTGGTCATAAACCTCTTGATTGATACGGGAAACATACCCTTCGGGCAAAGTCATTCCGCGTTGTCCATACATTTGTTGTAATTCATCTGTACGTACCTTTACACGTTCTTGAAATTCTTCGACTCCGATATTCGTCCCGTTCACGACAGCGACTTTGTTTTGATTCATGGCGTAGAAGGTATGTCCCGAATTCAGGAAGTCCCCTACGATAAAAGCGAGCAAGGCGACCCCTATAATTACCACGAGCAGGCCGGCTTTACTTCTGATTTTGTTTAACGTAGCCATTTGTTACTTTGAATGAATTTTAGTTTTATATTTTATTATTTTTTTATCCTCTTTTACTAAGGGCACGAAGATACAAAAATTTGGATTTATATCGGCAGCGAAAGTACAAAAAAATCTCTTATTTCTCTATTTTCATGCGTACAAGTTCTATTTTCGTAGCTTTTCGTTGTAAAATAGTAAACCGGTAATTCCCTATTTCCACGGTCTCTCCGAGCCTCGGCAATGTCTGATAATGATACAAGATATACCCGGCGATCGTGAGATAATCGTCCGATTCGGGAATATCCAATCCGAACTCCTCGTTGATTCGCTCGATTTCCATACGTCCCGAAAACTCGAATTCGTCGTCGCTCACTTTACGGGCGACAAGATTTTGAGTATCATGTTCGTCCTCGATGTCTCCGAATATTTCCTCGACCAAATCTTCGAGAGTTACCAGTCCGGCAGTTCCCCCGAACTCATCGACCACAATAGCCAAACTTTTCTTCTGTTGCATCAAAGTGCGCATCAACTTATTGGCCAACATGCTCTCGGGAGCGAAAACAGCCGGGCGAATACTCTTTTTCCAATCTTCGTGCCGACGAAACATCGCCGATGCATGGATATATCCCAGAATATTATCGATATTCTCGCGATAAACCACCACTTTGGATATGCCGGTACTGATGAACGTTTGCAACAACTCCTCCACCGTAACCTCGTCGATATCCACAGCCACAAGTTCGGTACGAGGTATCATGCAATCCCGTAAATGAATATTCGAAAAGTCGAGCGCGTTCTGGAATATTTTCATCTCCGGCTCCACCGGTTCGCCCGAATCAGATTCTTCTATGCTTTTCTGGATAAACGAGTCAAGTTCTATCTTGCTCATCAGGGCTCCATAAGGTTGATGTGCGATCTTCACTCCCCCCAGTCTCATCACGCATTTGGAAACGACAGACGTAAACTTCGAAATCGGATATAAAACGACATAAAGCAACCACACGAAAGGAGAGAAAAAACGCATCGTCGCATTCGGGTTAACACGGAAAATCGTCTTGGGCAAAAATTCACCCACGAACAAAATTAACAAAGTGGACAACAACGTCTGCATCAAAACGACAAAAGCCTCCTGATTCCACACCAAAGCTATGACCGGCTCCAAAAGAGCCGCCATGCCCATACCGTAAATAACCAAAGCTATATTATTGCCCACCAGCATGGTCGAGATAAACTGCTCCTCGTTTCCATAAAACAGCCCCAATATCTTCGACATCATGCCCTGCTGTTTCATATCCAGTTCAACCCGCACTTTATTCGACGACACGAAAGCAATCTCCATACCCGAAAAAAAGGCCGAGAAAAGCAACGCTATGATAATAATCAAAATCCAATTCATGGCTTTATCGCTTGTTTAGGAACGGCAACACTATCGACCTTCGCCGAATCGGGAGGGACAGAATCCCGCTTGATAGGGAATATACCGCTGGTACGACGGATTTTATACCGGGTCATCTGTTCGTTAGATGTAAACCCATACCCCTCGATGACTTCGTCCGGAGTTTCTATATGAATGAACGAATCGGAATAAATCTCCCGTTTGCGCTGATCCCAAAAGATTTGAGACGTAAGAAAAACCTCTTCTTTCGTATTCTCTATACGCACATTCCGGTCGAGCCGCCACAACTGTTTGTTCTTAAAATAAATAGCCGTATCGCCCTGAATAAGTGCCTCGGTAGCGAAAACAGAATCGAACTTCTCCACATGCAATCCCCGTGGGAAATACCAGTATGGCTCTTGGGCATTCTCATACATCAACCATTCAGGAGCATTGATACGATACCTCGTCACGCCCGAATCCGAAATAAGAGTCATGACATCGAGCGTACGCAACGTAGGAACTTCCGCGGCATCTTCGAATCCCTTCACCACTTCGTTCTTAGGCCCCGAACACGCACTCCACAACAAAGGAAAAGCGACAAACGCTACCACCCACAAACGAGAGATACTGATAAACCACCTATCGGTATTTTCTTTTTTTGCCATTCCAGATAAACTATGTCACAAAATTATAAATAGTTACACGGCTCTCCAAATAATCCCACGAAATTATCCTCTTGGCAAAGCCAATCCTTAGAACAGCAGAGAATTCACGTTCCACTATCGGAAAGATATTTTAACCTCCTCCCCTACCATGCCCCGCAGCATTGCGGAGCGCAAAAACAGCATAGGGAAAAAGACTACTTTTCAATCCTCTCCCCCTGTGTTCCTACAAGGAATATAGGGGGAGTGCCCGTAGGGCGAGGGGGTTAAAAAGACGGAGGGGTTGAGAAAGAAATCAAAAGCACGGGGAAAATACCCGACCTTATCGGGCGGCGAAGACACAAAAAAGACGGAAGGTATTAAAAAAAACGCCCCGGTTCCCCGAGGCGTTTCCACACTATGGCTAATCATACAAATTATTTCACGATAAACGATTTTACCACGACTCCCTGAGACGTAGAGTATTGCAACATATAGCTGCCTTTCGAAAGATTCGAGACATCGACAGTCTTCACGTTATCGTCAATCTCACCGCTTTGCAACGCCATACCCGCCACGTTATAGATAGCATATTTGCCTTCGGCATAAGGTACTTCTATCGTAAGTACATCGGTGGCAGGAACCGGATAAATTTTAACATCTTCGGCAAGCACTTCGTCGATACCCGAAGTCGAAAGCTGCAAATCGAATTTCTTTTCATAAGAATTACGGCTTTCTTTATGAATCGCCTTGATATAAACAGTTTTGTGAACGGCTTTATCCTCGATCAACTTTGTCGTATAGAGCTTACCGTCACGGACTTCGTAACTCGGTTCGGCATAAGTACCGCCGAATTGCATCATTCCTTTCAGTTCGAATTCATATTCGGCATCAGGCATGTCGCTCAATACCGTGACATCGGCGACTGCGACTCCCGCCGGAGTTCCTATTTTCACGCGAGTCGTGCTCAGGCGTATGTCATACGGGGTTTCCGATTTCGGGGCTACTCCCACGACAGCCCGATGATTATCGGGATAAGAACCCTGTATATTATCTCCCAAATTATCCAAAGTGAACCACCCGTTATTGATTCCACCCCAGCCCCAATTCACATAATAGTTGGTAAATCCGTCCCAACCGGCCAAATTGAAACAGTGTCCGGCCTGATTACCTTCGTTTCCGGCATAAATCACCGCGCGTCCCCGCTTCAACTCGCTCTGAATAAGTTCGTGCCATGCCTCATCACCGCCGGGATAACTGTCACGAGCGTAAGCCACACAAGTCTCGGGGAAACCATAATAATGCTGAAAATAGTAGGGTATATTTTCTGTAATAGCCCCGGAAGCATCTACGCCATAATTCATATCGATCAAAACACCGCAGTGATAGAGCAACCGAGCCACTTCGTCATAGTTGTTGGCTCCCGACAAAATAGCATCCCAATCATAATCAGACTCGTTGTCGAAATTGACCGACAAAAGACCTATCCCTGGCGCTGTGTACGATTTTGTCCCTTGACCTCGCAGCGGATAACGAACTACCGACAAAGCCTGTCCCATAGCCACGGCCACACAACCTACCAAAGTCTGTCCTTCCGGCATCATAGGACAATATTTGTTATACGGTGCAGGTTGATTCCAATTTACTTTGACAACCGGGTCTATTCTATCGCTCGCTGCCCGTGTCACCAAGTCTCCCGCCCAACGATAATGACGTTGGAGAGCCGGGGTTTGACGAGCTATTTTTATTTGATCGGTATATTCATTCAACCAACCTTTTATCCATTCCGGTTGGCCTTCCGAAACATACTCGCTATCGAATGAATATCCCAATAAGGGATCTACGGTATCTTCGGCCGAAATCAAAGCCCACCCACCTTTTTCAAACCGAATGATATAATACATCGGCTCATTTCCTTGAAATATGGTTTCCACTTGGGCTTTACCGCTTTTAAACAGAACGCCGCCCCGTTGACTCAACAGCATATTGGCCGTCTCTACCGCCGTGCTTTCGGGCACTACCGCCGCATAATTCCCACCTATCCATGAGAAAAGCACTGCCACTAATAACAATAATCTATATTTCATAATCGGTTTTTGGTTTCGTTTTACAAATATATCTTTGTATTGACTGACAAAAATAGGCAATCCGAATATATTCTGCAACAATTTAACATTTTCTATGTTTTTTATCCGACAAAATGAAGTATTTATTTTCTTTACACGGCAATCCCCTCATAACAAAAGCAGAATTACCCCCACTCCCCCAATATTTCCGTAACAATATATAGGGAAACGCCCAACAGGGCAAGAGAGTTAAAACAGAGAAATCCCATTTTCAATCCTCTCCCCTGCCGTGTCCCGTAGCATTACGGGGTGTTTTGCGCAGCAAAATATAGGGGAGGTGGCCGAAGGACGGAGGGGTTAGAAAAGAATAAAAAAAGAGTCGATGTCTAAAAGAGGAATAAGTAAATAAGGATAAATTTATGTTGCATCTTTATAATATCTATCAATCTGAATACAAGATAGATAAAAATTATTTATTACAAAATCGATAAATAATTAAGAAATCACTATAAACTAATTAAAAATATGCTTATATTTGTGTTGATACCGTAAATGGACTCGCGGTGGTATCGAACAGATATACCACGAGAGGAGGTTTTATATAGCCTCCGGTCCATGATGATGCAAATAGCGATTTGCATTAGGAGTCCATTTACAGTATCAATTACTCACTCATCAGGGTCGGAGGCTTTTTTATATAAAAAGCGATGACAAAATATTCTTTCTTACGGCTTAGATTATTAAGAACAATCCGGGAATGGATTTGTTCAGCGAACATGATTGATATAGAACATTTTACAAAAATATTCTATTCACTCGGCGAAATCGATCGGTCTATTGTTAAAAAATACATACACGGAGATTCTATAAGAAACATCTCCCGATGTCTCGGCTATTCAGAGTCCTTTATTTACGAAAGGATATACAAATTTCACAAGAAAATACGAAAAGTTTCTCGTCACGAGAAGGCACAAGATTTCGACTAAATCCAGCTTCCGCAGATTTACTCTACAACGACAGACTCGGTACTGACAATAACAAAGCAGCCGATCTCTAAAAGACCGGCTGCTCAATAACTCTATCCTTAAAAGGATCAACGAATACTTTTCATTTTAAGATTTTGTCTGATAAGGGACTGCATATGAAGTTTTTCTGTTGCAGACAACGGTTTCATTTCCGACAATTTCATCTCGTTTTTCAACAACTTTATCGACGACGGGATATTAGTATTTGCGGCTGCGGCTTGAACAGATCCTTTAAAGAAGAGAGATGCATTCCACAAATCATACCACCCTAAGCTAAAATTGCTGTCACTGGGGTCGACATCGGCATTAAAGCAATAAAGTCCACACCAACGATCTTGCGCATATACAACCTCGCCGCCTTGTGCATTTTCAGCGAAGTTTACATATTCAAAATTATCGGTTTCACTCTCTGGAAGTCCTGCGAAAGTGAAAATAGCGTTAACCATTCCGACATTAGTTTCTACCTGCATAACTCCCATAATTTGTAAATTAGCAATTCTAAAACCATTATCGGTCACTTCGGCTTCCAGTTGATTGGGATACCCATCCTTAAAATAGAAATGGTCTATTACAAGAGTATCAGGATTATTTGCATGTTTTAATGAAAACTCAGTATCGAATCCCATAGGTGTACTTCCGGGTTGTTGTGCTTGAAGATCATATTGATAAAACAAGAATCCGAATGTACCTGTAAAATCACTTTCTTGTGCAGCGGTATACTCCCAATAAGGAGCTGCAACGGTTTGAGTTTCTTCATCGACGCCACCAACCAATGCAGCAGACACATTTCCGCCGGCATCAGCGAAAGCACCCTCGGCAAAATCGAGGAATACATACGATACGGCTTCGTTCTCGTCGAACACTACACTTTCGGGCAAAGTAATCGTAACAGACTCATTATTGATAGCGACACTCTCGATCGTACCGTTGGCATAAGAGGTAAGGTCACCCTTCGTCACATCGTAGGTGATAGCACCGCTTCCTCGAACAACGGTCTCGTTGAAAGTCAAAACGACACTGCGTCCGCCGTTCGTAGCTTTATATTTATTACCATCGGGAACGTTCACCAAATAAGGAGCCTCTTCGTCGGGCAATTCGACAGATGCCGAAGCCACAGCCCCGCAAACGCCTTTGTCATTGGATGCCACGGCATATACATAGTACGTAGCCCCTAAATTCTGGTTAGAAAGCGTACCGCTCACGCTGGGTTTTTCGGCAGCTTTCACCAATGTAGAACCTTCGTATTTCGCTTGCAACAACTGGTCGGGATCGACAGTCATCGCCTCGTCGGTCACAATATAAGAATAATATACGGTTCCCTCTGCCGGAGTAATGGTTACCTTGAAAGCATCCACGGCTGTTTTCTCAGCCGTCACCGTTACGGCAGGACCTTCGCCCATATCCACCGGCGTAAAGTCTTCGAATTCGGTGCAACCTGCCCCCATGAGGCAGATTGCAGAGAATAATCCTATAATATATTTTTTCATTGCTCTATAATTTTATTATTCTTCAACTTTTTTCAGAGTGACGGTTTGTGCACCGCTTGCAGCATAGCCCGGTTGTTCCACAATCGTCGCGATCACATAGGTATTTATGGAAATGGTTCCATTAGAAACCTGAGCCGTTGCCGAGCTTGCGCCATTGAAATCGAGACTCAAAGTATAAGAACCAGCAGTACCCAAATCCTGACCGGCGTTAATCGTTATCGATCTGAAATCGGAACTTACCGTACCCATTACCGATTTATAAGTCGCGCCACTCGCCGACGGAACGATCTGCGTAAACCAAACTCGATCTACATAGTCTGCGTCTTTCACGACTTCGCAAGTCCAATTTTGCATTTGAGACGTACCGAACGGATCCAGACCCGATGCATTATATTTACCCAAGATTCCGGCAGCAGCCAGCGGGTGGTCGTCATCGCTGATGGTGACGGTAGTCGTGTAGTTCGCACCTAAATTACAGCCTTCGGGAGCAGAAAGTTTGATATCGAAACACACATCGCCATTATAGTCGTCGTTATCGATAGGTTCGATCAATATGTAAGCGACCATCTCGCCGTCAGCGGTAAACGACAAAGTATTCGACGTATTTTTCAAACGGTAATTCACGCCCTCTTTCGCAGCGTTTTTACCGGCATAGGCAGTCGTATCGATTTCAAAACCCACCGACACGTCGAGCCCTTTGGAAGCGACCAACGAAACGGGTATTTTAACCTCGCTACCGGCATTCTCGGCTATGGAAGTGGACTTACTGTCAAAAGCCACGAATGCATCTTTATCGCTGAACATAGGAGTATCCACCGATTGGCACGAAGCTAACACCCCTCCTACAACAGCCGCATATATAAATTTACTTATTTTCATAATTGTCTTCTATTAAAATTTATTTGCTTTGATAACCGGGATTCTGATCCATATTGTCGTTATACAAAATATCGTTCTCGGGAATTGGCAATGCCCAACGATAGCTCGGGAAATCGATATTTTTCGTGAGCGGATCCAAGTCGTAATCGGTCCGAACCAACGACTTCTGCAAACGTTTCATATCGAAGAATATATGGCCCTCGAACAAGAACTCTTTGCGGCTTTCCTCGAACAGGTTGTCGAGCGTTACCGAAGCGTAAGCCTCGGCATTACGGTTCGTGGCTACGCGATTCAAATCGTCGATAGCGGTTACGCCCGATACCGTAGCTCCACGGTAAATAGCCTCCGAACGTATCAGATACATTTCCGAGATACGCAATACCGGCACGTTATTGTAGGCCAACTGTCCGTTTTTACCGGGATACTTGGTCGACCAGCGATAACCCGAATACTTACTGTTGGTTTTCGTCAATCCGGTCAAGCGCACATCGGTTGCGTCATACAAATTGATAAGGTCGTTCGATACTCGAACGTCGCCGTAACCGGCTCCGCCTGCAACTTCGGGTGCTGTCAAGTAGTCTCCGAGGTCACTGCGGCTACCGTCGCTCTGAGATACGTAAACTTCAAATATGATTTCGCTGCCCGATTGGGGGGCTACGTCTACCGAGCCGTCCCACATCGATACGAAGCGGTCGCCCGAAAGCAGACGGAAACGCCCGTTCTTGATCACTTTCGTCGCATAATCGGCGGCCAACTGCCAATCTTCATGGTGCAGATATACCCGTGCCATCAAGGCTTGAATAACCGGTTTCGTTACCGTGGCTACGACATCTTTCACCCCTGCGCGCACATAGCTATCGCTCATCAGGCGTTCAGCTTCCACCAAGTCGGGTATAATGAGGTTTTCATACACTTCCGCTACCGTGTTACGAGAGGGACGGGCCGAAAGGTCGTCCTTCAACACGATGGGCACACCCATCGCTTCTACTCCGGTAATACCGTTTGCCTTGATATAACCGTAGGGTTGGGCGTAAACTCGTACCAAATCGAAGTAAGCCAAAGCACGCAAGAACAAATTCTCGGCTTTGATGTTGTTGATTTGCTCGTCGCTTACCCCGTCGCGCGAGAATTTTCCTTCGTTAATCGCCGTGAGTGCTTTATTACAGCCCAGTATCGCGCTATATGCGCTCGACCAAAGACCCATCGTGCTGGTCGAAGTATAGTTCCATGCCGGTTCCATACGCATACGTCCTGTATTGACCGGGCCTACCATACCGTTGCCGCACATCACATCGAATGTCAACGGGAACGATGCCCCATACCACGAGATGACTGCCCGATAGTTACCCGCCGTCGCTCCGTCGATCCCTTCAAAGGTCGACAGAGCCAATTCGTCTGACTGATCCATAGGCGGCTCCTTCTTCAGGAACTCCTCGCAGGAAGAAAGAGCCAACGCTAAAACTGCTATCGATAAAATTATTTTTTTCATTGTAACAATTCTTTTTTAATTGATTAGAAAGTAATATCCACACCCACGATCATCGAACGGGTCATCGGGTAACTGATGATGGTAGCACCCGAGGTTCCGTGTTCGGGATCCCAGTAGTTCATGTTGTGGAACGTATAGAGGTTCAATGCGCTGGCATAGATGCGAACACCGCTCATCAATGCCTTTTTGGTCCATTTCGAAGGCAAGCTGTATGCCAACGTCATATCTTTGATACGCAAGTAGCTGCCATCTTCGAGATAACGGGTAGAAATGTTAGAGCTGTTGCTCGAATTGTTGTAAACCGGTTTCGGCAATACATTGGTGTCGCCCGGTTTCTTCCAATAATTCATGGCGCCTTTCCAAATGTTCGAATCGCCGTAAGCACCGTCTGCTTCGAACAACGAACGGTCTTGGTTCAACACCTTGTTACCGTAGCGAGCTTCGAGCTGAATGCCCAGCGATATGCCTCTCCAAGAAAGCTCGGTATTGAAACCGCCCGTCCACAGAGGTTCGGGAGAACCGGCATTGATACGACGAGCCTCTCCGTAATTCTCGGTCAACAGCCCCTCTTCGTTACGCCACAACGCGTTACCGTTCTGAGGATTCACCCCCGCATAGTCATACAACCAATAGGTATAAAGCTGTTCGCCCTTGACATAACGCAAAGTCGTTCCTATAAAATCCTGACCCGGAGCAAGTTCGAGCACTTTCGAACGGTTGGCCGCAAAGTTCACGCCGGCCGTCCATTTGAAGTCGTTGGTATTGAAAATCTCGGCATCCAACTGAACCTCCACACCGCTGTTGCGAATCTTACCCACGTTCTGGGCCTGCGAAGCAAAACCGGTCGTATAGGGCAGAGGAGACGCGATCAACATATCCTCGGTACGACGGGTATACCAGTCGATAGAACCGTTCAAACGGTCGAACAGACGGAAGTCGATACCGATATTGTGAGTCTTGTTGGTCTCCCAAGTCAATTTGCGGTTCTGCAACTGAGAAGGCAACTGACCGGTAATACCGTTGTACACGACATCGGAGTACAGACCGTAGTGAGCGTAGGATGCAATATTGTCGTTACCGTTCACACCATAGCTGTAACGCAATTTCAATTGATTAAGTACCGATTTGATATCCTGCATGAAATCTTCGTTGTGAATATTCCACGAAGCGCTGGCAGCCCAGAAAGTACCCCAACGTCTGTCGGGACCGAACTTAGAGCTACCGTCCGTACGAATAGAACCTTTTACATAATAACGGCCTTTGTAATTGTATTCGGCTACACCGAAGAAAGAAACCATCGCCGCTTCGGTAAGACCGTCACCCACTCGTTGGTCTTCTACCGAGACACCCACAGAGTGGTAGGGACGTTGCTGGTTCACATGATAAGATATACCTTGCAAGAAAGAAGACTCATATGCATTGGCTTCCTGACCGATCAACACATTCACCGAATGGTCGTCGTTGAACAGGTCGTCATAAGCGATCGTATTCGAAGTAGTCAATATGCGATATTGGCTCTCGGCCGTGTTCAAAGAAGCTCCGTAAGAGGCAGTGTTCACGAAAGCCGGACTGTAAGCGCGGCTGGTAGTCGTGGCATACTCGATAGAGTTGTTGGTACGGAACGTCAGTTGCTTGATCGGTTTCCATTCCAAATAAACGGTTCCGTTGAATTTATACTGCTTGTCGTATTTGTCTTGTTCGCGAATAGCGGCGATCGGGTTCACGTTGAACACGAAAGGCAAATCGAAGTTGTAGCTTCCGTCCTCGTTGTAAGCGTTCATGGTCGGAGCCAAAGCCATACCCGAATAGAAGGGGTTCGTAGGAGCCAAACCGCTATCGCCCAACAAACTATTTTGCACATCGGAAACCTTCATATAACCGCCATGCAGACGAGTTCCCATTTTCAACCATTTGTTCAACTCGGTATCGAGGTTCGCGCGAATCTGCATCTTCTCGAAACCTACGGTCGGCACGATACCGTTCGTTTTATTATAAGACAATGAAGTATAGTAAGTAGTCTTGCCCGCACCGCCCGAAGCGATCAGCTCATACTCTTGCAAGCTGCCGTTACGCGTCAACTCTTTCATCCAGTTGGTCGCGCGTCTGCCGGCCATAGCCTGCGGAAAATAATACTCCGACAAGGGATCATCGGGATTATACCCGGCATTGATACGGGCATCGCGTTGATATTGCACATACTCTTCGAGGTTGGCCATGCCGAAGTCATTGTCATTGGCAAGCGTGGACACACCGTAGCGGGCACGGGCGGTAATCTTGGATTTCCCCGATTCTCCCGATTTGGTGGTAATCAAAATCACACCGTTGGCAGCACGCGAACCATAGATAGAAGCGGCAGCGGCATCCTTCAACACCGTCACCGAAGCTATATCGCTGGGGTTGATCAAGGCAATCGCGTTCATACTGTTGGAAAGTCCGCCTACATCACCGCTTTCCACGGGAATACCGTCGACCACATACAAAGGGTTGTTACCGGCGCCGATAGAACTGGTTCCGCGCACCCGAATCGTAGCCACAGATCCCGGTTGCCCGTTGCTCGACGAAACCGACACACCGGCCATTTTACCGGAAAGCATCTTGTCCACCGAAGTCTCGGGGATAGAAGCCAGATCATCACCATCGACAGTCGCGATAGAACCGGTTTTGGCCTCCTTCCGTATCGTCTGGTAACCTACCACCACGACATCGTCGAGAGTATGATCGGCAGAATTCAATTTAACGACCATACCATTACGCGCAAAAACCTCCTGTTTTTCCATACCGATGTAGGAAATAACCAAAGTTCTCGATGCCCCGGCAGGGATCTTGATTGTAAACTTACCGTCCGTGTCGGTAATAGTAGAAGCATTCGCGCCCTTCACCAAGATAGACGCACCGATAACCGGCTCGTCATTCTCTGCCGACAACACCGTACCGGAGATACTCGTTTGAGCCACCGCTAACGAAATGCCAGCCAACAGAGCGCACAATAA
>ENA-OROU01002091-OROU01002091.1-human-gut-metagenome-genome-assembly--contig:-NODE-2091-length-15191-cov-3.628369_pt1 | contig 15191 bp, 19 predicted proteins | sample MGYA00242131_ERZ509054 | MGnify/ENA primary metagenome ERZ509054 (study PRJEB26280, sample SAMEA2338749) | human gut metagenome | biome: human gut; feature: human-associated habitat; material: faeces... | reverse complement strand
GTGCTCGATGCCCCCTGCCTCTCACAGCCCAGGCGGGTGCCGCCCGCCTGCTGGGGGTTGTCCCCCGATAGCTCCTGATCAGAGGGTGCCGTATGCGTACACTGACTTGTTCGGTTTTCAAGGTGCGCAGCCAGTCTTTCCTGGCTGTGATTTTATTGTAGCCGATTTCCACACAGTTTCAGAGTGCCCAGTTGTCACGGTACCGTGCAGATTTGTCACGGTTGGGGGTTAGATGGAATCTTTTAGCCGACTAATCTGGATCATGATGTCCTCCAGTTCTCTTTGGACATGATTTCTGTCTGTTAAAGTCATCCGTCCCAAAACCAAGCGGTCTAGGGAGACGCCAAATGCGGCAGACATCGCCACCAGCAAGTCAAGCGAAGGATTTCGCCTGCCTTTTTCAATTCCTCGATAATTGTCCAGGCTGGTATGTAACAGATCCGCCGTTTCCTGCTGGGTTTTTCCTAACTCCTTACGCAACTTCGTGATCCTCATTCCAAATTCTTTTGGATTGTAATTCATAATATTTCCTCCAATCTGATTTCAGGTTTGCGGTTGACCGAAATCAGATTGGGGCGGGGAACGACAGTGGGCACAGAAGGTTTGATGAACCCGAAAAAAGGGTAAAAAAATAGCCGCAGTCCAACGTTGGACTACGGCAAAAAGGCAGTATAGTACAACGAGATTAACAGCTGCAGAAGTAGAAGTCACTCCCGTTGAAGGTCATAAAGGAAAAGGGCCCATCCCCCAGCTGTGAGTCACAGATGAGGGGCGGCCCTTTCCTTTTTGTGAAGAATGTTACTTGCGCAGCTCTTCGGGCAGCTCGGGCTCATAGCCAATGCCCGTTGATGCCATCCCAGCTCCCAAATTTGCAAGAGCTTCAACTACAGAAGCTAACAGAGACCAAACACCATTCATGATTATTCTACTCCCTTCTGAATTTTAGGAATTATCATCATAATGGCTATTGCCATTAAGGTGACCACAATCATTGTAGTAACCGCAGCTGCGATATTATTTAATAGTAGCCAAACAGTAATCATCGATATCAAAATCGTAATAGTGCGCCCAATGGCAGCATTTTTTCGATAGGTCTGCTCAGAAAGAGGATGATTTTTGTGGCGAATAGGTGCCAACACAAGGATTACGGCTGCAGAAATAAAAAGAAGGATTGTTTTTATTGGCCGGTGTAATGAAATTATGACATACTCTGAGAGCAGAAATGAAAGTAAATAAACAAAGTTCGTCAGGAGAAAACAGTGAGAATAGGTCTTGGCATGGTAGCCTCCCGCAAAAAGACGGATTCCTATAAAAACAAGTAAAAACACAAAAGAGGAGTATATCGCATTTAGGAAAATGGAAAGAATGATAATGGATAAGACAGAGACAATGGTAGATAATGTGAGTTCACATCCATAGATGAAAACAGCTTTTCTCTGCTTAGAAATGTTAGCCCTTTCCATAATGTATTCTGCCATTTTTGTGGCCGTTAAATGGAGTGTCATGTCCCTACCTCTCCCTTTATTTCATGATCATCATGTGTGCGGTTGCAAAACAAATATACGGTAGACACGAATTTCCCGTTTTGAAAGGAGTTTTTCAGTTCCCCATCGTACTTTGCTGCTGTATCCCGGATATTTTGAATTCCATATCCATGTAAATGATAAGGGTCTTTTTTTGTTGTGTGCAGACTTTCATTCCCATCAAATGGATTGCTGCCCACGGAATTATAGACTTGTAAAAAAAGTATTTGGTCATTTTGTGACCATATTTTCACATCTATACTCCGCTTTGTGCCTTCGGGCAATTGTTGGCACGCTTCTAAAGCGTTGTCAATCTGATTGGATAGAATCGCGCACAGATCCACCGGGTCTATTACAAAAGCGGGGTCAAACTCTACTGAATAATGAAAGTTTACCTGATAGGCCTTGGCATCCATGGCTTTGCAATTAATAACTGCGTCAATGACATCGTTTCCACAGTGACAGAGTTGCAATCTGGTTTTCGGGGCTTTCAGAAGAGAATTCAAATAATTGGATACTTTCCCGATATCTTTCGAATCCGCAAAATTTTGCAGAGTTCGAAGATGGTGATTAAAGTCATGAACTTGACGCCGAATTGCTTGTTGAATATCGTTGAGTTTCTTATAATTATCCACCATTAATTCGTTAGTGGTTCGTAAGTAGGCGTTTCTCTGTTCAGAGGCCTTGTAATTGGCGAAGATAACACAAATACAGGTAACGGCTATGACACAAACAACTAAAAGCAGCCAGGCCACTAAGACCGTAGTTTGAATTGCCAAGTACGACTTCTCTTGAACAAGACGGAGCAAGAGAGACATCAAAACATAGGCGATGGAGCCAAAAATAAAAATCATGATGTCGTAGCGCGATTCTAATCTTCCCAAAGCAGCCAGGCGTCCTTTGAAAACTAAATACAACGCTACATCCATTCCCTTGCTAAGCAAGAGGAAAAGCAACCTTGGTAATCCCGGAATTAAGATCACTTGAAATGAGTAAAAATATCCTTGATTGCCATGAAAAATCAATCCAAATAAAGCGACCAGAACGTAATCTATCGCATGGATACAGAGATACACCAGGACAGTCATGGTCATCCGATGAAGAAAGCCTCTCGCTGTCATAAAGTGAGATAAAACACTCACCATCAGCAATCCAGTTGCAATGGTAACATAGGAAAACGCTTCTATCCAGTTTAACAGTGATATCACCAACATCATGGCGCAGCTACATCCGACTAAGAGGAGGTTCTTCAGTTTCCCCTTGATTTTTGGTTGAGACATTTGCGTTACTGCGCTAATGGCAACGAGGCTTTCCACGAATGTTGCTAGGAGCTCTATCAGTTGGAACATTTTACACACCTCCCCAAAGCTGGAAGATGGTCGCTTTTACTTTGGGAAGATAGTTGCGGCTAATAGCTAGCTTTTCTCCATTTTTAAGAAAGACCTCCGATCCTGTAACACGGGTAATGAAATCTAGGTTAACAAAGCAGCCTTGTTCAATATAGACAAATCGAAGGTCATCGAGCGCTTTATAAACAGCTGAAAGCGATCTTCCGTCAGTCACTGTGCGCTCAGCCTTGAGCACGATTTCCGTCAACCGTTTCACACGATGGGCATACATAATATCCTGGTAGGCAACTCGCGTAATGTCATGGTAATGAGTTACCAGTAAATATTTGGACATCTGATCTTCCACTTTTTGGATAGAAATATCCAGAGCTTCCGGCAGGCTTTCTTCCATGTCCAGCTTACTTACATAACGTGTAACTCCCAGTTTCACAGTTTCCACCGTGAACGCCATGCTGCTATGTGATGTTAAAAAAACAATCACAGCTTGTTCCTGTATTTTTTTGATGGCCCGGGCCAATGTCAGTCCATCCATGTCGGGCATCTCAATATCCAAAAGATAGACGTCGTAAGTGTCGCCATCTTCTACGTTTGCTAGCAAAGTTTTGGGAGAAAGGAATGTAGAAACGATTACTTTTCCTTCTGATGTTCTGTTTTGGTTATAGTTTGAAATAAGCTGATCCACTTGAGTGAGCAAGCCTATTTCGTCATCACATACCGCTAGGCGAATCATTTTTTCCCTCCTCGCAAGCGTATTCAAATAAATAGGCCCTTCTTCGGTTAATGTCAAAAAAATGGACATCATGCGAACCCACTAACAAAAGATAAGGATCGTCCACAGATGATTTGTTGGGGCTGAAATTGCTGTGGTAGGTATAAAGGCCCCTATTTCCAGATATAATTTTCTCTTGGATATCTTGTATTACTTGATCAATGGGGCCGCTGTGATATTTAGTGGAAGTCCAACGAGGGATCAGTCCACGAATCGTTTGCGTTTTTATGTCCCTAATTTTTATAGCTTTCGGGCATAGGCAGAACACCGCATACATCAAATCAAAGGGAATTGGAATGGCTATTCGGGTTAGCTCATTAGCGAGTTCAAAAAAATCGCAGCCGCAGTTTATAAGCGTTTCAAAAAACGGAACAACTTCATCCACGGATAGATCATCCAGATTCCAGAATTTATAAATAAGGTCACGAATAGTGTTTTGCAATGTCATTGGAACTCAACCGCCTTTTTCGGTTATTGTCCCTTATATTATAAATCCACATAAAGCAAAAGTAAATGCGCATTAAGTTTTACTACTTAGACATTTTCGTTTACGCCTGCTAAAATGTTGTCAATAAGGAGGTGGAAAAGTGGATACCGATTTAGGAAGTAGAATTAAATATTTTCGTGACCTGCGTGGGTTCTCCCAAGAGGAACTTGCCCTTTATTGTGGAGTGTCTACACCGGCTGTTTCCAATTGGGAGACAGGGAAATCACGACCAACGGGAGTAAACATCGAGAAATTGGTATCTGCTCTTAAAATTGACGAAAGTGCGCTATTTGCCCCCTCTGAAAATATAGTTCCGAAAAATGAAATATTGCGAGAACTGCTTGATATAGTCGCCGAGTTTGATTTCAAAGGACAGATGCTATTTCTTTCCTTTGCAAAAGAGTATCAGAAAATAATTAATCAGTCCTCTCAGGATGGTTAAAGTATACACTATTTTCCGATGTCCTGCAAATTTTAGTCTATCTGGTATTTGCTTTTGATTATTTGGTTTTGGGTGACCTAAAATAAGAGCTTACCACAGGATGGGATCATTCTGTGGTAGGCTCTTTTTGCAATATACAATGTAAAAACGGGGGAAATTAAAGAAACTGGGCTGGGTTCACACGTGTCCCGTTTTCGTACACTTCGAAATGAAGATGAGGCCCCGTTACGTTGCCAGTGTCTCCTTCATACCCAATAACTGTCCCCGCAGTAACATATTGACCAGTGGAAACCGCTACGGAGCTTAAATGGGCATAACGGGTGCTGTATGTACCATTGTGATAAATAAGAACATAATATCCCCAGGAATAGCCCCAGCTGTCATAATTGTTTGCCTCGATAACTTGGCCATCTGCGGCAGCTACCACGGGGGTACCCCAAGGTCCTGCTATATCCATTCCTTTATGGCCTGGATATCCATTGAACGGGCTATAAATCAAACTTACTCCCGGAAGCGGCCAGATAGGGTTAAACCCAGACCCTCCGCCGCTGCCGTCGGAAGGCGGGTTGATCACAGGGCTTTGACCCGAAGAATTGCTACTGGAAGAGGAACTTCCGCTGCTGCCAGCCTGCTGTTTAGCAGCTTCTTCCGCTTTTCTTTGGGCTTCTTCCTCCGCTTTCTTCTGAGCCTCAATAGCGGCCTGAATCTTGGCTTCTCCCTCTGCCAGCTCCGCTTCGTTGATTTCCATCTGGTTCTCCGTGGCGTACATCTGCCCTTGGATCTCTCCCAGTGCCGCCCGGTTTTCTTCATAGAGGGCGTCCAGCTCGTCCTGCTTGTCCTCCAGCGTTATCTGAAGCTGTGCTACCTGCTCTTTTTCGGCCTGTACCCGCTCCCGGTCCGCCTGGGTGGACTCTATGTATTCTTCCAGAATATCAACAATTTCCTGATCCCGGGCGGTCATGTTGTCCAAGAGCGTCATGCGGGTGGTGAACTCGGAAAGACTTTCTGAATCCAGCAGGATCTCCAAAGTGCTTACATTCCCTGCGGTATAAATGGCAACCAGCCGCTCTTTAAACTGGTCAATGGTATCCTGTACCGCCTCCTGGGATTTGTCCAGCTTCAAGGTCAACTCTTGGATGCTGGCGTTCAAGTCCTCGATATTTTCCCGGGTTGTCAAAATCTGTTCCTGCACCACGCTGATCTGCTCTTGCAGCGTATCCTGATAGGCCTGCTTCTGGGCTTCATCCTCCCGCAGGTTGTCCAGCTTTGATTGAAGCTCCTGGTTTTCCGCCTGCAGCTGGTCCTGCTGGGCTTGGATCTCCTCCAAGGTTTCTGCGGAAACCGACAGTGGTGTAATTCCCACCAGTAAAACCGTCAACAGAGAACAGAGCAACCGCTTCCTCAAAGGTGTTCTATGCTTCATAAGAACCAACCTCACTTTCACATTGCCATATAAAGGTCATCTTATATAGTATAGCCCCTTTTTTCATTCCCCTCCGTTTTTTGATCAAATCAACACTTTTTTTGTTCATACGGTATTTTGAGGCATACGGATCAGCCTTCGTTCCGGCACAAGGGAAATGCACAGGTAGAATTCGCCCGTTTTCATGCGTTGGTAGAGGGATTTCGCATCTGCCGCCACAGTGGCGCTATCGGGTGTGAAAGCAAAGGTAAAGGTGCGGCTTTTTCCCACCGGCAGTACAAAGGAGCCCGCGTTGGCAAGCTCTGGGGCAGAGTAATTGTTTAACGTCCCGTCCAGCTGCAGCAGAATGGAACCGCTGGTCATGACGAAGTTGCTGAACTGAACCATGCCGTCCTCGTTGCTCTCGTTTGACACCGTAGCAGTGACCAGGTAGACAACCTCCGAAGGGGGAAGCGCGTTTTCCGTCTCTGGATACACTTCTTCCCAGGAAGCGCCGTTCTCTTCCAAAAACTCACGGACATTACGAGTTTGGGCGCTGTCCACCGTGATAGTGTAACCGTCCGGGTTTTCAGAGCTGCTCCAGAAAAAATTTTCTCCAAAGGGGACAGCCTCCCCAGCGGAGTACACTTTGTCGGAAATCTGCACCCGTTCTTCCTCTGTGATTTGAAACCGCCAAAACCATAGGCCCGCGACCATCAGCAGGCAAACCGCCCCGGCGAGAATCCCTATCTTCTTCACAGCTCATCCCCACCTTTCTCGCGGAGAATCAAGTGGTCCGTCAGCTGCCCGTTTTCCAGGCAGTAGATTTCATCGCTGACGGATTCCAGAAAAGCTGCGTCGTGACAGGCCACCACGACGGCGGCTCCCCTCTGCCGTTCCTCTTGAATGATGCCACGGAGCAGTTCCACGCCTTTGGTGTCCAATGCGTTGGTAGGCTCGTCCAAAAGCAACAATTCCGGCTTTCCCAAAATTGCCCCGGCAATGCCCAGCCGCTGTTTCATACCCAGGGAATATTTCCGATACTTGGTATCTCCATCGGCGGCAAGCCCAACCTTCTCCAACAATGCCTGTACATCCTCTTTGGTCACATTTTGGTGAAGAGACGCCAGCATCTCCAGGTTTTCAGCGCCGGTGTACTGACCCAAAAAGGCGGGGTTCTCGATCAGCAGTCCCATGCTGGGCGGAAACTCCATATCTTTCCCCAAAGTCTTGCCGTCTATGGTGATTCGTCCCTCTGTTGGACGAATCAATCCAGCCAGCAGCCGCAGCAGCATGGTTTTTCCAGAACCGTTGATTCCTCGCAAGCCCGTGACGCGGCCTGCTTCCATGGACAAGGTTACTCCTTGCAGAACGGTTTTCCCGCGGATGGTTTTCGTGACATTTTCAAAAATGATACTCATGACTTCCCCTCTTTTCCCAATATGTCTGTATGTTTGAAGGAGATTAGTCCTGCCAATACGCTAAGTAACACCACTCCTAAGCAGTAAGCTATACCTGTTCGTCCGTCCACACCGCCGGCCAGCACCTGCTGATCCCGCATGGCCATAGCGTAGTTTCCCAATAAGAAGGGGGTGGCATAATAGGCGGAGGACAGCAGCACCACAATGGACACAACCCATCCCAGCACTGGCTGCATCCACAAGGATAGACACAGTTGCAGCTGGGAGAGCGCTACTGCCGTCAGCCAGGGCAGCACCGTCAACTGCAAGGTGAGCTGCCAATCTTCTACAGCACTGGCAACGTCTGTGACCTCCATCAGTTCCATCATATACGGGGAGATACTCCAGGTAAACCGGCCTCCTATAATCCAGCAGCCTAAGAGCATCACAGCCCATCCCAGCACAAAATAGAGGGTAACAGTCACCCCACACCACAGAGCTTTGGCCAAATACCACCGGCTGCGGCTTTGGCAGGCGGTCAGCAGCGTTTTCCCAAAACCATTAAGGTCGTTTAGTGGGTACCACAGTGAAGAAAAACAGGCCAGAGCCATCACCAACAGCCATACCGTTGGGAATGGGAACACTGCTCCAGGGGTGGGAATGAACTTTCTCATGCCGCCAAAAATATACAACGCCAAATCTCCCAGGCTGCGGAATGTGCCAGGGTATAGGTCTAAAAAGATGCGGGAGCGATTCCAGAAATCCACACACAGCAGTGCGAAGAGCATTGCCCCGCACAAGTACAGCTTCCAAACTGTGTGTATCCCCCGGCGGAAATCCAGATGAAAAAACTTAATAAACTTCACTGCGCACACCTCGCAGCCAGATAACCAATCCGGAAAATACAGCCAGGATACCGCCCTCCAATGCTACAACCCAGCCCTTTGCAGTGGCATCATGGGCTGCCCGGAGCAAATCCAGCAAGGAAATGGTCATGGGAGTGCTTGCCCAAAATCCCGCCACCAAAGTTGAGAAATAGTCCAGCCCAAGTAAAAACAGCAGGGGCAGTACCAGAATCACCACCCGGTTGCGGATCAAGAAGGACAAAGCGAAAGCAAACAACCCCAAAAGTCCACCGAAAAGGCTGTCCAGCAAGATATATAGGGCAACATACAACAGGGGTTGGTTGAAAAACAAATCAGCCCATAAATCCCCAAAGAGAACATAATTATAAAAATTGTAGTTGACTTGGGGCGCTGTGGCAGGTATAAACGCTGATACCGCCAGGAAGTTTACCACCAGGGGAAGGATAACTACTGCGGCCCCCGTCAGGAACACCGCCATAGTTTTGGCAAGGAAATAGGACTTCTTTCCACACTGGGGGAGCATTACCCGCAGATAGCCTACTTTTCGTTCCTGGTGAAAGGCGGAGGCATAGGGCAGCACTGCGCAGACAGGTAGCAGCGTAAAAAACAGCGTAGAGGCCAGGCTCACCAATTCGGAGCCAATCCATTTCTGGTAGCAGTTCCAGGTGGCATAATATTCGTTGACAGTCATTTTGCCGTTTTCAAAGTAGTGGGGGAAGCCATTAATACGAATGTTCTGGTAGCTGTCAATACTGTACACTGTACTCATCAGAGCGCAAAGCATTAGCACTGCCAGGCTCAAATAGAACCATGGAGTAGTGAAGGCTTTTTTTAGCTCTAACTTTATCATTTTCACCGTCATGGTGTTTCCTCCCCTGAATCTGTGTCAAATAGGTCATAGACCAAGCCGGAATCTGTAGGCCCTAAAATCAAACAGACTCTCTGATCCTCCACAATTTGCGAGGGCACTAGGCAGCCAATTTGAAAGTCCAGGGATTCTCCATCCTCCAGGGTGAATGCAAAGTAATCCGTAGAGGTATCTGAAATAGGAGGATGCGCGCTGAAATAGCACAGCACTTCACTCGGTATGGTGTATTGCCCTTCCACTTCTGCCAATTCGTAAGGGCCAATATCCATGAGGAATCCTTGGGAGCCATTGTTCAGTTCGTAGTTTGGAACTGCCCCATGACTGGTGACGGTAAAATCCGCCACTAGGAATTGATATTCATCCAAAAGCTGCGTTACACCATCGCTGCGCATCAGTTCCGATGGGTCGATACCAGAATCCGCAAATGAATCATAAAAATGAACGTCATTTAGCGTGTAATCCAGGCTCCCTCCACTGTCCAAAGGGAAAGAATGCGTGGTTCCTTTGCTCCCCTCTTGAAGTGCATCTGGCGGAATGGTGGGTGGTGTGTAGTCCTCGATGCCCAGCACTTGGGAGGTTTCTCCCTCCGAGTTGGTGACTGTGATCACATCTTGGCCGGTGCGCCTGGCCATATAGTAAAGTTCCAGCGTTGGGTACAGATTAACCAGCGCCACGGCTGCTATTGCAAACAGCACCACAGCACCGCCGACGAAAAAAACTCTTTTCTTCTTCATAGGCAAAACCTCCGAATTAGATGGATAAACCATTATATTAGTAGACACAGAGGAACCATATTTGGCAAGTCATTTCTTCGCATAATCACATAAAAGTAAAAGGGCGGGGATGTCCACCGCCCTTTTACTTAACGGGTTATGTTCTATTCTTAGTTAAAGTAAATACAACCGCTCTCAGCAACACTGTCAGGACTCCATACGCCTGTCGTAGTGCCGGTTACACCGTTGTATTTTGCAAAGATCTGGGCAACTGGAGTCACAGAACCGCCACCATATCGCTCGTACACATCTTGGCGGACATACCCCTTTTGGCCAACACGAACTACTGCTGATTTCCGTGGAGAACCACTGTAAATCTCATAGGTGGTGCAATCGGTGGTTTCTGAGTTGGGCCACCCTCCCCAAATTACTGCAATGAAAGAACTAAGCCCACTGTTAGCCTTGACGTAGGAACTGGTGCTATTATCTTTCTTCTCCCATGCCTGGTAACTGTTTTGGAACTGTCCATTATGGTGACCGCTATTAGAACTAGTAACAGCAATGCTGTAGTTCTTGTCGTTCGAATGAGCGGACGCGGATAATGGGATGGAAGCAATCGCAATGGTTGCAGCCATACAGATAGCAGCGAGTTTTTTGATTTTCAATTTTCGATACTTCCCTTCTTTTATTTATTTCTTATATCCCAAAAACTGAAAGGCTACTTATATATATATATATCGCAATGATAACCACAATTTTGGGGATTATAAGTCAGGCAAAATGATGATACTAAATTGTGGTGCAAGACATCCACCCTAGTTTGTGAAATGCTAAATCTAAATAATTGTGCTTCTATTGTGACAAAAGTAAAATAAATGTTTTCCAAAAAAAATTTGTTTGTCGTTAAGCCACACCCAAATACCAATGCTATGATAACATATCTCATGTTGCTGTGCTTTTTTTCGGTTATTCTGTACGTTTTTTTGACGAATCAGTTATTTTACGGGGGAATTTTGACCCAGCAGCAGATGTTATTTATCTGGACAAATATTTACAATTCGACTTGCGTAAGGTCTGAAGGAATATTTCCGCTGTAACAACACCAGAAAAAACGGAATCCGGTGAGCAAAGCTAGGGTGGGAAGTTAACTAGAAATGGTTTTTGTAAGAAAAGCATGAATCTGATGAACAATTTGTTGGCTTCTGATAGATCGGATCAAGGAGCGCCAGTCAGTTATCTCAAACGAATATCCAGACCAGGGAATGTTCGGTCTGGATATTACAATTTTCCCAGGCGGTATTTATGTAGGGATAAGTTTTCGTATTTTATCGTTTATTGTAAATATCGACAAAATAATATACAGAATAATCAATTTTTTTCACACGCGAAAATTTTGTGATATGATAAAGCCATCAAATCAATTTTCTCACAGCATAAGGTTCTTAAAATCCTCCCTTCATTGAGCGAACCGGTTTTGGAGAAACAATAGAGTTTGTGAGAGGAAATTAAAAAGAGGTGTATTGTTGTGAAAAAAGCAAAACGGTTCCTAGCCTTGTTTCTGGTGCTGTGTATGATGGTCTGTGCAATGGCTTTGCCAGCGTCAGCGTATTCGTACAATTTCTCGTTCCCTGCACAACAAGCCAACAGTATGCGTTCTACGAGTCTCTATACGCGGGGTACGAGCACAGCGTATGTAGATCCTGATGTGACGACCATCAGCACCATCTATTTCCTTTCCCCGACTCGGGTTTCCAGCACGCAGGCAACAGCCTTGGTTTACAAAACATCCGGAACCAGAAGCAACTTTAGCTGGCTCTCTGGATATGGCGGAAAGGGTAATTCGTATTGTTTATCTGGCTGTCCCGACTGGAACGTGGGGTCCCACACAGCCTACAGTTCCTACGGTTCTTGGAATATGTAAGGAGCTGGCGTTTCAACATTGCCCGATGATTGCTTCTAAGTTATCCTAAAGAAATTGCCTTGAAACTTCTCCGGCTCGCTCAAAGTTTCAAGGCTTTTTCTTTGAACACTTGAACTGTTATTATAGCTTTGTAGGTACCCTTGTAAGAAAATCCCCGCAAAAGGTAGTACATCAGTGAAAGGATGTGAGCTTTCATGAGAAACAAATTTATTGCCTGTCTCTGTAGTGGTGTGTTTATCTCCCTATTGATGGTATCTGGATGTTCTCCGAAAGAAACTGCTTCCGTGAGCGACCTGCCCAACACGTTGACCATCACCGCTGAGCTTCCCTCTGAGTATCCCGAAACCGTGACCAAATATCAGGTAGACTGGTGCAATGTCAACGAGCAAGCTGCGGTTGGTGCCTTCATGCGGCAAGAACCCACCCAGCGGGAGGAGTGGGCTCAGGGGCCAATCCTGCGAGCGGAAGGAGATGGAGTGGAAGAGACGCTGGTTCTCCATCAAATGGTCACGCCGGGTGGATTGTTTTATCATTGGGATACGGCTGAATCAGAGAAAATTCTCAGGGTGTGTGGAGAATTGCGAAAGATGCGTCCGTACGAGTATACAGGCGACCTCGTTTCTCAAACACTGGGTACCTTGGAAATGGAGGAATACCCCCCAGAGGAAGATTTGGCATTTCGGCCCTATGAGGAGGCCAAGGCCCAGTTGGAAGAAACCATGGACGCCTGCGGGATACCCCAAGTGGAGCTTTATTTCAGCGAAAGCCACACGGTGGAGGTTATGAATCGCAATCGAGAGATTTATAATGCGGAGTTGGAGGAGAGTGGTTATTCCAATGTGCAACCTATTGACGAGTTGACAGAATCCGAGGAACACTACTACTTTGCTTACCGCCAGGTGCATGACGGCATTCCCTTTACCAGCGCCGTGTGGCCCCGGTCAACACGCAGCGAAGCCACGGAAAACTTAATCTTTGCGATTGTTGGAGAAGATGGCCTGATAGAGTTTTCAGCGAATGGATTGTTTTCCCTGGGAGATCCCCTGGAGGAGTGTGCCATTCTCTCCCCTCAAGAGGCAGTAAACGTATACCTGGAGGAATACACCCAGGCAATCCACTTTGAGAATACCCGCATCACAGGTGTGGAGTTAAATTATGTGGTGGTGAAAGACGGAGAGTCCTATGTGGCCCGCCCTGCTTGGATGCTCACTATGGAAACAGACAAAACCACCGAAGGAACCGATGCCCGGCCTGGCACCCCCTATGTAGAGTTTCAAACTCTGGCAGTTTCCGCTGATACGGGAATTATTCTGGAAAGGGAGACGGATACACGATGAGGATGATTCATGCGCTTTCTGTGCAGCTGAGGCAGGTGCTCTCTTGGAAACTGCTCAGTTGCATCTTGGTATTCGCGGGGGTGCAGGGGCTGGCTATCTCCGGCCTGATGGCTGCAACGCCCAATCCCACTGCCCTCTATTACTATGTTCTTAGCACTACATCTGGAACCACGTACCTGACCTTCTATGTGTTGCCCGCCATTCCTTTTTCCATGAGCTTGGCCCAAGAGTGGGCCACCCATGCCACGCCTTACTGGGTCATCCGCAGCGGCTCGGGTGTGTACACCTTTTCCAAACTGATGGGCGGGGCAATGGGCGGCTTTTTTACGGTGGGCGGTGGCAGCCTGCTGTTCCTGCTGGTTGCCGGCGTTATTGCGGGAAATTTTGGGCCAACCCAAGGAATCGATACCATCTATCAATCTCTCTTGGAACAAGGTCAGATTGTTTGGGGATTAGTGCTGTTTATTCTCCACAACGCCCTCTCGGGAGCAACCATTGGAATGTTAGGAACCTTTTTCACCATCCTCTTTCACAATCAATTTGTGGGAGTGGCAGCGCCTCTGTCTTTCTACTTGTTGCTCACCCGGCTACTCACTGGATTTCCCATTGCAGAAAACTCCATCTATTGGCCATCTTCCTGGTTTTCCGCCGTACATACAGGGAGCACTGTTTATCAGGTGTTTGGAGAAAAAGCGCTGGCCACTCTTATTCTGTGCGGCGTAATGTGCCTGCTGGGAATCCCTGTGATGAGAAGGAGGCTTCGTCATGCGTAGTATCCAGATGGCGGTCACATCCGCGGGAATTTGCTTCCGCCGCCGGCTGAACAATTCCAAAACCTACTTGGCCCTGGCAGTCATGGCGATTTTTAGTTTTTATATTTTTAGTCCTGTTTGCCAGTTGGCGTCCTATTATCAGATATCCTGCCCACCTTGGCTGTTTCCGTTCTTTATGTCCTTTCCCATCATGCTGATGGTTCATGGCGGCCTCTGCCTGCTGCTGTTCTCCGATGGGGGAGAGAACGATGGCTACTCTTACCTGATGCTGGCCCGCTGCGGCCGGAAAGCCACCATGATGGGACGGCTGCTGGAGGTGCTGCTCACCTCGTTTCTCTACGCCCTGATACTGTTGGTCTTTTCCGTGGTGTTCATTCTGCCCGTGCTGGGCTGGGACAGCGATTGGGGCACGCTGCTGCGCACCCTGGCGGAATCCTCCGGCATTATGGCGGAGCAAACGGGGGTTTCCCTCTCCTTTGTGGTTTCCCCGGAGTGCATCGCCCTGTTTACACCATTCCAGGCCGTGGGGATTTCCTTCCTCTGCCTGTGGCTTTCCACGGCGTTTATCGGGGTGCTCATCACCTTCTGCCGGGTTTATTGGGAGAAGTCCGTGGGAATCATTGCAGCGGGTTTTTTCGTGGGGATTGCCCTGTTCGCCCTATATCTGGGGCTGATCACCATTGGCTATTGGCTGCAATTTGTTTCGCCTCTGAGCTGGAGCAACTTCATGAACCTGGATTGGTATCACAGCGGTGCCACGCCCTCGCCCGTGTACGCTTTCTCAGCCTGGGGGATCAGCATTTTGGGGATGAGCGTTGCCGCGGTTGTGGGATTTGACAAGAGAGACATCCAATAGAGGGGAGGACAAACCATGATTGAAGTGAAAAACTTGACGAAGGAATTTAAGGAGACAAAGGCTCTGGACAATGTGAGCCTGCGGTTTGCCACAGGGAAGATCCACGGGTTGATCGGGCGCAACGGTTCCGGGAAAACCGTGCTGCTGAAAATTCTCTGCGGCTTTATGGCCCCCACCTTGGGAGAAGTGCTGTTCGATGGGAAACCGGCGCTGCCCGGCGCCCTGCGGGAGAGCATGGGCATCATCATCGAAAACCCAGGGTTTATCGGCTCTAAAAGCGGGTTTGTGAACCTGTGGTACTTGGCGTCCTTGAGAAAAAAGATCACCAAGGAGCAAGTGCGCCAGGCCATGGAAACGGTTGGGTTGGATCCTGCGAGTAAAAAGGCGGTGCGGAAATACTCCATGGGGATGCGCCAGCGACTGGGAATCGCCCAGGCCATCATGGAAGACCCGGCAGTGATTTTGCTGGACGAGCCAATGAACGG
>ENA-OROU01002085-OROU01002085.1-human-gut-metagenome-genome-assembly--contig:-NODE-2085-length-15211-cov-2.510953_pt1 | contig 15211 bp, 6 predicted proteins | sample MGYA00242131_ERZ509054 | MGnify/ENA primary metagenome ERZ509054 (study PRJEB26280, sample SAMEA2338749) | human gut metagenome | biome: human gut; feature: human-associated habitat; material: faeces... | reverse complement strand
CTCTATCTTTCGACAAAGAAGCCGCGATGAGCTTGTCAATAATTTCCCTATATTTCTCAGCTCCCGTAGCGTGCAAATATAATGCGGCACTTACCGTAATCTGCCCCGTCATATCTACCCGTATTATATTATCGGTTAGGACGGGCATATCTTCATCACAAGAGCCCATATGATTGGCTATATATTCGTAGGTGAGCAATCCATTAGTATCACTATTCAATATTTTTTTCAAATCATTATTCATAGCTGACCTCTTTTGAATGACACAAATTAAATAAAAACTTTCTTCGTAACAAAATATTTCACAAAAACAGTTCAAGAAACCCTAAAAAACAACTTCTGTAAACAAAAAAAGATACTTGATATAGGAATTAATATTTTTTTGATGTATGTTTGCTTATGAATAATCGAATCTACAACCATCATGAATGACAATCTCATCATTACCATAGGCCGTCAATTCGGAAGCGGAGGACGAGAAATAGGAAAACGTTTGGCCGATTTATTCGGCATAGCTTATTACGATAAAGAATTAATCAACGAGGCTTCGAAATCGAGCGGACTCAGCACCGAATATTTCGAGAAAGCCGACGAGCGGGCTCCAAGCGCTTTATTAAATTCTTTTTCAATAAACTGGCTCACAGGAGCAGGAGGAATATGGGGCGACGGAGGCCTATCGAACGAATACATTTTCAAATTTCAATCCGACGTCATTCGTCATTTAGCTGAAACTCAATCGTGTGTCATCGTCGGACGTTGCGCCGATTATATTCTCAGACAATACCCACGATGTTACAATGTATTTATACACGCTCCCCTTGAAGACAGAATCGAGAGAATCATCAGCCGCTCACAAGGAATGACTCGAAAAGAGGCTATCGAACTCGCCGAAAAGAAAAATAAACTAAGAGCTTCTTATTACAATTTTTATACCGATAAGGGTTGGGGAGTAGCCTCTTCATACGACCTTTCTATCGATTCCTCTATATTGGGCAGTGAAGAGACAGCCATATTTATTCGCGATTTTATCCAAAAGAAAGACGGGATGCCTAAATGGGAGAAAAAGAAATAGGTCTCAATTCTCTTTCCCTTTCAAGTAATCGGAACAAAGAGAATAAATAATACCATCAACGATTCCTATGGTAGGAACCCATATTTCTCGTGCGCCTATATGCGTCGCTATTTGTAAATAAATATCGGCGGCAGGTACAATCACGTCGGCTCGGTCGGGTTTCAATGCAAAACGGTCGATACGTTCCACGATCGAATAGCTATTCAATTCATTTCTCAGGGTCAAAAGCCGCTCCACAGTCAATGGCTCCCGAGCAGACACTCCTGCCAAATGATGCAATTTATTGATATTACCACCCGAACCGATAATAGAGATATGCCGATACGTTTCCTTCAAACGCTTTAAATCCCTATACATACGGAACAATTCACTACGGCTCAGTTTTTTATTCAAAATACGTACAGTTCCTATATTATAAGATTGAGATTGGAGTAACGAACGGTCACTAATTATACTTATCTCGGTACTTCCGCCACCAACATCGACATAGATAAAATCGCCCTCTTGTTCCAGCTCGTCCACGATATGACTGTCATATACGATACGTGCTTCTTCAAGACCATTAATAATTTCGATATTTATTCCACTTCTCTCCGAGATATACCGGACAATATCGGCTCCATTCGAAGAATCCCGCATAGCCGACGTAGCACAAGCCCGATAAGACAAGACATTATAAACCTGCATCAGCTGAGAGCATGCATGAGACGTAATAATTTTTCTGTCTTCTCCGTAGAAATACGACCTTTTGTAAAGGTATCTTGTCCCAATCGCAGCGGTACACGCACAATAAAAACTTTCGATAAATCCGATACACTCTCTCCCGGATAAATACCTTTGATAAGCAATCTCACTGCATTCGAGCCAATATCTATGGCCGCAAAATTAAGTCTGTCCATAAAGTTTCTCATTCTATAAGCGAAGATAATCATTTCCCCAATAAAACATCTCGATTAAAAATAAAGTCTCATTCAAAAATATATAATTTATAATCGCTCCAAAAATGAACTTTCATTCAATATCACTTGTTTTTACCTTGAAAACCATAGTAGAAGAACAAATTTGCGCAATAAATGAAGTGATTGGTTATACTTGGGCAATTGCGCAGTTTCCCCAAAGCGGGAAACAGGAGACTCCTTCCTATTTTTATTTTCAAAAATTCAATCAATAGCTTCGGAAGGAGTCTCTTTTTCAAAGAATATCATCATGCCAAAATAGAGCCGCATACCGGGTGTACCTTTACGAAAAATTACCAGCTCTATGAAATCGAGAATTACATTTAACGGCATGAACCGTTATTCCCCACCGAACTCGGCACAGCCGGGAGATTGCACAGCTATTGTCAATTTACGAAATCAATCAAACTGCCTCAAACCTGTCGGGACACCGGAATATCTATACACTCCGGAAAAGAAAAACCATTGGCTCGTCTATGTTCATATCTGCTACGACGGAGAGCATCATATAACGGAAAATGAAAATACCTTGTATTATGAGGCTCTGATAAAAAAAGAAAACGGAAATATCCAAAAAGAATCAAGCCAGTTGTTCGAGCTAAACGACCTACAAGTTCTGTCTATTCAATCCATAGGAAACACACTCATAATCATCTGTACCGAAAGTATATACTATTTACTTTATAAAGAGGGAAAATATATCTTTTTGGGTGAAAAGCCCGACATACCTGAAATTTCATTTTTCCCTTATATAGAATATACCGATGCCTACTTCGTAAGCGAATATACCTTTCAACATGGATACAGCAATCCGACCCGACTCGACACCGAAGACATCAATTATTACAACGATGCTTACTACAATGCATTCTTTCAGCTACAAGAAAAAGCATGGAAACGGCACTATTTCATACAACCCATACTCATACGTTATGCCCTCACTTTATATGATGGGAGCCGAATTTTTTCATCGGCTCCGGTCATGGTCTCTTTGCCATCCCCCATACAACCCTATCAAATGAGCATACGATTGAAAAATTCAAACAATCTTTGCTTAGGTTCTCATGAAGGACAAATCATCGCCGGGAATTATAGCCTGAAATATTATATTCATCAATTCAATCTCGACAACTGGAAAGATATCGTAAGAAGTATAGACTTTTTTGTCTCTCCCGAAGCCACGATCTTCGAACCCGATCAAAAACAACAAGGCCTTAAATTTACGATCGAACGTACAGAAGAAAACGAAACGCTCTCTTTTCTACTGAAAGGAGACATCTCTTTTCTCGACCTGAAAGAGATAAAGAAACGCTACTTACAAGATTCTCTATTTTATAAAATAGCGACCATAGAGGATTGGAGCGACTGGAAGGAAGGTGAATCGTACGCCATAGAAAATAAAATACGGCCTGATTTACTCGTACACGAGGAAGTTCTTGCGCCAGATAATACGACACTGCTTTCTACGGGAGCACATGTCAGCTATATACACAACAAAAGACTACACATAGCCAACTTAAAGAAAAAACTTTTTCCCGGATTTCCCCTCAGTCTGTTCAACGTGGGGAACAAAAATGCCGAGACTGTCGATGCTTATATCTGCACTTATCTCAAAACCGAAAGAGGAGAATGCAAAGTCGTTTGGCAGGGGAAATCGAACTATTTCTTCAATCAACTTTCACCTCTGATTTCTTACCCCGACAGTAACGCCTATAAAATGGAAATCGTCGTAAAAAGCGAGAATACCCGATACAAGGGGAGCTTTCTACTGACAGCCTCCGAATATGAAAATAGGGCCGATTATCTCAACGAGACGCTCTCTGCAATCTCATTGGAAAACGATTCTCTGCCGGCCTCTACCCCACTCGATATACCCTTGTCCGAAAATGACACTTACACACAGCCTAATATACTGCGGGTTTCGGAACTCGAAAACCCGTTTATATTCCCGTCCGAACAAACTTATACCATCTCGAACGGAGAGATTACAGGCATAGCGACCATTACAGCTGCTTTATCGGAAGGACAGTTCGGTGAATTTCCCCTATACGTATTTACAGAAGAAGGAATATGGGCTCTGCAAAACGGAAACGGAATCGTATGTTACGGAGCACAACATCAACTGAATCGAGAGCCCATACTGCCGGAAAACCCTATCGTCCCGCTCGAAGATATGATTATGTTTACTACGGCAAAAGGATTATTTATCATACGAGGCTCCGAAATACAACAGCTCTTATCGTTCGACGAAACCGCCTGCGAAAACAATAGCCCAATCGCTCACCACGACATAGACTCTACATTAATTCCTGCGACCACCGATCAAACGACTTTATCTCAATTTATTCAAGGAAGTATCATCGCCTACAATACAATCGAAAAAGAATTGATATGTTGCAGGCCCGATCTCAAATATAGTCTCATTATCCATATTCCTTCTCTCTACAGGTATCGCATAAGCCAACATTACTCTTCCCTATTCTATGATGCCAGTCATCTACTCGCCCAAGACGCAGAGGGAAAAGTTTACGATTTACAAAAAGAATCAGCAGAGATAACCCCAATCGCACTCGTATCCCGCCCAATTACTCTCCAAAGTGAAGAGTACCAAAAATGGAGAGAAGTTTTCTGGCGACTCTCGATGTCAGAAGGAAAGCTCTTGCTTTCTCTTTGGGGAGGCAATGATGCCGAAGGCAACTTTTCCAAAATCTGTGAAATATCGAGCGCATCAAAAGTAGCAGGACAATTACCCATGCGTTTTACAGGACCGGCATATAAATATTTCAGGCTTATTCTTTGCGGGAACGTCTCCTCTGATTTCCATCTTTCATCTGTCGATATCCACTCCGAAAACATCATCAGCAATCGGTTACACTAATATAAAAAGAGTAGGACTTATTGTATAAGTCCTACCCTACTATTCTCATCTTACCGCAATCTACGGTTTATAGTTTTTCAATCCTTTCAAAGCTGCTGGATCGGTAGCCTCCTCGATACTCATAGCAAAACCTCCACCCGGAGCACAAGGCTGAACGATACGAGTCTTGTTCGTCACAATATATTTACGAATCGTATAAGCCTGCGGGTTATCCTTATAATGGGCATCGGGAGCATCGGCATATATAGTTGCAATATACTTTTTCCCGGGCTCCAAGAAATCTAAGGAGAAACGAGCCGTATGCCCATTCTCATCGACCGTGGAACCTACATACCAATTATTACCACCTTTTTCCCGGCGTGCCACCGTAATATAATCTCCCGGCTCTGCCTCCAAATAACGGCTGTCGTCCCAATCGACAGGCACATCTTTAATAAACTGAAAAGCATCGAGGAAACGATTATAATTTTCGGGTAAATCGGCGGCCATCTGCAAAGGGCTATACATGGTCACGTATAAAGCTAGTTGCCGAGCCAGAGTAGAACGAACATAGCTGTGATTATCGGGATTAAGTTTAGAAATATCCGTCTCGAAAATACCGGGAGTATAATCCATCGGACCTCCGATAAGCCGCGTAAACGGCAAAATAGTGGTATGGTCGGGATTATTGCCCCCGAACGATTCATACTCGGTTCCTCTCGCCGACTCGTTACCGATAAGATTGGGATAAGTACGGCTCAAACCCGTAGGACGAACAGCTTCATGGGCATTCACCATAATCTTATGCTTGGCGGCTTCGGTCAATGCATAAAGATAATGATTGACCATCCATTGTCCGTAATGATGTTCCCCACGAGGTATAATATCTCCCACATATCCACTCTTCACGGCATCATAGCCATGATCGTTCATAAACTGATATGCTTTCTCCATGTGCCGTTCATAATTACGAACCGAACCCGAGGTCTCATGATGCATAATCATTTTCACCCCCTTCGATTTGGCATACCGCTCTATTTCTTCTACATCGAAATCGGGATACGGTGTGATAAAATCGAATACATAGTCTTTCGACTTACCTATCCAATCTTCCCACCCAATATTCCAACCTTCCACTAGTACAGCGTCAAATCCATGTTCTGCGGCAAAATCGATATATTCTTTTACATGCTCGGTATTAGCGGCATGACGTCCATTAGGCGTCAAACGAGAATAATCGACCAAATCGAGTTTCACATGAGGCAAATCGGTATAAGCCCAAGTACTTTTCCCGGTTATCATTTCCCACCATACACCTATATATTTCGTCGGTTTTATCCAACTCGTATCTTCATAGACACACGGTTCATTCAGATTAAGAGTCATTTTGGATGCAAGAATATCACGCGCATCGTCACTAACAATAATCGTGCGCCACGGAGATTTCGCCGGAGTTTGCATATATCCCTTATCCCCCAATGCATCGGGTGTAAGGTGAGACTCGAATATCATATTTTTGTCGTCCAAATCGAGCGACATACAAGAATAATCGACCAATGCAGCTTCATGCAAATTAATATACAAACCATCATCGGTCTTCATCATTAAAGCCGTTTGCACCCCCGTAGGAGAGAATGGAGTCTGAGAAGAATTCGGTGTAATAGCCTCATTCATCAATCCCCGGATTTCGGACAATTTCGACGTCACAGTGGAATACTCCTGTGTATCATAATCGCCCGGAAGCCAAAAAGCAGTGTGGTCTCCCGCCATAGCAAACTGCGTCTTCTCTTCTTTAATTACAAAATAATCCAAATTGGGCTGATCGGGAAATTCATATCGGAATCCTACCCCATCGTCAAATACCCGGAAACGAATAATCATACGACGATCGGTCGACGGTTGTTCCAATGTTACCTCCAATTCATTATAATGATTCCTAATCTCTTTTACCTCTCCCCAAACAGGTTTCCATGTTTCATCGAAAGTCGATGTCTCAGAACCACCCAAACGAAATCCATCGGTTAAATTTTTTCCCGACTTCAACTCTAATCCCAATTTACTCTCTTTAATAACCGGCCGACCTTTATAATCTACTTTATAAACCGGTACTCCATTGTCCAATTCAAAATCTAATACAATGTTCCCGTCAGGAGATTTCAAAGTCTCGGCTCTCAAAATACCATAAGACAACAAAGCCATAAGAATAAAAATCAGTCGTTTCATTTATTCAATACATTTATTTGGGTTTTATAAAACTACGGAGAAGCATCTCAACTGCAAAGATAGGAGTTTAAGCTCCTACTCAAAAATTTCTCTATCCCTCCTTTAATTAAGAAAAACGAATAATTGAAGAAACAGTTTAAACAAACGACCTGTTTAACTTAAAATATAAATTCCTTTTATTTCAATAACGATAATCTCACCGAGATTCCATAATTGCTGTTCGTAATAGGATATGATGAAGAGGATACTAACGGAGTATTAATCTGATGGTCGAAATAAGCCCCTACCGTAATACGTTTACTCACTACATAATTGGCCGTTACTTTCAACATCGTAGTACGAGTGCCACTGGTTGCCTGAGTAAAATTCTGTTCAATACGGCGAATAAGAGCCTGATTCTTGCGGAATGAAAAATCGGCATTGATCGTCAAATCGTTGCTAACACCTGTTTGAGACCCTTTCAGTTTCAAAATCGTATTAAAATTAGCGATCTTATACCCGGCCCCGATTGTAAAATCGGTTGTCGACGCCTCTACGATTTGTCCGGCTGCCGAATTCAATGTCAACGTGCGAGAATCTTTATACTCTATATTGCCCGTAACATTATTTTTCAGTGTCACCTTTAACCCGATAAGGGGAGCAAACCTCTCGGTTATCATTACCGATGATATATCGAATGGAGAAGAGGGTATGGGATTGCCCGTAAGTTCATCGCGAACAAAACCGAAATCCCCGTCCGATTCCACCCAATTAAGGAACGAAGTAAATGATCCCACAGCATAGGTACACTGGTAAGCATGCGATAGAGTAAACGCTTTAAAGTGTTTCTTTATAAATGGTATTTGCATGAAACCATCGTAAGTAATTCGCCAGTTCGGCAATATAGCCGACAATCCCGGGAACGGAGACAAATCGATTTTACGGGCGTCACGGCCAGAATATGCAGCAATAAATGCAGGTATCATTACATCGGCAGAACTACGATTCACACCGCCGTTAGCCGAATCATAGGGCTTATCTCCAAAGCCGGTAGAGGCAATAAAACCTTTATTCGGATAATTGCCCAACGATCCGTAATGCGCTTCTAACCGGGCCGCTATTATTTCCCGATTTTTCAAAAAATCATCGAATGCTTGCGACGAATATCCGTCTTTTGCAGAACTACTCCTAAATGCAGTCTTCAATGCAATATGTGTCTTGGTATAGCTTCCGCCTCGTACAGTCGGCATATCATCAAACATAAATTGCATTTGAGAACTACGCGTGTCTGTTCTATTTCCTGTCAAGTTTATTTTCAAACCCCGGATAGGTTCAAGCGCTATTTCAAAATTAAACTCCTCGGTACGACCGATGACCGCCGGACTTATCTGCGTGGAATCACATAAAAGCCAACCACGTTCTTTTGCCCGGTATACATAGTTCTCATCAGTAAAACCAAAAGCGAAATCGAGGCCGGGAGCCATAGGACCATACGAAGTCGATTGCCCGAATATATCGCCTACATTCGGGGAAAACAGAGGCAACGAAGTAGTATTGGTCTTACGATAACGCACGCTCGCATTTCTTACCATCATCAATCCCCGTAAAGAATACTCGGCTGCTTCTTTCCAGAAATTACGTTCATTCTTATTCGAAGGAGTAATTATCACATTCAGGCGTTGGGTCCCTTTATCGAGAATCACGACATTATTGGCATCGAGCACTTTCGTCCTCAGGGCCACTTTCTTTCCGGCATCGTCCCTCGCCACAACTTTTACCTTCTTATTGTTGAGATTATGCCTTAAAGTAACCGTAGTATCTTCCCGAAGCAAAATGGTACGTTCGAATTTTCTATTTTTCTTCGCCGTCGCCGCAGCCCTATTATTGGAAGAAAAACGTTTGTTTATCTTCTGCAAATATTTCGACTTATTGTACAATTGTTCAAAATTGAAACGCCCGTCAAAGCTCAACTGCCCCTGATTATTCACCGAGTTACCTAAATCTATTTCCTCTGAAATCTGGGCTCCCCTATCCCAAGTGTATGTAGCGTTATACTTGGCATTAAACGACAAATAATCAAGAACAGGTATCTTGCTGAACGGAGCCGTATACGATGCATTGAAAGTTTGATTATAATTCCACGGTGTTCCCAAATTCTTGATGCTGGTCAACACGGTATCTTTCCATGCTTCGTATTCATCTGGGAAAAGCTGTTTATTCACCACACCGACCGGCTCCTCGATATGAGCGTTCGTCATCGTTTGCAACGAAAGGTTTATCGACTTGGTGAGATTCCATGTCAACGAGAACTGCCGATCCCATAAAAAACTTTTACTTACACTCGTCGGCAATGCCATTCCTCCCGATCCACTCACATCGCGAATCTGCTGTTCATAATAATATCGCGACATATTGGTATTAAACGCAATATTATTAGGCAAATAATTAAATTCCCATTCCTTCAAAAATTTCAAATGCTTAGATTTACTCTTTAATCCCTTCAACGGGACAAAAGGTTTAACAAAAGGAGTATAGGAATAAGTGAAACTACCCCGATAATCGTATGTATTCTCAAATTCGGTAGTAGGGTCTTGTTTCGATTGTCGATTATAAGAATAGCTGATAGAAAAATTAGCCGGGTCATAGGGCATAGGATTCTTACTCCTAATATCGAAAGAAACTCCCGACAAACTGAAACTTTCGACAGTCGATTTCTCTATCGAAGCATCACTTATAGAGTCACGCTCGGCTTTACTACCCGCATTGTCCAAAGCATCTTTCAACAAGATATCTTGATCGAGCGGATTGTATTTAGGAGAAGTACGTTGTTCGGTAATCGAATAAAATAACGGGGCTTTCAATTTGACTTTTTCTGGCAAAAAACGCCCTAACTCGACCATCGTAGCTATATTATACTGATAGTAATCGTCTAATCGACGTTCCGTAAGGCTTTGGTCTATCCCCCCAAAACCGACAGTTTCTACATGCCCCGCGATATTCAGCGTAGCAATATCCGACAAACCGAGATTTACATTTGCTTTGGCAGCCCAACCACCAGATTGGTCAAAATCGGTCAAACGCATTTCATTCACCCAAACGACTATATCCTTAGCTGCATTCGAATTATTTCTCACACCGATCATCATCGTACGAACATCGCTCAAAGAAGGGTTCCCCACGATAGTCACCTTATTTTGATTTTTATCGGGATCATAACTGGAATAACGAGTTTGAAACGTCACCGTCGAATTATCCATACGCTTCTTTGCATTCCGTTCCAGCTTCAAATCGGTAAACAAAGAAAGAGGGAAATCAAACATATTGGATTGTGGCCAAACCGCTTCCTGATCTTGTGCATTATATGTGCTATAATTACCCGGCTCCGTCAATGACAACGGAACCTCATACTCATAATAATTCGATTTGCTATCGGATCCTAATCGTAAAAATACAGACACATCGCCATCTCGTAAATTAGTTTTATCGTCAATCAGCTTCTCTGCATGTACAAACATCTGTAACCGCTTGTACGTACGCATATCCATACCACTGTTCTTATAAACCGCACGAGCATCTCCCGACTGCAAATCGGTTACTTTCAAAGACATGGCTTGTTCATTAAGCTGAGTTATTTGCGATTGCCCCGGGTCTATGATACGGGTTACCCCCGGAGGTAAAACATAATTAACAGGAACCTGTCCTGCATTCTCCTCAATATTTACCACCGATATATCCATCTTACCCTGAGCCGGAGCATCTCCTTTCAAATTCAAAGCATAGTTATACGTCCGCCATTCACCCCGAACCAATTCCAACGTGGCAAAACGCAAATGTGTCTCACACTCAAAACCCGTCATAAACATGCGGATAAAACGTATCGTCTTAAAATCCTGAATAGATCCCACTTTCTTTTGAGGACGAGACAAAGGGATTTTGAATTGATACCACACAGCTTTTCCTTCTTCACCATTGCGGAGCCGGACGGTTGTCTCCCGTTTATCGGTAATACAGTTTTTTCCCACCTCCAAGCTATCGGGGCATAACGATATGCGGTACTGATAATATCTTTCATATTCGTTCAACGTATTATCCTGATTGATATCCTCCACGTCAGGAACACTTTTGGAAGACTGATAATACGAATCATTCATTTCCTCGGGAGACCGGGAATTGTTTTCTGTTCCGTTATATCGTTTGTATCGGTCCAATATAGAAGTTTGTGCATCGTCATAATCGTGTCCACGATAAAAATGGTAATTATCCCCGGCCGGATCGTTAAACGGAGAAAACTGATCTTGTCGCATAGCCTCTACTACCGCCGGAGATAGTTTAGTTTCGAGCTTGTTCAAATAATCTCTATAAGATGAGAACCCATATTCCTCGTCATTCGACAGACCGTCTAAACCTACGTCTTGCAAAGCCCGTGCACCACTGGTATTATCGAATGCATAAGTCAACGACTGACGTTTGGATACCTTTCCCCACACCGTAGTCGCTATCTGTGTTGTATCACCGTCGACAGGCAAACCGTTCTCGAAAGACTTCATACCGTCTTTAAGAATATCTTCCGACACTTCTCCCAAATTAAAATACAATTCTCCCCCGTTATGATTAGTCTGATTCTCATCTAAAAACGGATCCATGAGCCAGAACTGTATATATTCGATATTCGATGATTCGAAATCGGTATAATCCATTTTTCGCATAATCCCGCCCCAACGGTTCTCCGGATTCAACAAAAGCCCTTGTGAGTCGATATTATCGGCATCGAGATTGTACGGTCCCCGTTCCTGTGGATAAAATGAAAGGTTCAATGTCTGTAAGGTCGTCGATTCTCCATAATTGATTTCCTTATTGGGAAATATCTCCCGTACACTCACCTCACGCACATAAGGATTAGACAATTGGTCCAAATCATTTTTCAGGTGAGCCGGTATCAATGTCGAGTTTTTCTGAGTAAACATTCTATCGATATAATACCACGATAGCAATGCTCTATTTTGCCCATAACGAATATCATTGGAATAACGAGCTTCGGGAAACAAAGCATCAGATGAAGGGTCGTACGGAGTGGAAGCCAACGTCCACGAATAAGGAGACTTCAAGTCCAACCCTGTTTGTGTCGATTCGAAATCATCGATATACGATGTTCCCTGCGAGCTGCCGTTTTTGGATTTATGCGGTATCAATTGGGCAAATTCAGCCGTGAGAGCCAACGTAGAAGGAGCTGTTGCGTTTACAGTCGGAATTTTATTCAACAAATTGGTCAACCATAAAAAATTCGTATTATAAGACAAGTTCACTCCCCACAAAGTATTATTCAGTACCTCATCGCCCATATTTACTTTTTCCGTCAGGGACTTTTCAGACAAATGCATAATCGTCGCTCCTACATTAAAATCTTTGGAGAACGCATAATTCAAATCGAGTCCCAGCATTGTCTTACGTTGCATATTGAACATCGATTGATTTTCAAGCGATACACTAATCGGAGTTCCCGCCTCGATTATACTTTGGTTCAATATCGTCACGACACCCATCGCATAATCCACAATATAATCGGAATTTTCGACCAAAGTCATACCTCCGGCGGTAACAACCACCGATCCCCGAGGTACATTCATCGCATTTAATCTTATCTCTGCGCCCGAAGATGCTTTATATTCTCCGGTCATAATAAATTTATTCTTCTCCGATACTTGCTGGGCGATAGTCAATGTCGAATCATACAGCTCTTGATAAACATACTTTTCCGCTATCGCCGCATTTCCTATTTTTTCTGCCAAGTGACTACCGAACGGCTCTATGACCGGAAATATAATCCTCCCGTTCGAAGATTGAATCGTATACCCCTCTATGTAGTCAAAAATACCATCGGAATATTCCGACTCATTCGCATCCAAACGGTCGAGGTTCATTACTTGCAACAAAGTCTGATTGGATATATTCCCCTCCGGTATATTATTTACAGCTACCCCCGTAGAATCATTCTGATATTTAATGTACAGCCTGAATTTATCCTTCTGAACCTGATAGGCCCCCAGCGAATAAACATTTTTCATCATTAAATCCCAAATGGGTAATGAGGTCGATATGGTAGAACCCTTCAACATTTTCAGAAAAAGACATTGATCCGTATCGGTAACATCTCCCGAAAATTCCCCAACCTGATAAACCTGTCCGTTATAAGTATATTCATAAGCGACAGCAATCATCTCATCGGCATTCAGCTTACTTTTCAGAGAGATATAACCCAATTGGGAATTCAAGGTATATTCAGAAGAAGCAAGTTTCCGGGCACTCTCTATTTTCACATAATCCTGCCCCCCCTCGATACCATAAACAGAAAGAGGTTCCAAAGCCTGTGTCACCAAATTGATATTACGAGCATCGGGATAACCGTTTTTAATCTCGGCATACAACGAGTTGGAGTTATTCATCGGATTCTGCTGCGCGGTAGCCGATATCCAATGGTCGTTACCGATATGAACATTTTCGGCCAAATCCATAAAACCGACAATATTCCTCGATTCTTCATAATTACCTTGTTTATTCGTAATCCAAACTTCTATTCGATTGATACTCACACCCGATGAGACATAAGGTAATTTGGAAGCAAATTTATCGTAATTGTCCCTAAAAAAATGAGCTAAGAAAAAGTGCCTGTTTTCGTCATAAGCGTCTGCCCGGATTTCGAACGGCGTGGTCTGTGCCCCACCACTCGCATTGACCGTTTTCGATTCGGACTGTTGTTGAGAAATAAGAGCGGTAGCCGTCAGTTTACCGAACTGCATAGTCGTCTTTACACCGAATAAAGCCGTACTACCACGTATCAACGACGACCCTGTGGTCATACTCACATTACCGGCTTCGATATTCTTAATAATCTCGTCTTCTTTTCCCTGATATTGTAATTTGAGATTTTTCGAGTCGAAATCGAATGTCGCATCGGTGTTATAGTTCATATTGAACGACATCTTGTCACCGACTTTCGCCGTTACCGAAGCCTGTATCTTCTCGTCGAAGTCGAAATAAGTCTTCTTTCTGGAACTCATCGGTAGTGCGGGATTATCGAGTTTGTTATGTTTCAATCCCATATTCAACTCGATAGAACCTTGTGTCTTCAATTGTACGCCACCCGGTCCAAAAACTTTTTCCAATGGCCCGAGAGAGAACTGCATATCCAAAAAATTAAACTCCGATTTGCTGTTCTCTGCAAAATTCTGTGCATTTCGTTCCCGATAATACTGCTGCATGGATTTACGCAACGTATAATCGTTATACTCGGCCGCCGACAACATGAAAGGAGTGCAAACATCAACCCCGGCGACTCGGGTATGGATTACATAACAATTCGTTTCAGCATCATACTCTACTTCTGTTTTCAGATTAGAAGGATTTTTCAAATCCATCGGAGCTAACTGCCCGATTTCATCGTACGATTCGGGTGATGTTTTAGTGACAGGATAACGGACTTGTATGGAATCGGATTCTTTATTGCTTTGCGTTGCCGATATACTGCTCGATGAACTTTGCGGATCGGCCGACTGCAAAGCAGCAAAAGCGGAATAGGCTCCTAATCCGCTCACTGCTAGCACAACTATTGTTCCAATCCTTATCCGTCTTCTCATTCGATACTCCTACACAAATTCCCGCCTTTACTCAAAAGGCGACGACGCCGGTATCAGAGCATTTTCAGAGCCTGCTTAATTACCTCTTCAACTCTCATCGAAGGAGTATCACGCAATAACTTTTGAACTGTTTTTTGCGATTGGGGCTGTGAAAATCCAAGCATCACCAACGCAGCCACAGCTTCCTCGTAAATTTCCGAGGCTGCGGGCGTACTTATTACTAACGGATTGTCGGTAGGTTTTATTTTATCTTTCAAGTCAACAATTACACGCTGTGCAGTTTTAGCGCCTATTCCTTTTACCGACTTCAATAAATTTAGATTCTCCGACACAATCGCCTGCTCCAACTCAGAAGGATTCAATGAAGACAATATCATGCGGGCTGTATTGGGCCCTACTCCCGAAACAGAAATCAACAATATGAATAGTTCACGTTCGTGACGGTCATAAAAGCCATAAAGCTGATAGGCATCTTCCCGAATCGCTTCATAAA
>ENA-OROU01002067-OROU01002067.1-human-gut-metagenome-genome-assembly--contig:-NODE-2067-length-15304-cov-3.072726_pt1 | contig 15304 bp, 14 predicted proteins | sample MGYA00242131_ERZ509054 | MGnify/ENA primary metagenome ERZ509054 (study PRJEB26280, sample SAMEA2338749) | human gut metagenome | biome: human gut; feature: human-associated habitat; material: faeces... | reverse complement strand
TGGAAGATTATCCGTCCACGGAAAACTTCCATGAGTCTGTAGAATATGTGGATTACACCGAAGATATTTACGTTGGTTACCGTTATTTTGAGACGATTCCGGGCGCAGCTGAAAAAGTGGTTTATCCGTTCGGTTACGGTCTGTCCTACACAACCTTCGAGGTGGAGACACAGAAAGCATGGGAAGAGGCAGACTCTATCAACGTACAGGTGAAAGTAACCAATACCGGAGATATGGCCGGTAAAGAGGTCGTACAGCTGTATTACAGTGCACCACAGGGACTGTTAAAGAAACCGGCGAAAGAATTGGGTGCATTTAAGAAAACCCGCCTTCTGCAGCCAGGAGAGAGTCATACGATGGTACTGACCGTCACAAAAGAAGCAATGGCATCCTACGATGATCTTGGAAAAGTAGCAAAATCTGCTTATGTTCTGGAAAAAGGCGCATATGCTTTTTATATTGGAACCTCCGTAAGAAATAACGAAAAAACAGCTTATGAATATCTGGTAGCAGAAGATACCGTGGTAAAACAGCTGGAAGCAAAGCTGACACCGTCAGGTCTGTCTAAGAGAATGCTTTCCGACGGAACCTACGAGGAACTGCCTCAGACTGAAGGAAATGATCCCAATGCCTGTGCATTTGAAAAAATGGTTCCGGGAACCGATGAAGGCATCCTGCCGGAAGTACGTTTCCGCGAGCATCGTCTGGCACTCTATGTAGTGAAAAAAGGTGCAAAACCATTTATCGAGGTAGCAGAAGGAAAGATCACCCTGGACGAGTTCATGAGTCAGCTTTCCGATGACGATCTGATCGAACTGCTTGGCGGACAGCCAAATACCGGTGTGGCCAATACCTTTGGTTTCGGTAACCTGCCGGATTACGGTGTACCGAACATTATGACAGCCGACGGACCTGCAGGTCTTCGTATCGCACCGGAATGTGGCGTGTGTACAACTGCATGGCCATGTGCAACTCTTCTTGCCTACACCTGGAACCCGAATCTGGTAGAAAAGGTAGGTGCAGCCGGAGCAGAAGAAGTGAAAGAAAATAATATCGCCGTATGGCTGACACCCGCTGTCAACATTCACAGAAATCCTTTGTGCGGAAGAAACTTCGAGTATTATTCCGAAGATCCGCTGCTTGCAGGTAAGATGGCAGCAGGTATGGTACGTGGTATCCAGTCTCAGCATATCGGCGCTTCCGTAAAACATTTTGCCGCCAATAACAAAGAGACAAACAGAAAGCACAGCGATTCCCGTGTATCCGAACGTGCCCTTCGTGAGATTTATCTGAAACAGTTTGAAATTATCGTAAAAGAATCCGATCCGTGGACGATCATGAGCTCCTACAACGTGATCAACGGTCACAGAGCTTCGGAAAATAAAGAACTTCTGGAAGACATCCTTCGCGGAGAATGGGGATTCCAGGGCATGGTTACCACAGACTGGTGGACCCGTGGTGAGCATTACAAAGAGATCAAAGCCGGCAATGATGTCAAGATGGCAACCGGTTATCCGGAACGTGTGAAGAAGGCTATAGAACTTGGTGAACTTACCCGTGCTGATCTGGAACACTGTGCAAGACGTGTACTGGAACTGATCCTGAAAATCGATTAAATATAACTAACAGTTACGATTAATCAAAAAATATGCATAAAAAGTGAGAAAAAAAGCAAACAGAAAAAGAATCTACTTTCTGTTTGCTTTTTTTTGCAAAAATATAAAAGGCCATACTGGATTACTGGAAAAAAACAGGGTATAGTAATAAGAAAACAGAGCGTGTAAGAGGGGTAACAAACGATGAACAGAAAGATAGAAAATCATTTCCTCTATGTAGAAGTCAGTGACCGCGGAGCAGAACTGATGCGGATTATGAGAAAGGATACCGGTGCGGAGATTCTCTGGAATGGGGATCCGGCTTTCTGGAGCTACCGGTCTCCGATTCTTTTTCCGAATGTGGGAAGTACCTGGCAGAAAAAAATGAAGATCAACGGAAAGGAATATCAGACCCGTCAGCATGGATTTGCCAGAGAAAAAGAATTCACCTGTGTGGAAGAAGGTACGGAAAAACTTCGCTACCGGTTAATGTCTGACGAAGAGACAAGAAAGTACTATCCATTTGATTTTGTATTATGGATCACCTATGAACTGAGAGAAAAAGAGGTTCTCGTCAGCTGGGAAGTGGAAAACCGATCCGGGGAAGTCATGAGTTTTACGATTGGCGGACATCCGGGCTTCCGTTTTGAAAAAGAAGGAGAACAGAAAGAAGACTACGAACTATATTTTCCGGAAAATACAGAGTTTACCGCTACCGCAGTCGATCTGGTCAACGGTACCGGAAAACCGGATCAGAAATACCGGGTGAAACTGACAGATCATACGCTGGTGTTAAGTGACCAGCTGTTTGATGTGGACACGCTGGTAGTTGACGATGCACAGATCCGGGAAGTATGGCTCAGAAGGAAAGCCACCGGGCAGCTTTATGCGGGAGTCCGTTGTATCGATGAATTTTGCAGTTTTGGAATCTGGTCCCTTCCGAAAGGACCGTATGTCTGTCTGGAACCCTGGGCGGGAAGATGTGATGATGAAGGGTTTTGTGAAGATATTTCCCAAAAGCCGGGAATCAACCAGGCGAAGCCGGGAGAATGCTGGGAAAAACAGTATGCGATTCTGATCGGATAGAACAGAGTATCTTAAGAGGTGTATTTACAACAGGGAAAAAGAGTGTCAGATGTAAGAATCCGGCACTTTTCTGTTATCTGCAGAAGAAAAATAGCAGAGGATAAATTTTAGAATTATAGAAATTACAGGGAGGTTTTTGTATGGGAAGAGCAATTTATGTGAGCAGTGTAAACGGAGATGATGCAAACAGCGGGTATGCACCGGAGAAAGCATTCCGTAGTCTGAGAAAGGTAAACCAGATGGAGATCCAGCCGGGCGATCAGATCCTTCTGGAGCGGGGATCAGTATTTATCGGAGAGTACCTACACCTGTATGCAGGTGGAACAAAGGAGGCTCCGGTTGTTGTAGATGCGTACGGGGAGGGTAGTCTTCCACGGATCGAGACGGACGGAAACGGGATCTGGTATCAGAACTATGGCGGACATCTGGACAATGTAGTACATACCTGGAAAGGCTATCTGTCCTCAGCGGTTCTTTTATACGATGCAGAATACATTTCCATCCGGAATCTGGAAATTACAAACAACCCATGCGTCAAAAATGAACGCCTGAACCAGGCAGACCGTATGAACCGCACCGGCGTATCCGTGATTGCGAAGAATCACGGGACGCTCCATGAGATCGAACTCGATCATCTGTATATCCATGATGTAGAGGGAAATATCTACGACAAACATCTGAACAATGGCGGCATTTACATGTCAGTCTCCCGTCCGGATGACGAAGAAAAGACCGGAATTGCCCGTTATGACGGTATTCATATCCACCACTGTAAAGTTGAGAACTGCCGCAGATGGGGAATTGCCGCAGGCTACACGTACCAGCATGACAAATTTACCACACTGGAACTGCCTGATGAAGTGGTGAAAACCTACGGCTCCACCAATGTCGTGATCGAACACAACTTTGTCAAAGATATCGGCGGAGACGGCATCACACCGATGTACTGCTTTGAACCGCTGATCCAGTACAATGTGTCCGAAAATATCGCTGTGGACATCCACCCGGATCTGTACAACGAAGAAGGAAACCGTGGCGGTATGACCGCAGCCGCCATCTGGCCATGGAAATGCAAAACAGCGTTGTTCCAGTACAACGAAGTCTACAACACTGTCTATAATCAGGATGGTCAGGCGTGGGATGCCGACTCCGGTGACGGAACGATCTACCAGTACAACTATAGCTGCAACAATGGCGGTGGCTGTGTGATGTTTTGTGAGTGCGAGAGCGTCAACAACATCTTCCGCTACAACATCAGTCAGAATGACGGAACAGGCATCCTGACCCCGGTACGAAACGTGGACGCGAAAATCTATGGCAACATCTTCTATATAAAAGAAGGCGTGGACTTTATCCGTCATCGGATCTGGGGCGATACAATGATCGAAGGCGGCGGAATCGAAGTCACCGACAACATTATCATCTACGCCGGAAATGCCCCAAAAGAAGAGTCCTGGATCTACAACAGCCCCAAGGCATATTATCAGAGTAATACATATGTAAACTATCAGAATACCCCGGAAGGTGATCCGGCTCCAATCTGCCTCTCCGCTGCCACCGACATCTTGACAGCTCCAGGCATCGCCCCGGAGACCACCAACGGCAGCAGCCGCATGTACAAAGGCAGTCAGGACTTTGCCGGCTACCGCCAGAAAAAAGACGGCACAGACCTTCTGAAACTGTAAACTTCAGGAACAAAAGAACAAGAAGGAAGGACACAAAATTTTCACAAAAAAATTAGCACTCCCACTTGACGAGTGCTAATACAGGTGTTATAGTACAGATAGAACAAAGGAAGAGAAATAAAGAAGTTCAACTACCGGATGTTCTACACGAATAATCAATTAAGCAATCACTCCGCCACCGGGCGGAACAAATAGAAGGGAGAAATGACTTATGTTAATGCCTAGTATTTTTGGTGAGAATTTTATGGATGATTTCTTTGGAGTTCCGGAGAGAACTTATACACAGAGTGCACAGAACGCCCTGATGAAAACCGATGTAGTAGAAAACAAAGACGGATTTGACGTATCCATTGACCTGCCGGGATTCAAAAAAGAAGATGTGAAGGGAGAAGTCAAAGACGGCTACCTGATCATCACCGCATCGACCAAACAGAACAAAGAAGAGAAAAACAAAGACGGCAAGTACATCCGCAAAGAAAGATACAGTGGAACCTGTCAGAGAAGCTTTTATGTAGGAGAAGATATCAACCGGGAAGACATCAAAGCAAAATTTGAAGATGGTGTCCTGAAACTGGAGATTCCGAAAAAAGAAGCAAAACCGGAAGTAAAAGAAGCAAAATACATCTCTATTGCATAAAAGGGCAGGGAGATGAAAATTGAGACAAAACACGTATTACGAGTTTTATCCATTCATGCGGCAGGCGCGGACCGGGCGCCTGCCGGATAAATAAACTGTGCGCTCATTACTGTGAAATCGAGTGAACAGAAAAAGGAAAATAACAGGGTTTTAAAACCCGTTCACTATAGAGATTACCACAGAGGGACAGGACAAACTTTATATCCGGAGTCTCTCTTTTTTATATATACAGGCAGCAAGCCGAATGTACAGGATGTAACAAGTTCCCAAAGGAGGTGGAACAAGTGGAAAATAAAAGAGATTACTATGAAGTGCTTGGCGTAAGCAAAGAGGCAGACAGTTCAGCAATTAAAAAAGCCTACCGGAAACTGGCGAAAAAATATCATCCGGACACCAACGCCGGTAATGCAGAGGCAGAAAAACGATTCAAAGAAATCTCGGAAGCCTATGCAGTACTGGGAGATGAGGAAAAGAAAAAATTATACGATGAATTCGGACATATCGCCTTCGAGCCGGGATTCAATGCGGATGCCGCGAGAGCACAGAAACAATATGGATATGAAAACTTCGGCAGTGGTAACAGCCAGAATGGTTATCGGGAGTACCATTTTAACGGATCAGGTGGAGATGACATCTTTGGGGATCTGTTTGGAAATATGTTTCACCGGGGAGCAAAAGGAGGAAATTTCCACAGCGGAGGATTCCATGACGGCAGCGGATTTTACCAGCAGTTTCATCAGGGCGGAAACGATGAGTTCTACGGAAATCAGGGATTTCATAGAACATATTCTGGAAAAGGGGAGAACCTGGAAGCAGAAATTTCGCTTACCTTTGATGAGGCAGCCTTTGGCTGTGATAAGGTGATCACACTGCAGGAAACTGACGGCAATCGCACCTTGAAAGTGCATATTCCTGCGGGAATCGATACCGGACAGAGCGTTCGACTGCGTGGAAAAGGCCATCCGGGAATCGGAGGCGGTGAACCTGGCGATCTGCTCCTGAAAGCAAAGGTCGGAAGAAAACCGGGATACGAACGGAAAGGCGCCGATGTCTACACCACGGTCAGTATCCCATACACAACCGCCGCTCTCGGTGGAGAAACCAGAGTATCCACATTATACGGGGATGTTAGTTGTAAAATCAAAGAAGGGACTCAGTCGGGCAGCAAGATCCGGCTGCGTGGAAAAGGAATTGTATCCATGAAAAATCCGAACGTCCACGGCGACCAGTACGTCACCGTTCAGATCCAGGTGCCCCGTCACCTGAATCAGCAGGCACGCCGGAAACTGATGGAATACAAACAGGCTTGTGGATAAAAAGAGCAGACAGGAATAACTTTAAACAGTTGTTACTGTCTGCTTTTTGTGTACAATGCATACAAAAACGGATCTAATGAAGCAATTTTGAATTGCGTGAACAACAAGTCAAAAACCATAAGATTTGGTTTACAAAACCTTGCTTCTGAGATATCCTATAGAAAGAAAAGAAAGATTCCGAGAGTACATTAAGATGATCAGGAGGGTATTAACATGGTAGGTCCGGAAGGAACAAAACGAATATCCAAAATAGATACGTACCTGAATGTAGCCGAAGCATTTGCCTATCGAAGCACCTGCATCAAACGAAAATACGGTGCGGTGATCGTAAAAGATGATGTGGTAATTTCCACCGGCTATAATGGATCCCCGCGTGGCTACGACAATTGCTGCGATATCGGCGAGTGTCCGAGAATCAAACTGGGTATGCATCAGGGAGAGGGGTACGGTCTTTGCCGTGCGATCCATGCTGAGCAGAATGCATTGCTGAACTGTTCCCGCGAACAGACCATCGGTGCCGACCTCTACCTTGCCGGCATCAATCCCGGTGATAATTCTGTTCACCGCGCAAAACCCTGCCCCATCTGCTCCCGCCTTATCATCCAGGCCGGAATCAAAAACGTCTACCTCCGCGTAGGTGCCAAAGCCGGTGAATACGAAGTGGTTCCGGCCAAAGACCTGGTGTGGCATCTGTAAAACAAAAATGATAACCGGAAAATAAAGACAGAAAAAGCCGCAAGGAAACAGTCCTGGCCAGTAAAGTTCAATGCCCCGGAAGCCCGCGATCCCTCCTCGGTGCGCGCGAACTAGTCGAGTACGAGTTTGAGACTACAGGCTCAAACCGAACGCAGACCTGAGCGCGCATCGAGGAGGGATCGCGGGCTTCCGGGGCTCACAACATCCCCAACAAACCTTACTGCGGAATCCTTGCCTTATAATAAAGTGGCGACAACCCAAAATACTTCTTAAACAACTTACTGAAATGATAAGCATCCTCATATCCCACAGCCATCGCCACAGCCTGAATCGACTGCTCCGGGTTCTCATCCAGCAGTTCCCGGGCCTTTTGCATCCGCAGGCTGATCAGATAATTGATCGGCGTATCCCCTGTCTCACTTTTGAAAATCTTCGAAATATAAAAAGAACTCAGATACATATTTGCCGCAATCTGATCGAGCGAAATCTTCTCTTTATAATGTGTCTCCATATAATGCATAATCTGCTGAACTACATATTTCTTATTTACCGACTTGAACTCATACCGCGGTGCATACTGACGTTTTACATCTTCCTCAAGCTCTTGCTTCTGATATCTGCAAAGCAGACAGATCACCTGAATCAGATAGGATTTCAGCATAAAATACCGCCCCGGCTGGCAGGTTTTCGACTCCTGTTCCATCAGGTTGCACAGCCGAAACAACGGTTCTTTATAACTGTCCGGCAATGTTGCCAGCAGCTGATAATTTTTAAAAAGAGGAAAATGCCCTCTGGTACATCCGGCAAATTCCACATTTGAAAAAGCCAGATAAAATTCCCGGGCAGAAGTTCCGGCTGCAGGAAGGCTCTGGTGATATGTTCCGGGATTCAGCAAAATCACGGATCCTTCTTCCACATCATACCACTTCTCATCTATACGAAATGTTGTTTTTCCTTTCAGTATAAGCACAAATTCAATAAAATCATGACAATGATAATTCATCTCAGGCTCTGTTCGAAGCAGATTACAGCAGAACAGAAAGCGGGGATTGAGATCATTGTAAGTAAGATCATACACCGATGGTTCCATAAAAATCCCCCTGTCATAAATATAATTTCAACGTAACTGTTCAGTACCTTCACAGTTACGAGCCAAAATGCCTCGCGGGACAGTGGCTACTGAATAGTTACATTTCAACACATATTTGATAAGTTAAGTATACAACATAAACCATCCGATGCACAAGAAAGTACATTCCACTTTTTCGACTGTACTTTATAATAAAACTATCGTAACTGTAAAGATACTGAACAGTTACAGTCATATAAAAATTGGCAGCCAGCGGTAAAAGATGCCACATGGTATGCAAAAAAAGAAAGGATGAAAAAAGAAAATGACAAAAAGTATGACATCAGGAAAACCGGTAAAACTAATCCTTTTATTTGCGCTTCCGCTGATTGTGGGTAATATTTTTCAACAGTTTTACAGTATGGCGGATACCGTAATTGTAGGACGTACTATAGGAGTTAATGCCCTGGCGGCTGTCGGATGTACAGGAAGTGTATCTTTCTTTATTCTCGGATTTGTTATGGGATTTACCTCGGGTTTGTCGATTCTCATTGCCCAGCGTTTCGGTGCGGAGGATGAGGAAGGAATCCGTTGCAGCTTTGCTGCCGGTATCATTCTAAGTATTGCACTCACAATTGTGATGACATTATTTGCAGTGGCAATGGTTCGTCCTGCCATGGAATTTTTGCAGACACCGGAGGAAATCCTTGACGATGCGGTTTCTTATATCCGGATTATATTCTGGGGAATCGGAGCAAGTGTATTATTTAATCTGGGATCAAATACGATGCGTGCATTGGGCGACAGTCGGACACCACTGTATTTTCTGATTTTTGCCTGCTGTGTCAATATTGTACTGGACATTGTACTGATTGCCGTAGTCGGTATGGGAGTTGCAGGGGCAGGTGTGGCAACTATATTTTCTCAGCTCCTGTCAGGAATTTGCTGCTTTGTATATATATGGAAGAAAATGCCGGTACTTCGGATTAACCGCCATCACTTTCATCTGGCGCAAAAACAGCTGGGTGCGCATCTTCGAATCGCTTTTCCAATGGCGTTTCAGATGTCCATCATTGCGATCGGTTCCCTGATTCTGCAGTTTGCTCTGAACGGTCTGGGCGCGGTATCTGTAGCAGCTTATACGGCGGCACAGAAGATTGATTCTATTGCAACCATGCCACTGAATTCTCTTGGACAGGCAATGACTACGTATACTGCTCAGAATTATGGTGCCGGCCAGTATGAGAGAATAAAAAAAGGAGTGTTCCAGTGTATTCTGATTTCTCTGACCGTCAGTGTTTTGATGGGACTTATGAATATTTTTGCAGGAAGCAATCTGTCCGCTGTGTTTGTGGGAAGTGGTGAACGGGATGTAATTGCCTTATCCAAAACATATCTGGTCATCAACGGATCCTGTTACTGGGTGTTGGGACTGTTATTTATCTATCGCTTTACCTTGCAGGGACTTGGTAACGGATGGGTGCCTACAGTGGCAGGAATTATGGAACTGGTCATGCGTGCAACAGCAGCTGTTTTGCTGGTAGAGCGTTTAGGATTTGCCGGTGCAAGTTCCGCAAGCCCGTTGGCATGGATCGGGGCATGCATTCCGCTGGGAATTGCATATTATCTTACAATCCGGCAAATGGTTCCCAAACAGCCGGAGACTACTCCTGTAAAAGCCATGTGAGCCTGAAAGTCAGCGGCTTTTCCTTTACTTCCCGGGCTATGGGAAGTATAATAAAGGAAACTGAGAAAACATGGAGGGTATTACCTATGGAACTGTTATTTTTGGAGCCGGTATTCAAAGAGGCTATCTGGGGTGGAACAAAATTAAGAGACTCGTTTGGATATGATATTCCAAGTGACACAACAGGAGAGTGCTGGGCGATCAGTGCTCATAAAAATGGTGACTGTAAGATTGCAGGTGGCAGATACGATGGAAGATATCTGAGCCAGTTATGGGAAGAAGAGCCGGAACTGTTTGGAAATTATCCGGGCAGCCAGTTTCCGCTTCTGATTAAAATCATTGATGCGAAAAATGATCTGAGTATTCAGGTACATCCCGATGATGCATATGCATCCGAACATGAAAATGGTTCGTTGGGGAAAACCGAGTGCTGGTATGTGCTGGACTGTGAGCCGGGTACAAAAATTGTTATCGGCCACAATGCAAAGGATAAAAAAGAACTGGAAGAGATGATCCGTCAGGGACGGTGGGATGAATTTATCCGTGTGACAGATGTGAAAAAAGGAGATTTTTTCCAGATCAATCCGGGATGTCTGCATGCAATCAAAGGAGGTACAGTGATTCTGGAGACACAGCAGAACAGCGATATTACATATCGTGTATATGACTATGACAGATTGTCCGACGGAAAACCGAGACAGCTGCATGTGGAACAGAGCATTGACACAATTGTGGCACCGTTTGAGCCGGCAAAATGCGATACCTATACTGAGAACCTGCAGGGGGCGGAACATAAACATTTGATCACCTGTCCATTCTATTCTGTAGACAAGTATGATGTGGACGGTGTATTTACTATTGAATTTGACAAATATTTTACGGATGTCAGCGTAGTAGAAGGTTCCGGTACTGTAAATGGAATTCCGCTAGAAAAGGGTCAGCATTTTATCGTACCGGCAGGATACGGAAAATGCCGTTTTGAAGGTGTGATGAGTCTGATCTGTTCGAATCCGGAAAAACATTAAGAGAAAATCCGGACTTAATAAAAGGAAATTAAAAAGTTAGACGGAATATATATAACAGAGATAATCTGAGAACGGTATAAAAAGCTGTTCAAAACACAGGTAAAAAGGAGAATACAGATATGAGACTGGGAGCACTGGAAGCAGGCGGAACCAAGATGGTCTGCGCAATCGGAAACGAAAATGGGGAGATTTTTGAGAGGATATCTATTCCTACCGAAACTCCGGAGATCACACTTCCGAAACTGATTGAATATTTTAAAGATAAAGAGATCGAAGCACTGGGAATCGGCTGCTTTGGACCGATTGATGTAAACCGTAACTCTGAAACCTATGGTTATATCACGACCACACCAAAGCTGGCGTGGGCAAATTGCGATATTGTCGGTGCTTTTAAAAAAGCACTGAATATTCCGGTGGGATTTGATACGGATGTAAATGGATCTGCACTGGGAGAAGCCACCTGGGGAATCACCAAAGGCCTGGAAAACAGCGTATATATCACTATCGGAACCGGTGTCGGTATGGGTATTATGAGCAACGGAAAACTGCTTCATGGTATGCTGCATCCGGAAGCCGGACATATCCTGATGAGAAAACATCCGGAAGATCATTACGAAGGCAAATGCCCATATCACAAAACCTGTCTGGAAGGTCTGGCTGCAGGCCCGGCGATCGAAGCACGCTGGGGCAAAAAAGGAATAGAACTGGCAGATAAGAAAGAAGTATGGGAGCTGGAAGCTTATTATATCGGACAGGCTCTGGTAGATCTGATTCTGGTACTGTCTCCGGAAAAAATTATTCTTGGTGGCGGTGTTATGCATCAGGAACATATGATGCCGTTAGTCAGAGAAGAAGTAAGAAAACAGATGGCCGGTTATATTAAGACGAAACAGATGGATGATCTGGATAATTATATTGTACTTCCAAGCCTGAATGATAATCAGGGAATTATGGGTGCGCTGAAACTGGCAGTGGATGAGCTGGAACTGGAGAAATAATATCCTTATATAAAATAAGAAAACTGTCGTGGGGAATCTACGACAGCTTTCTTATTTTTACGTGAATAACGAGCCACATTCATATCTTTTACTTGACTTTTTTGTTGACACATGGTATAGTAAGTAAGCGACATGGAAGTAGGTCTTTTTTTTATGCCTAAAATCGAAAGACGTGAATTTCGATGGCAAAAGAAAAAAGTCCGTTGCAACAACGCAAATCAACACAGTGGAGGTGGAAGTCGTGCGCGTAAAAATCACATTGGCATGTACAGAATGTAAACAGCGTAATTACAACATGACAAAAGAGAAAAAGAATCATCCGGAAAGACTGGAGACCAAAAAGTATTGTAAATTCTGTAGAACACACACAATGCACAAAGAGACGAAATAAGATTGTCGTGTAAGAGGTGAGGACTATGGCAGAATCTGCAAAAAAAGAAAAGGCTCCGAAAAAGGAGAAAGCTCCGAAAAAGAGCTGGACCAAAGGTCTGAAGTCCGAATTTGACAAGATTATCTGGACTGACAAGAAAACAGTCGGCAAACAGACGGTTGCCGTTGTTGGTATCACAGTAGTCCTGGGCGTGATTATTTCCGTTCTGGACAGTGCGGTTCTGGAGTTCGTTAATTTGCTGATTAAATAAGGACAAGGGTGAGGAAATGGCAGAAGCAAACTGGTATGTAGCCCATACATATTCGGGCTATGAAAACAAAGTGAAAGCCAACATTGAGAAAACAATCGAAAACCGACATCTGGAAGATCAGATTCTGGAAGTTCGGGTACCGATGCAGGATGTGACAGAGTTGAAAAACGGTGCACAGAAGCTGGTATCCAGAAAAATGTTCCCGGGATACGTACTGATCAACATGGTGATGAACGATGATACATGGTATGTTGTTCGTAACACCCGTGGTGTGACCGGATTCGTCGGACCGGGATCTAAACCGGTGCCTTTGAGCGAAGAAGAGATCGGCATGCTGGGTATCCAGCCTGAAACCATCGAAATCGATTTTGCAGAAGGCGACAGCGTAGTTGTTACCGGAGGAGCCTGGAAAGATACTACTGGTATTATCCAGACGATCAACAGTCAGAAGCAGACTGTGACAATCAATGTTGAGTTGTTTGGTCGCGAAACACCGGTTGAGATCAGTTTCGCAGAAATTAAGAAGTTGTAAACAGAATCATCGAAGTATGAAGTTTCGCACGGAAATGATTCGTGGGAGGGAAATCCCCGCAATTACCACATTATAGGAGGTCATTACAATGGCAAAGAAAGTAACAGGATATATCAAATTACAGATTCCTGCTGGTAAAGCAACACCAGCACCACCAGTTGGACCGGCTCTGGGTCAGCATGGTGTAAATATCGTACAGTTTACAAAGGAATTCAATGCTAGAACAGCTGACAAGGGAGATCTGATCATCCCTGTAGTTATCACTGTATACGCAGACAGAAGTTTCAGCTTTATAACCAAAACTCCACCAGCTGCAGTTTTGCTGAAGAAAGCTTGTAACATCAAATCAGGTTCAGGTGTTCCGAACAAAACAAAAGTAGCTACTATTTCCAAAGATAAAGTAAAAGAGATCGCTGAAATGAAAATGCCAGATCTGAATGCAGCAAGCATCGAAGCAGCTATGAGCATGATCGCTGGTACTGCAAGAAGTATGGGTATCGTAGTTGAGGACTAATTTTTACTAATGTAACTTTGAGACCATAAGGTCACAAACAAACGAATATCGTGGGAGGGCAATCCCCGCAATTACCACAGGAGGTTATAGGAAATGAAACAGGGTAAAAAATATATGGAAACTGCCAAAGCAGTTGATCGTGCAAAACTGTATGATCCGGATGAAGCAATCGCTTTAGCTAAAAAATCTGCAGTTGCAAAATTTGATGAAACAATCGAAGCTCATATCAGAACAGGCTGTGACGGACGTCACGCTGACCAGCAGATTCGTGGCGCAGTAGTTCTGCCTCACGGAACCGGTAAAACTGTTCGTGTCCTGGTATTCGCAAAAGGTGTGAAAGCTGATGAAGCTCAGGCAGCTGGAGCAGAATTTGTCGGAGCAGAAGAGCTGATCCCGAAGATCCAGAACGAAGGATGGTTTGACTTTGATGTAGTTGTTGCTACACCGGATATGATGGGTGTTGTTGGCCGTCTGGGTCGTGTACTCGGACCGAAAGGCTTAATGCCAAACCCGAAAGCTGGTACAGTAACAATGGACGTTACAAAAGCTGTTCAGGATATCAAAGCTGGTAAGATTGAATATCGTCTTGATAAAACAAATATTATTCACGTGCCAATCGGAAAAGCTTCTTTCACAGAAGAACAGTTAGCGGACAACTTCCAGACGCTGATGGGTGCAATCAATAAAGCAAAACCTTCTACACTGAAAGGTCAGTTCCTGAGAAGCGTAACAATCGCTCCTACTATGGGAATTGGTGTTAAGATTAACCCATTAAAACTTGTGTAATTTATAAAATGAAACACTCCGGAGAATTTCTCCGGAGTGTTTTTTGTACAATATAGACAAAAATTTATAGTTGCTTTTGGAGTGTCTGCTTATCTTTTTATTTCCCTCTTGATTTTTGATAACAGTTGTAGTAATATCCATGTATAGCAAAAAAGCAAACGCTTGCGCAAACGTTAAAATCACAAAAATATTAAAATAAGGAGGAGGAGATGAAGCTTTTTTACGAACCAAACAATGCATACTTTGGAGATTGTATGCCATTTTACCATGACGATACGTTTTATGTGTTTCACCAGAGAGATGCGAGAAATCCACGTCCTTTTGAACCTTTTGAATGGTCTTTGGCAACGACAAAGGATTTTGTCCATTATGAAGATAAAGGAGTAGCAATTCCGAAAGAAGGAGATGATTCTCCGGAGCAATATATTTTCGCAGGAAGTGTTTTTGAAGGCAATCATAAATTTCATGCAATTTATACTGCTTATAATCGGGATTTTGCTGCACAGGGAAAAGATGCACAGGTTTTGATGAGTGCGGAAAGTGATGATCTTCTCAATTGGAAAAAGACTGGTAAGTTTGTTCTTCCTGCACCGGAAGGATATGATGGCAATGACTGGAGAGATCCATTTATTTTATGGGAGGAAGAAAGCCAACAGTATATTATGATATTGGGGGCCCGAAAATTAAAGGGAAAACAGATGAGAACCGGAAGAACTGTCTGGTTTACATCAAAAGATTTGTCGGAATGGCATTTTGAGGGCGATTTTTGGGCACCTGAAACATTCACGATGCATGAAATGCCGGATTTGTTTAAAATGGGTGACTGGTGGTATTTACTTACCACAGAATACAGTGAAAGAAGTAAAACAATCTATCGTATGAGCCGTTCTTTGAAAGGTCCCTGGATTGCTCCGGCGGATGATGCCTTTGATGGTCGGGCCTACTATGCTGCACGTTCGTGTTCGGATGGAAAACATCGGTATCTTTTTGGATGGGCAGCAACAAAAACTGATAATCAGGATATGAATAGTTGGGAT
>ENA-OROU01002060-OROU01002060.1-human-gut-metagenome-genome-assembly--contig:-NODE-2060-length-15330-cov-8.258134_pt1 | contig 15330 bp, 10 predicted proteins | sample MGYA00242131_ERZ509054 | MGnify/ENA primary metagenome ERZ509054 (study PRJEB26280, sample SAMEA2338749) | human gut metagenome | biome: human gut; feature: human-associated habitat; material: faeces... | reverse complement strand
ACCACCATAGCCGCCACAAGCGACAGCTTGAATATCACATGGAAAATCTGACGGGTGGAACCCCTCCCGTCAGATACCTACCCTGTGTAGTCCCTTGTAAACTGTACTTTAAATTGTGAAACTTCCCATGCCAACTTTTGATTTATATCTGCATATCCAAGTTTTATTGCGTTTAAAACTAAAGAAGAATAACATAAATCATACAACGCTGTGACAATTTTCCTCGATATAACATCACGTAACTCGGGATTGTTGCTGACATTATCAATTTCTCTAGTTATTTCATCACATCTATAACGAACTATTTTCAATGCATCTTCTTTTGATAAACACTCATTATCTAACTTTTTAAAAAATAAATGCATATCTACAACTTGGTCCAGCTTTTTGCAAAACGACTCTATACTTTCATCCGTATCCTTAATTTCATCTTCTGCTTGCAATTTGATAGTAGCACTTGTCTTCTCAAAATTGATTGTCTTAATAAATGAAGGCGACATGTACTTCCAAAAAATACGTTTTTCCCCCCTGATATCTGGATTTAGAACAATAAAAATGATTCCTGGATCTGCCGTAACCTCATATGCTATATACGCAGGAAATGCCAAACTCTTTAAGCAATACGAAATGATACCATTATTTTCTGTATAATTATTTGTCCCCTTAATTTGTACAACAAAATTTTGCACGGGATGTCTAGATACATCTGGATTAGGAACATATTCAAACATACCGTCATGATTAGGCCACTTATCATCACTTGCAAATGAAGTATTTATCCTTCCATCTGGACTTAAAACACTCTCCAAATAGCTAACTGCAGAACGGTCTTCCGCTGATTGCTCCGTATGTGTAGAAATATGCTTCTTTATTAACTCAATATATTTTGAATTCATAATTTTTTTCTTCCTGTATATCCTATTTCCAGTCATGTACACTTAGTTTTTAATGCTTTTAACTTTAATATATAGATATAAAGGAAATCCCCTTTTTAACTTAATTCCTTCTAACATTTAATTATATCATTTTACTTATGTTCCGGCAGCATCCCCCTAATCTTTATCCCGCTCAGGTCCACATCCAACACAATCTTCACCATCCAGAAGAACAGCAACAATACCAGCATAGGGATCACGCAGGAAGTAATGATCATCACCGCAACTGCCTCAATAAAATGATTCAGGGAATTCTCCACCTTCTGCACCAGTTCTTCGGTAGAAATCGTCACATTTTCCACAACGTTGGCCACAGAGTCCTTCGCACTGGAAAAGGCATCCTTGGCCCAGTCAAAGATATTCGAAACTGAGCCTGATTCGCTGTTGGTTTTCTCCTGTGTGTTCGCTGTAGCTGCTTCTGTTGTGCCGGTTCCAATTTCCGCCTCACCGGTATCATTCCCTGGGTCACTGTTTTCCAGTATATTCTGTGTGCTCTTGGCATCCTCAATAGTGGCTTCGATCTGGGCCTGATAGGTATCTCCGATGAGGTCGGAGATCTTCACACTGGCAGGAACCACGAGGAAAATAGCAATGCCGAATACTGCCAGCTTCGCTGCCAGTTTCCGCACCGTAGCATTCGCAAAAAACAGATTCAGTATCCACAGCACGCAGGCTGCAGGAATCAGATATGTAAATGCCACATAGCCGGTGATGGTCACGAGATATTTTTCCAGATAGATGGCACAAAGGACAATCAGCAGATACCCACTGACATCCGCCATTTTTTCCGCAATGGGGGTTGCCGTGTCTCCCGGCAGCAATGTGATCAACGCTGAAGTCACCGTGGATGCTGCCGTCAGTTCCATGACCGTCTGTTTTTTCTCATCCAGAGAGGCGATGGTCTTCTGGTGATTTTCCGGGGCGGAGGCATATTTTCCAATGACGGTTACCGATAAAATAGCAACCAGTAATAAAACTACTGCCGCAATGCGTTTTTTTCTATCAAAATTATTTTTCACAATTAACCTCCCGTTGTTCTATTTACCTCTAAATAATTCTCAAATCAGCGTAAGTATTAACAGTTACATTATTTTTACAGTCCTGATAATGTTCTCATTACCAAATCTACATCTTTGTTCTCTAATTCCTGAATAATATGTAGATATGTTTTCTGTGTAGTTGTCATACTCGCATGTCCTAGTCTTCTGGCTACACTGGCAATGGATACTCCCGCAAACAAAAGCAACGAAGCATGTGTATGTCGAAGGCCATGAATGGAGATTACCGAGATTCCGCACTCTTTACAATGTCTGGCAAGTACATCATTTACTGTGGAATTATATATTTTTTCTTCACCCACAAAAATAGGTTTATCCTCCGGTAAATTTTTAACCAGTTCTGAAAATTTCACTACTATTTGCCAGTCTATCTGTATTTTCCTTACCGATGATTTATTTTTAGTAGGCAGGAATCCCCCGTCTCCTTTATAATCCCATGTCTTACTTACAGACAGTGTCTGCCTTGCAAAGTCGAAATCCGCCGGTGTAATTGCCAATGCTTCTGAAAATCGCATACCTGTTTTTGATACGAGAAGAATGAACCAGTCCCAATTCGGAACCTCTTTTATATCAAGATGTGCAATCAAGGTATGAAGTTCAAATTGGTTCAAATACTTAATTTTCTTTACTTTCGGTGTCTTTCCCTTAATGATTGCTTTTCTGGTAGGGTCCCTTTCAATCAATCCTTCGTCCACAGCATCAAGAATTGCTCCCTTCAGTTGATGATGAAAATCCAAAGTTGTCTGTCTTTCATGCTCCTTTGCATAATCATTTAAAAGCTGTTGGTACGCATTTCTCGTCAGTTCAGATACCTTCAACTCCGGTGCAAGCTTCTCTACCCACTTATGTGTCATCTGATATTTGGCCAGAGTTGCTTCCCTTATGGCATCTCTTTTGTACACATCAATCCACTGTTTATAATATTCGCAGAACAGTTCTGTACTGTTCATATCCTTAAGCATAAGTTACCTCCATTTCTTGTACTACTTACGCTGATATGAACAGTACAGAATATTAATTGTTCAGTAAGGGGGTTACCTCTTCATCCAAAGTCTTTTTTAAATCTGCAATTAGCATTGCATAATATTTAAACTTAGGAATTGCCTGCTCTTGTGCAGCCTTATAACTAGGGAAATCTGCTGTTACCTTAATGGCATTCTCATTCGGAATTTCTCCATTGCGGTAATGCGTTGCCGCATACATAACATCTTCTTTTGAAACATACCAGGTAAGACAAAATTCAGACACTACTTTTTCTATGCAGTTATGTTTCATATTCTCTATGACATTACGAATAGACTTTCCCTTATATCTATCTTCATCCAGTTCAATATCACATACCAAGTCAGACATAAGTGCTGCTACCTTAGGATTCTCTTTGCTCAAATCCCCTATATATTGCTTCACTTCCTCAATTTGTTTCTGACGCTGTTCAGGCGCAACTTCTTCATCGTCACTGGGTGTTACAATGTTCTGAATCAAATTAATAATATACTCATAGTCAATCTTGGTATGACTATATGCCATAAGCTCATAATCCATATTAATCGTCGGTTCTTCGTCACCATCTTGAGGATCATCAGGCTTCGGCTGTACCTCTTCTTTTACGTTCAAATAATGTGCCACATAATCTTCATATTCGTCTTGTGTTATACCATATTCTTCTAACATGCTGTCATCATACTGTGTAAAGGATTTCAACTGTGCAAACAGCTTGTCAAAATTCTGGAACATCTTTATAAATACAATCTTTTCTTTCCTTGACATTCCGGGAATCTCTTCCGGAGTCTCTGCCGAAACTCTAAGTGCCTTCAATGCTTTACGAAATGCCGGTTCTATTTCATCCCACTCTGCCACTAATGCCGATTCCGTACTGCCTGCAGAATAGAGTTTTACTGCATTATCTACACTTTCCTTAAACAGCTTTGGTGCCTGAAATGTAACAATTTGACCATACGTCTTATTTTTATCATAGATACGATTGGTTCTGGAAAAAGCCTGAATCAAATCATGTGGGCCCATAGGCTGCCTATCAATAAATATAGTAGACATACAAGGTGCATCAAAACCTGTTAATAATCTGTCTACAACAATTACCAGATCTAATTGTTCATTTCTACTCTGAAATTTTGGATCCTTTCTTGCCAAACGCTTATTTAAATTTCCATTATAACCTTGTATTTGAGCAAGTTCGTATTTCGTACCAAACATTTCATTGTAATCATCTAAAGATTCCTGCATCTTCTGTTGGTTCACATGAGAACCTTCTTCATTTTCCGTAACGGAATACGTTATTGCAAATTTAGGAAAATCCGGCAAAACCTGCTTTATTCTTTCATCTATCTGTAATTCTGTTTCTCCATTTTTTACCCTTTTGAGCAAATCATAATATTTCTGTGCCATCTGAATGGAACTGGTTGTTAATAGTCCTTCATATGTTTTTCCTTTTCCGTTTTGGAATCCTAATTTGTGATATGATTTATTTAAAATCACATCCAGTACACTGAGCATATGCGCTTCACTTTCATATATGCTACTATCAGTCTCATCTGCCATATTTTTCGGTCCATTATGCTCTACCTGAAATCCCAGTACTGCGTTATCATGAATTGCATTCTGAATCGTATATTTATGTAACTGTTTTCCATATAATTCTTCAGTGGTACGTGGCAAATCTCCCATTTGAAGATATGCATTTTCTGCGAATCTAGGTGTCCCGGTAAAGCCATACCATAATGAATTTCTAAAAAATCTTTCTAACTCTCTTTTCGTTCCAGGCGTCACCGCTCTATGGCACTCATCCACAACAAATGCAATTTTGAGATTTTTTATTTTATTATACTCTGACGATCCTTCCTCCAATTTTTTCGTAATAAGTCTCTGTAATTTTTGAATTGTTGTCACAATTACCTGACGATCATCTGATTTTAATTTTCTTTTCAGATCGAAAACATTGTCCGTTTCATCCACATCAATAATGTCATTATTCGCATATGCCTGAAACGCCATTGTGGTCTGCGTGTCTAAGTCTTTTCGATCAATCAGAAAAATAGTTTTATCAATCGTCGGAATATCCATCAGCAAATTTCTAGTTGCTTTATAAGACGTCAAAGTTTTTCCCGAGCCTGTTGTATGCCATACATAACCGGACTGTCCTGTTTTTGATGCATCACGAATAGCCTCTATCGCGTGTATCTGATAGGGGCGAAGCAAAATCAGTCGCTTGGCGTCTTCATCCAAGACTGTATATCTTGCTATCATCTCATGTGCTTCTGGGATTCGGAGTACACTCTTGGCAAAATCAAGATAATCTGAAACAGGATTATTCTCTCTATCCAGCCATCCACTAATAAATTTTGAATTCAAATCCGCATCACTTGCCGCTGAGAAATATTTAGTATCTACGCCATTGCTGATAACAAACATTTGCACAGACGAAAAAATACCTGTAAATTTACCTTCACCAATGTACTTTTTGATCTGCCAAAATCCATCCATGTAAGAGTGTTGCTTGTTCTTTAGCTCTATATGTATCAGAGGCAGACCGTTGATCATAAGGGTGACATCAAATCTTCTGTTTTGTCTGCTATCCTCATCAGCTAATGCTCTATACTGATTAATAACCTCATAAACACTACTACCGCCAGCAATATGCTCATGATTCATTACAACCAAATGGAGTCTCTCAGTATCTCGCTGTACATGGACCATAACCTTTCCATTTTCACCAACCAGCCATTCTCCCGCTTTATAGAATGAAGAAAACTGTAACTGATTTTTCACCTGTTCAAATTCAGAATCAGACAAATGTTCTCCATTCAATCTCTCTTTATTATTCTGTTCCAGAATATATTTAAAATTATTCCAGAGATCTTCCTCTGTTTTTAAATCATTCCTGTAAATCCATTGTGAATCCCCATAAATCAACTGTTCAATAAGTTTTTGTTCTATTACTGCTTCTAATTCCGCCATAGTAGCCTCCCAACACAATTAACTTGGATTTTTCAACGTGTACTTTACCACATATATCTTGTCTGATGCCTTAATTTGTATAAGCAATTTCTATTTTAGTATACCATATCTTACTACTTTTTTGTTTACTCTATATTTTATTTTGGCTTACGATTGTTTACATCGTTTTATGGTGATTTTAATATATAAATGTACTTGCGATGGTGAAGAGTGATGAGGTGGTCAAGAGACTGAAAATACATACCTATTTGCTGTTGTTCTGCTACTTTTGGCATAGAAAATTCAGTTTTTAAAAAATTGTCATTGTACAATCTTTTAATCGTACTACCTTCAATACCTGACCATTTTACAATTTCATATATACACTTCAAAAATGAATTATCAACTCTATCATCATGCTTAAACCATACGATATTAGAATCCTGAAAATAAGCTTCTTCTCCTTTATATTCAACAGTTCTACCAATTGTACCGGAAGCCGAAATCAACATATCTCCAATATTAGGATACTGGAATTTTCCCCTATACTCTTCAAAAAGTTCTCTTGAAATAAAAGCATCTGGTTCAGCTCCAAAAGTCCCTATTTTATAGAACGGAATATCTCCATCTGTGGAAGTCTGTTCTTTAAAAATTCTTTTACACATTGCAACAGATCCCAAATCGCCAAACTTACGCTGTTCCCAATCGTCTGTGTATCCTTTAAATCTAATTTTAGGTTTTGCCATGTCCATCACCCCTCCATCTTTCTAATTAACTCATTCAAAGCAAACATGACATCTTCATCCGGTGAGGTCAATTCTTTCATAAGTAATAAAAAGTCTCCTTGTGCCTGTTCCAATTCCTTATCCGTGTTTGTCATACTTACCAAAAGTTCATTTAGATCAATCTCTTCTTCCTTCTCAAAATTATCTACATATCGAGGAATATTCAAATTGAAATCATTTCGTTCAATGTCTTCAAAACTTGCAAGGTATGCTTCTTTATCTACCGTTACTCTTTCGTTATAAAGTTTCATAACTGAATCAATATGTCCATCTGTCATGGCATTCTGTTTTTTACCTTTTTCAAACTTTTGTGAAGCGTCAATGAAGAGAACATCTCGACCTTCTCTGTGTTTTTTCAAAACCACAATACATGTAGGAATTGATGTATTGTAGAAAAGGTTTGCCGGCAATCCAATAACCGCATAAATATTACCGGAGCGAAGTAATTTTTCTCTTATCTTACCTTCTGCCGCACCACGGAAAAGTACACCATGTGGTAGCACAATTGCCATGGTTCCATTACTTTTCAGATGATACAAACCATGCAATAAAAAGGCATAATCAGCTTTTGACTTGGGCGCAAGCACACCATAATCGCTAAATCTCTCATCCTGTAAAAAACCTGCTGCCGCACTCCATTTTGCAGAATACGGTGGATTCATCAACACCATATTAAAATCAGTTTCTTCGCCGGTTGGCCAGTCTCCATCAAGAGTATCACCATTTCGAAGGACTTGATTTTCCGGTACTATTCCGTGCAAAAACATATTCATTCTAGCCAGGTTATATGTCGAAGTGTTCAGTTCCTGTCCATAATATTTAATATAATTAGGCTCTTTCGCATATTTTTTTGCATTTAACAGAAGAGAACCCGATCCCATGCAAGGATCATATACAGATAATCCTTTTCTATCTTCCTGTCCTGCAATCGCTATTCTTGTCAAGATCTTTGATACTGCCTGCGGCGTATAGAACTCTCCCGCTTTCTTTCCTGTTTCCGATGCAAACTGACCGATAAGGTACTCGTAAGCATTTCCTAAAATCTCTGCATCTGAATTCAATAAATCTGCTTTATCAATTTCCTTAATCAAATTTGAAATAGTATCACTCTGTTTTTGATCTCCTGTCCCCAAACGATTAGAATATAAGTCAATATCCGTAAATAAATCTGCAAATAAAGGGTCGCTTTGTTCAATATTATTAAAGGCTTTCTGCAACTGCTCTCGATTAAATGAATTGTTCCTCGCAGCATCAGCAAAACATGTATATGTAAGTTCCGGTTCAATTACGTAATGACATTCTGACTTGATTTGTTCTTTTAATTCTTCTGCGCTGCTATCTTTCAGAGCTTCTTTATATGCTTCTAAAGCAACCTTTAAGTTCTCCGGCTTTTCATCATAGATCAAATCATACACCTTGATTAAAAATGAATCCGAAAGATACTTATAAAAAACAATTCCTAATAAGTAGTCCTTATACTCATTAGCATCCATTTTAGAACGAAGAATATCCGCTCCACTCCATAACACACTGATTAAATCCTTACTGTTTTCTAACTCTGCCATTTTTTTCTCCTTTTATTTATTCTTCAACATATTTTTTAACATAATCTATATGATAAAGCGGAATATTCGTCATCCATTCCTGCTCTCTGTAATCCGACATTGACGTCCGGATCGCAATTTTCGGCTGATATTTTTCGCAGAACATCTTCAGGCTCTTCGCTCTGAGGTTTTCCTCCGCTTTTACCTCTATGGGAATGACGGAGGTTTTCCCCTGCACCATGAAATCAATCTCTCCGGAAGAGTTTTCCGTGCTGTAATAATAGGGGATGACTCCCACTTCAGAGATCAACTGCTGGAGCACGTACTGTTCCGTTAAAGCTCCCTTAAATTCTGTAAATATCCGGTTTCCATCGATAATCACCCTTGCATCCAGATCCGTCATGGCAATCAGCAATCCGATATCCAGCAGGTATATTTTAAATGCATCCAGATTCAGATAAGCTTTTAATGGTAACGCCGGTTTGCTCACACGGTTTACTTTATGGATCAGTCCGCAATCCAAAAGCCACTGGATTGCCAGTTCAAAATCTTTTGCCCTGGCGCCCTCTCTCACCTGCCCGTAGATATATTTTTTATTTTCTTTTGCCAGCTGCATCGGAATGGAATCCCACACCAGGTTCAATCGGGGAACCAAAGAATTCTCCGCATGCTTGGAAAAATCCTGGCGGTAATAATTCAGCAGATCTTTCTGAATCTCTCTGACCCGCCCGAAGTCTTTATCATTCACATAGGACTGGACCACTTCCGGCATGCCACCGACATAATAGTACTCTCTCAGACGATCCTTGTATTTGGAAGCGAAGGTATTGATCATCTGCGTATCCCCAGACTGCAGAAGCTCTGCAAATCGTTCTTCACCCAAGGCGCACAAAAATTCCTGAAAATTAAGCGGATACAGATCCATGAAGTCTACCTTGCCTACCGGGAAAGAGGTGCCCTTGTGCATCGCCACACCCAGCAGAGAGCCGGCAGCTACAATGGCATATTTCGGAGCATTTTCGCAAAAATACTTTAAAGAGGATAGTGCCTTCGGTACTTCCTGGATTTCATCAAAAATAAGTAAGGTATCTTCACTTTTGACCGAAACACCTGTCTCCACGCTGATTGCCAGAAGAATCCTTTCTACATTGATCTCTCCATCAAACACCTGTTGCATACGAGGATTACTGTCAAAATTGACATACGCTGTTTTCTCAAAACAGCTTGCTCCGAATTCCTTCATAAGCCAAGTCTTTCCTACCTGCCTGGCTCCGCGAATGATCAACGGCTTCCGGTTCTTTTTTTCTTTCCATTCTTTTAATCGTTCCAATGCAAACCGTCGCATGTCTGCCTCCCTTGTATGATTCACAATAGTTATCTACTTCTACTCTATCTCAGTAAAATTGCCTTGTCAACAGAAATAAGTCCTTAAAACTGTATATGTGATACACTTTTAAGGACTTATTTCTGTAATTTATTACATTTTTCAGGACGTAATTCCCGCTCTGGGCTACACTTCTGAGATACACTTTTCAGGACGTTACTTCAAAAATCTCCGTAACATCTTCTCTTTCATCTCATCATACCTCTGGTACCGTATCGGCAGATCCGTCCATGTCTTTTTATCCACAATACTTCTATAATGGCTGAAAGTCTCGAATCCGGCGCGTCCATGGTAGCCGCCCATGCCGCTCTCGCCCACGCCGCCGAAGGGCATGGCGCTGGTGGCTAGGTGGATGATGGTGTCGTTGATGCAGCCTCCGCCAAAATGGCAGTGATCCAAGATCCGTCTCTGGGCTTTTTTATCTTCACTGAAGAAATACAGTGCCAGCGGATGAGGATGTTCCTCCACACAGCGGATCGCCCAATCCACAAAGTCTCCCGTGGCTGCATGCGTCCCGGAAGCATCCCTGCAAAAATCATTTTGTGCAACACCTTTCTCTGCATCATGTGCATTATACGTCAGCACCGGCAGGATCGGTCCGAAGATTTCTTCTCCCATCACGGCATCTTCCCAGGTCACATCCGTCATCACTGTGGGAGCAATCCGCAAAGTCTTTTCGTCATACTGCCCGCCGCAGACGGTCTTTTCCGCATCCATCAGCCCCAGCAGTCTGTGAAAATGCTTTTCGTTGATGATTTTTCCATAATCCGGATTTTGCAGGGGATCCGCACCAAACTGTCTCGAGATCTCCGCCCGGATAGCTTCCACCAATCGGTCGCGGATCCTAACATCACACAACACATAATCCGGTGCCACACAGGTCTGCCCGCAGTTTAGATATTTTCCGAATACGATCCTCCTCGCCGCCAACGGAAGCTTCGCCGTAGCATCCACGATGCAGGGACTTTTCCCGCCCAGCTCCAGCGTCACCGGGGTCAAATATTCCGCAGCGCTTCTAAGCACCTCCCGTCCCACGGTCTTGCCTCCGGTGAAAAATATCATATCAAACCGCTGCTGCAATAATGCCTGATTCTCCGTTCTGCCGCCGGTGATCACAGCCACGTATTCTATCGGAAAACATTCTTCCAGAATATTTTTCAGCACAGCTGCCGTCGCCGGAGCATATGCACTGGGCTTCACCACCGCCGTATTTCCGGCAGCTATGGCATCGATCAGCGGATCCAGCGTCAGTAACACCGGGTAATTCCAGGGGCTCATGATCAGCACGGTGCCATAGGGTGACGGAGAGCGAAAGCTTATCGCTGCGAACTGTGACAGCGGTGTCGGCACTCTCTTTTCCTGCATCAGCCCCCGCAGATGTTTCTGCATCCAGGTCAGCTCCGAGAGCGTCAGTCCGATCTCGCACATATAGCTCTCCATCCGGCTTTTTCCCAGATCCTGTTGCAGTGCAGCATTCAGTTCCTCTTCATGGCGCTGCAGGGAGGCCTTTAATTTTCCCAGCTGTTCTGCCCGAAATTTCCGGGAAAGTGTGGCTCCCGTAGCAAAATATTCTCTTTGTCTGTTCAATATCGTCCGGATCTCCTGCTCTGTCATAGATGTCTCCTGCTTCTATTCTTTATACTGCCATAACTATTCACAAAACCACCTCTGAATAATTACATACTACCCAATTTTGAGTCTCGGTGCAACCGCTTCCCTGCTCATCCTATACACAAAAACGGCAGAGTTCTCACCCCACCGTCGTTTGTCTCTTCCTATCTTGATCTCATTTCTCCTATTTCCACGCAAAATTCACTATTCCGTACACATAAATGAACAACACCGCCGCCGGAACAAAATACTTGAACACCGGCTTCATCCAATGCTGCACTTTCAATCCTTTTCCCTCGTTGGCTTCCTCCAGGAATTTGTCCCAGCCCCAGCCGACCTTATAACAGCAAAATACTGCCAGCAGGATCGAACCTATGGGCATGATATTGTTGGACACCAGGAAATCCCAGAAGTCCAACCAGGTCGTTCCCGCCGCAAAGGGCTGAAAATGGATCACGCTGAAGCCCAACGCCGTTGTCAATGCCAACAGAAACGTTCCCACACCGCAGACGATACATCCTACCGGTCTCGACCATCCGGTCAGTTCCCGGACCATGGCCAGAATATTTTCACACACGCCCAGCACTGTGGACATGGCTGCGAACACCATGAACAGGAAAAATAAGGTTCCCCACCATCTGCCGCCTGCCATGTTGTTAAATACTGTCGCCATAGTATCGAACAGAAGGCTGGGACCCGCCGTCACTTCCACATCATAAGTAAAGCATGCCGGAAATATAATGATACCGGCAATCACTGCCACCAGTGTATCCAGGATAATAATATGAATAGACTCCCCCATGAGAGAACGGTCCTTGCCGATATAACTTCCGAAGATCGCCATACCGCCCATTCCCACGGACAAGGTGAAAAATGCCTGATTCATGGCGCCCACCACCACAGAACCGGTGATTTTGGAAAAATGAGGGATCAGATAGAAGCTCAATCCCTCTCCTGCTCCCGGAAGTGTAAAGCTGTGCACCGCCAGCACCAACATCAGTACGATCAATGCTGACATCATATATTTGGTAATACGCTCCAGCCCACCCTGCAGATGGAAACTTAAAATGACAAAAGCGATCAGTAAGGTGAACAACAGATATGTCACATTCACCGAGGGCGTCGTGATCATTTTTTCAAATCCGAAATCCTGATTCTGCCCTGTCAGAAATTTTACAAAATAATAGAGGATCCATCCGGACACCACCGCATAGAAAGCGATCAGCGCAATGTTTCCGATGAGACAGACGATGCCCCACAGATTCCATTTGCCCCTGCCGCCGGATAATTTCCGATACATATAAAGTGGACTCGTCTGCGCCGCACGCCCCACGGAGAATTCCATGATCATGGTGGGCAGGCCCAGCACGATCAGGCAGATCACGTAGATCAGCATGAAGCTTCCGCCACCGTTCTGCCCGCACATCCACGGGAATTTCCACACATTTCCGCAGCCGATGGCACACCCCGCCGACAGCATGATAAATCCCAAACGACTCCCCAGTCTTTCTCTGTTTTCCATACCCATGATCCTTCCCAAAACTACTTATTCTAAACATGGGATACGACATATATTTTTGCTGTTTTCCCATATTTCCGCCATCTTTTCACATTGACAGCCTTATTTTTTCATTATATAATTTTCATAAATATTTGAAAAACAAATTATTTTTATCATATTGATCGAATAATTCAATCGAGAAGGTGCAATTATTTTATGGATGTCAAAAATCTGGAAACCTTTGTTATGGTGAACGAACTGAAGAGCTTTACACTGGCGGCACAGCGCCTGGGCTACACCCAGTCCACCGTGTCTTTTCAGATCAAACAGCTGGAAAAAGAGTTGTCGATCCCACTGTTCGAGCGCATCGGTCATACCGTAACCCTGACCAACGAAGGGGAGAAGCTGTTACCCCTGGCCCAGCAGATTCTGCGGCTTGCTGCGGAAGCCACCCACATCAGCGGTAATACCGCCCCGGAGGGTCTGGTGCGGATCGCCATTGCAGAGTCCCTGGCCAGCTGGGAATTTCACAGCCGTTTTAAGGATTTTCATGAAAAATATCCGGGCATCCGCCTGAAGATCATTGCTACCAGTACTGACGAAATGTTCCAGATGCTGGGGCAGAATCAAGTGGACATTGTATACACGCTGGACCGCCGTATTTTTAATCACAATTATGTGACCGCTTTCGAAGCTCCAGTGGATATTCATTTTGTCACCGGTGCCGGTCACCCCTTAGCCGGACAGACTCAGATCACCCTGGAACAGATTTTGGAATATCCGCTGATCCTGACGGAGAAAAACATGAGTTACCGGGCTGCTCTGGATGATCTGCTCTCCCAAAACGGTAAGGAGACAATGCCCATCATGGAGGTGGGCGATACCCAGCTGATCCGCAATCTTCTGTGTCAGGGTCTCGGTATCTCCTATCTGCCGGAGTTCGTTGTAGCGGACGATCTGGCAAAAGGAAATCTCGTCAGCCTCCCCATGACGGAGATTCAGCCGGATATCTGGCGGCAGCTTTTATATCATAGGAACAAATGGATCTCACCGGAACTGAAATGTGTAATAAAATACCTGCAGGAGGAATAATCCCCTGCAGGTTTTCTATTATATATGGATGCCGGGGGCAAAAGCCCCACCTTTAATTCCTACGAATTGTTTCGTGCTGCGCACTCCCAAACTTCTACCCAATATTCGCTTATCGAGGAATTTTCATCCCAGAAGCATTCCGATTCCATGTACCAAAAAGGCTGCCACCCATGCCACAAGACACTGCCAGAGTACCACGGCAATGGCCCATTTTCCACCCAGTTCTCTGCGGACAGAAGCGATGGCTGCCACGCAGGGCGTATACAGCAGACTGAATACCAGTAATGTAGCGGCTGCCAGTGGGGTAAGTACCGTGGCAATGCTGTCGCCGAACAATACTTCCAGGGTTGCTACCACACTTTCTTTTGCCATAAATCCGCTGATCAGAGACGTACAGATCCGCCAGTCTCCCAATCCCAGCGGCCGGAACACCGGAACCAACAGACCTGATAGCATTGCCAGCATACTGTTGGCTGAATTCTCTACCAGATTCAGTTTCAGATCAAAACTCTGTAAAAACCATACTACAATCGTTGCAATGAAGATCACAGTAAATGCCTTCTGTAAAAAATCTTTCGCCTTTTCCCACAACAACTGTCCTACATTTTTCGCTCCGGGCAGACGATAATTAGGCAGTTCCATTACAAAAGGCACCGGTTCTCCCTGGAACAACGTGCCCCGATATAAAAATGCTACCAGAATTCCCATAAGGATACCAAACAGATACAATGCCGACATGATCAGTCCACCCTTTCCCGGGAAAAATACGCTCACGAAGAACGAATAAATCGGTAATTTTGCAGAACAGCTCATAAACGGAGTGAGCAAAATCGTCATTTTACGATCTCTCTCACTGGTCAGCGTCCGCGTCGCCATGACTGCCGGAACCGTACAGCCGAAACCAATCAGCATGGGTACGATGCTTCGTCCGGACAGACCGATCTTTCGAAGCAACTTATCCATCACGAATGCCACACGGGCGATATAACCGCTGTCTTCCATAAGTGAAAGGAAGAAAAACAAGGTCACCACAATAGGCAGGAAACTCAATACGCTGCCCACCCCGGTAAAAATACCGTCGATCACAAGACTTTGTACTGCACTGTTGACATGGGCCGCTGTCATGGCTGCATCCGCAAGTTCTGTCAGTCTGCCGATTCCCAGTTCCAAAAGCCCTTGCAGCCAGGCTCCGATCACATTAAATGTCAAATAAAACACCAATATCATGATCACAATAAAACAAGGGATTGCCGTATATTTTCCGGTAAGGATCCGATCGATCTTCTCACTGCGGATCCGTTCTTTGCTTTCCTTCGGCTTTACTACCGTCTGTTCACATAATCTCTCGATAAAATCAAACCGCATGTCCGCGATAGCCGCACTCCGGTCCACACCACGCTCTGTCTCCATCTGGCAGACAATATGCTCCAGCATTTCTTTTTCATTTTCATCCAGCTGCAGCTTCTCCA
>ENA-OROU01002058-OROU01002058.1-human-gut-metagenome-genome-assembly--contig:-NODE-2058-length-15345-cov-2.768215_pt1 | contig 15345 bp, 10 predicted proteins | sample MGYA00242131_ERZ509054 | MGnify/ENA primary metagenome ERZ509054 (study PRJEB26280, sample SAMEA2338749) | human gut metagenome | biome: human gut; feature: human-associated habitat; material: faeces... | reverse complement strand
CATTCTTCTTAATCTAATCTTTACTGCCATTTGTTTCACCTCCGCATTTTCTGCTGTTAATATAGTATTTTTATTTATATAAAAAGAGAACAACATTTCGCATTCGTTCTCTTTTTTTGAAGATTTTCTTACAATATTTTAGGTTGCCTTCTTAAGTGCCTCCTAAACTATTTTTTTGTCCATTTTTCAAATTCTTCATCAGTAGCTAAAACATAATGAGTTCCATCTACTAAATGTTCAGTACCTTTTGTATAATCGACTCCACTTTCTTTATAATCGTAAGTAAATGATTTACGTACTTTTTCTACACGTGGATTAGGATGAGGAATAGCACTTAATAATGATTTTGTATATGGATGAATTGGATTATCAAAGATTTCTTCAGTAGTCCCTGTTTCTACTAAATGTCCTAAATGTAATACCCCAATTTTATCACTGATATATTTAACCATTGATAAGTCATGTGCAATAAATAAATATGCAATTCCTGTTTCTTTTTGAATCTTTTTCATTAAGTTAACAACTTGTGCTTGAATAGATACATCTAACGCTGAGATTGCTTCATCAGCAATAATTAAATCAGGATTCATAATTAATGCTCTTGCAATACCAATACGTTGTCTTTGTCCACCTGAGAATTGATGTGGATAACGTGAAGCATGTTCTCTTGATAAACCAACAAGTTCAAGCATTTCATAGATTTTTTCATTTCTTTCTTCAATAGAAGAATAAGATTTATGAATATCTAAACCTTGACCAATGATATCAATAACTTTCTTTCTTGGATTTAAACAAGCCATTGGATCTTGGAAAATCATTTGCATCTTTGTATGTAATTCTTTAGATGTTTCCTTATCTAATTTTCCACCAATTTCTTTTCCGTTGAAAACAATTGATCCAGAAGTTGGTTTATATAAACGAATAATACTTCTACCAGTAGTTGATTTACCTGAACCAGATTCACCTACTAAACCATAAGTTTCACCTGGCATAATATCAAATGAAATACCATCAACTGCTTTTACAGTAAAGTTACGATTAATTTTAAAATGTTGTTTTAAATCTTTAACGACAAGGATAGGTTCTTTATTTTCCATTATTCAACACCCTCCTTTTTCATTTTTTCTAATCTGTTTTTTAATTCAACTGGCATTTCAACTTTTGGAGCTTTTTCATGCATTAACCATGAAGCAACTTTATGAGTTGTACTACCAGGTACTTTAAACATTGGAGGTTCAATTCTTAAGTCAATATTTAAAGCATACTTATTACGTGGAGCAAAAGCATCACCTTTTACTTCATGTGCTAAGTTTGGTGGTGTACCAGGGATTGTGTATAATTCATCATCATCAGTATCTAAATCTGGCATAGATGATAATAATCCCCAAGTATATGGATGACGTGGATCATAGAAAATTTCATCAATGGTTCCAGTCTCCACGATTTTACCAGCGTACATAACATTTACATAATCAGCTACTTTAGCAACAACACCTAAGTCATGTGTGATATAAATAACTGATAAATCTTTTTTCTTTTGAATATCTTGAATTAATTCAAGAATTTTAGCTTGGATAGTAACATCCAATGCAGTTGTAGGTTCATCACAAATTAAAACATAAGGATCACAAGATAAAGCAATTGCGATAACAATTCTTTGTCTCATCCCACCAGATAATTGGTGAGGATAGTTTTTCATACGTTTTTCAGCATTAGTAATACCTACTAATTGTAATAATTCAACTGCTTTTTTATAAGCTTCTTCTTTTGGTGTATTGTAATGATGAATCATTGGTTCCATAATTTGATTTCCAATTGTCATTGTAGGGTTTAATGATGTCATTGGATCTTGGAAAACCATGGCAATTTTACGACCACGAATTTCACTTTGCATTTCTTTTTCACTTAATTGACAAATGTCTGTTGTGATTCTTTCACCTGTATTTTCATCTGTCCAAGTGTAGTTAATAGAACCACCATCAATTGAACCATTTCCAGCCATGATACCCATGATTGCTTTAGTAGTAACTGACTTACCTGATCCAGATTCACCAACGATAGCGATTGTTTCACCTTTATATAAATCTAAGTTAACACCACGAATTGCATTAACAATACCACTATCAGTTCTAAAAGAGATATTTAAATCTCTGACTTCTAATATTTTTTCTCTTTCTGCCATAATTACATCTCCTTCATAGTTGGATCAAGTGCATCACGAAGTCCATCACCAAATAAGTTGAAACTTAACATTAAGATAGAGAAAATAATAACTGGAATTACCATCATGTAAGGGTAAATAGTAATTGAGTTAAATCCATCATTAATTAATGTACCTAATGAAGCCATTGGAATTGGTAAACCTAAACCAACGAATGATAAGTATGCTTCATAGAAGATAGCATTTGGAATAGACATCATAATCATAATAATCATTTGACTATAAATATTTGGTAAAATTTCTTTAAAGATAATAAACATGTTACTAGCTCCTAAAGTACGTGAAGCTAAAACGAATTCTTCTTCTTTTACTCTTAAAACTTGAGCTCTTGTAATTCTTGACATACCAATCCATTCAGTAAATGATAAAGCCATGATAATTGTGAATAATGATGCTTTCATCACCATTAATAACAATGTTAATATTACTAAAGTTGGGATAGAGTTTATGATTTCTTGAATTCTTTGCATTACTGAATCAACTTTACCTCCGAAATAACCAGAGATCAGTCCGTATGTCATACCTACAATCACGTCAATGAAGATTGCAACAACGGCAATGAATAATGAATATCTTGTACCTGTCCAAACACGTACAAATAAATCACGACCATAAGTGTCTGTACCAAAGAAATGTTCAGCACATGGTGAAATACTTGCAATTTTTGTATTGATTGCATCAAATTTATATGATGAAAACATTGGAGCAAAAATAGCAAATACTGCGATAACTAAAATACAAATTAAACCGATAACGGCACCTTTGTTCTTTTTAAAACGATTTAAAGAATCTTTCCAAGCAGGAAGTGATGGAGCAACAACGTCTTTAGTAATGTCTTGTTTGTCTCCAACGAATTCAAAATCGTCTGGTAAAAATTCAATCTTTTCTAAATCCATTATTAATCATCCTTTCCTAATCTAATTCTTGGATCAATAATTCCATAAGAAATATCAATAATTAACATCATGAAAATGTACATTGCAGCATATAAGAATGAACAAGCTAAAATGATGTTGTAATCATTTGATAAAATACTATTAATTAATAATTTACCTAATCCAGGAACAGAACAAATCTTTTCAACAACCATAGTACCTGTCATTAAGTTTACTAAAATAGGTCCTAAAATTGTGATTACTGGAATTAAAGCATTTCTTAATGCATGTTTGAAAATTAAAGTTTTACGATCTAATCCTTTTGCTTTTGCAAGAGTCATATATTCACTTGTTAAAACTGAAACCATTTCAGTACGTGTAAAACGTGCAACGTTTGCAATAACACCAACAGATAAAGCTAAAATTGGCATAATTGATGATTTAATTGCATTCGATGAACTATATGAAGTTGGTAACAATCTTAATTTTGAAGCAAATAATAATAAAATTAACATTGCAAATACGAATGATGGGATGGAAACCCCAATTACAGAAATAACTGTAGCAATTGTATCCCAAATTGTATTTTTATGTAATGCAGCAAATACTCCTAAGAACATACCAATAACTGTTCCAATAACTACTGCACATAAACCGTAAATCATAGATAATTTTGCAGCACTTCCTACAAGTGAAGATACTTGCATATCTTTATATAAGTTAAATGAAACACCGAAATCCCCTGTTAACATATTTTGAATATAACGTACGAATTGAACTGGTATTGGTTTATCCAATCCGTATTGAGCTTCAATAGCCGCTCTGGCTGAAGCACTTAATTTTTCATTGTTAATTGGAGAACCAGGTAAAAATTTAACCATTAAAAATAATACCATTAAAATAACGAATAATGTAATTAACGAAATAACTAAACGTTTTCCGATATATTTTAAGGTTGAATTACTCATCTTTTTTCCTCCTATATTTATTTAAAAAAGAAACACAATACAGAATACTATATTGTGTTGTCTTCTCTATGTTCTTTTTTCTAATTTGAACTATTTTGAAACATATTCGAATGTATATGGAACACCAACTGCTTTAATAACTAAGTTTTTAACTTTTGTATTTTGTAAAGTAGCAGTTCCTTTTTCGAATACTGGAATATATCCTAAATCTTCACATAAGATTTTTTCTGCATCGATCATTAATTGCCAACGAGCATTAACATCAGTTTCATTGTTAACTTTTTCCATGATTGAATCAAATTCAGTATTTGACCAATGACCATAGTTGTTGTTGTTGTTAGTTAAAGCTAATGTTAAATAAGTTGTAGGATCACCATAATCAGGTCCCCAACGAGTTACTGATAAATCGAAATCTCCATTTTTTTGTTTGTTGTAGATACGATCTTGTTTAGTAGTAGCAACCATTTCAATTTTTAATCCTTTTAAGCTAGAGAAAGCATTTTGTAAATAAGTTGCAAATACATCCATTGGAGATTCATCTGTACCATAAGTAACTCTTAAAGTAATTTCAGATTTTCCTAATTCTTTTAATCCTTCATCTAATGCAGCTTGAGCAGCTTTTTTATCATATGAAGTATAAGTATCTGCTTCATCACGGAAATCTTTTCCTTCTGGAGAAATTGATAATCCTGATGGAACAAATCCTGAAGCAGCTTGTGAACCATCTTTTAAGACGTTTTCACATAAATCTTTTCTGTTAATAGCTAATGATAAAGCTTTTCTTACATTTAAGTTAGCTAAATCACTATTTTCTAAATTTGGTTGAATGTAGAATAAGAACCCTTCAGAAATATTCTTGAATGATTCATCTTTTTTATATTTATCAACTAAGTCAGAGTTGATGATAGCGAAATCAGTTTCACCTGCTTCGAATGATTGAGCAGCAACTTTTGGTTCTTGAACTAATTTCATTACTAATTTGTCGATTTTTACATCTTTAGCAGCATAGAATTTATCATTTTTTTCGAATTCAGCTACTGAACCTGGTTCCCAGTTTGTCATAGTGAAAGCACCGTTAGCTAAAACAGAATCAGCGCTCTTACCATATTTATCACCTTGTTTTTCACAGAACTTTTCATTGATTGGGTAGAAACATGGGAATGACATTAATTCATCAAAGAATGAAACACGAGTAGTTGTTGTAACTTCTAATGTTTTGTCATCAACAGCTTTTACACCTAAAGAATTTAAATCATCATCAGTTAAATCTTGTTCTGCATCGATTTTGTCTGATAATTCTTGTGCACCTGCGATGTTAGCAATTCCATCACAGAACATGTAATAATAGTTCCCTTTATTTTTGAAAATTCTGTGCCATGCATAAACGAAATCGTTTGCAGTAACAGGATCTCCATTAGACCATTTAGCATCTCTTAATTTATAAGTGTGTGTTAAACCGTCTTCTGAAACTTCTGAAGATTTAGCAATACCATATGTAGTAGTACCATCTTTAGCAGGTTTCATAAGCCCATCAATAATTGCATGTAATGCAGTAAATGAGCATCCGTCTTCGGCATCTGCTGAGTCTAAGTTCTTGATATCTAGTTCACTTGAATAAGTGTATGTAGAAGAATCATCACCAGATCCTCCACAACCAGCAAGAGTTAGAGCCATCATAGCACAAAGTACCATAGAAAATAATTTTTTCATTTTTTCTCTTCCCTTCTATAAATCGCCTTTGTATACACTAATACATATACAATAAAAATTTATGCTTTAATATTAGTACAATGCGTTATAGAAGTCAACAAAAAAAACGAACTTTGTATACAAAATTGTATTATTGTTTATACAAAAAAATATTTTTCAATCTACATTCAAGAATAAAATAGAACAATTGTTTTTTATACATTTATTTTTGACGTTTATATTAATTGGAAGACAACATATTTTTTTATTCTTTTTTAAGAAGAAACACAATACCGAAATATTGTGTTTCTGTTGATTTTATCGACTATTTTGATACATATTGGAATGTATATGGAACACCTACAGGTCTAATTACTAAACCTTTTACATCTTTATTTTGTAAAGTTGCAGTACCTTTTTCAAATACTGGGATGTAACATAAATCATCCATCATAATTTTTTCTGCATCAATCATTTCTTGCCAACGAGTATTAGCATCAGATTCATTAGCAACTTTATCCATTAATGCATCTAATTCACTGTTTGTATATTTACCATAGTTGTTACCATTAGTAGAAATACCCATTGTTAAGTAAGTTGTAGGATCACCATAGTCAGGTCCCCAACGAGTTGTAGCTAAATCAAAATCACCATTTTTTTGTTTGTTGTAGATACGATCTTGCTTAGTAGTAGCTACCATTTCTACTTTAATACCATCTAATTTACTTAAAGCGTTTTGTAAATAAGTTGAAAATACATCCATTGGAGATTCATCTGTACCATACGTAATTCTTAACGTAATTTGATCTTTTCCTAATTCTTTTAATCCTTCATCTAAAGATTCTTGTGCTTTTTTCTTATCATAAGATGTAAAGTTTCCAGAATCTTTTCTAAAATCAACGCCATCTGGACTCGTTGCTAAACCAGAAGGAATAAATCCTCCAGCAACTTGTGAACCATCTTTTAAGACATTTTCACATAAGTCTTTTCTATTGATTGCTAGTGAGATTGCTTTTCTTACATTTAAGTTAGCTAAATCACTATTTTGGAAGTTTACTGAAATATAGAATAAGTAACCATCATAACCTTGTTTAAAAGCTTCATCATCTTTATATTTATCTACCAAATCTGAATTGATTGGTGCATAATCTGTTTCTCCTGCTTCAAAAGATTGTGCAGCCACTTTAGGTTCTTGAACAAGTTTCATGACAAGTTTATTTAATTTAACATGTTTTTGATCATAATAACTTTCGTTCTTTTCAAATTCAGCCACTGATCCTGGTTCCCAATTTGTCATTGTAAAAGCCCCATTTCCTAAAATTGTTTTAGCGCTTTTACCATATTTATTTCCTTGTTTTTCAGCAAACTTTTCATTAATTGGGTAGAATGGTGGAAATGCAAGTAATTCATCTAAAAACGAAACGCGTACTGTTGTTTTTACTTCTAATGTATAATCATCCAATGCTTTTACACCCATAGAATTTAAATCATCATCTGTAAGTTCTTCACCAGCATCTATTTTATCTGATAATTCTTGTGCTCCTTGAATGCTTGCAATTCCATCTGCAAACATATAATAATAATTTCCTTTATTTTTAAAGATTCGATGCCATGCATAAACAAAATCATTAGCAGTAACAGGATCACCATTTACCCATTTTGCATCTTTTCTAAGTTTATACGTATGGGTTAATCCATCTTCTGAAACTTCTTCACTTTTCGCAATACCATACGTAATATTTCCTTTTTTATCTGTTTTCATTAACCCATCAATAACCGCATGAATAGCACGCAATGAACATTGATCATCAGCATCTGATGAATCTAAGTTTTTGATATCCAATTCACTTGAATACGTATAGGTTGATGTATCTTCTTTACTGTTGCCCCCACAACCAGATAAAGAAAAAATCATCAAAAAGCATAGTAATAATGATACATATTTTTTCATAATCCCCATCTCCCTTTATTCATATCTTTTTACTATGATTTAAAATACACTAATTTATCCAAGAAGTCAAAGAATATGATAAAACTTGTATATAACAAAAAGCATAATAGTTTTTTTACTATTATGCTTTTTATTTATTATTCAGTTTTTTTCAACATATTGGAAAGATAAAACATTACATGGTTTAATCACTAAATTTTTAACCTTTGTATTTTGTAAAGTTGCTGATCCTTTTTCAAATACAGGAATACTTCCTAAATCTGTCATTAATATCTTTTCCGCTTCCAATAATTCTTGCCAGCGAACACGTACATCTGATTCTGATGCCGCTTGTCCCATATAATTATCAAAATCACTACTTACATATTTACCATAGTTATTACTATTTGTAGAAATATCAATCGTTAAGAATGTTGTAGGATCACCATAATCAGGTCCCCAACGTGTTACTGATAAATCATAATCACCATTTTTTTGTTTGTTATAAATACGGTCTTGTTTTGTTGTTGCAACCATTTCTACTTTAATTCCCTTTAACTTAGATAAAGCGTTTTGTAAATAAGTCGCAATAACATCCATTGGAGATTCATCTGTACCATATGTAATACGTAATTTAATTTCAGATTTACCTAATTCTTTTAATCCTCGATCTAAAGCTTGTTGTGCTTTTGATTGACTATAAGTAATATAAGTTCCTGACTCTTCTCTAAAATCTTTTCCATCTGGGCTTGTTGCCACACCTTTAGGAATAAATCCTGTTGCTGCAGAAGAACCATCTTTTAAGACTTTTTCGCATAAATCTTTTCGATTAATCGAAAGTGAAACTGCTTGTCTGATATTCGCATTAGCAAGATCTGCATTTTGAAAATTCACAGATAAATAATAAAGGAAGCCTTCTGGTACTTGTTTAAATGATTCATCATCTTTATATTTACCTACTAAATCAGAAGTAATTGGTGCATAGTCTGTTTCTCCTGCCATAAATGATTGAGCCGCAACTTTTGGATTTTGAACAAGTTTCATCACAAGTTTTTCAATCTTTACAGTTTTTGCTTCATAGTAATCTTCATTCTTTTTAAATTCCGCAATAGATCCTGGTTCCCAATTTGTCATAATAAAAGCACCATTTCCTAAAATAGCTTTTGCACTTTTACCATATTTATCTCCTTGTTTTTCACAAAACTTTTCATTAATTGGAAAAAAGCATGGAAATGCCATTAATTCATCAAAGAAAGAAACACGTACAGTTGTTTTTACTTCTAAAGTATAGTCATCGATTGCTTTTACACCCATAGAATTTAAATCATCATCCGTAAGTTCTTCACCTGCATCAATTTTATCTGATAACTCTTGAGCCCCTTCAATGCCTGCAATTCCATCTGCAAACATATAATAATAACTTCCCTTTTTTCTAAAAATACATTGCCATTCATAAACGAAATCATGAGCTGTTACAGGATCTCCATTTGTCCATTTAACATCTTTTCGAAGTTTGTAGGTATGTGTTAAACCGTCTTCAGACAATTCTTCACTTTTAGCAACCGCGTTTACGATATTTCCTTTTTTATCTGTTTTTGTAAGTCCATCGATTACTGCATGAATTGCCTTGAGTGAACATCCATCATCTGCATCTGACGAATCTAAATTTTTAATATCCAATTCACTTGAATACGTATAAGTCGTTATGTCGTCTCCACTTGATCCCCACATCCCGTTAATGTTAAAACCATTAAACAACATAAAAATAATGAGAGTATTTTTTTCATATTCCCTTTCTCATTTTTTATCTTCTCCTTCAACCATATCCCATTTTCTACACACCGTCAGCAAAATTATGTATCCGCTTACATTTTTTTATCAAAAAAAGAAGTAGATTTCTCTACTTCATTATTTTACTACACTCATGGCAAGAGCTAAAGCTCCAACAACCCCAGCATTATCCCCTAATTTTGGATAAACGATATAATCTTTAATTTTATCAGTAGTCACTTCTTCTTTTTGAATATAACCATTTAAGAATTCTTGAGTATATTTATGAATCATTGGAAAAAGTTGTTTTTGATGCATAACACCACCACCTAGAATAATTTTCTTAGGTGAAAGAGTTAAAATATAATTTGCCATCGCTTGTCCAATATAATAAGCTTCTAAATCCCATGCCGGATGATCTCCTGGAAGTTCACTTCCTTTTACTCCCCATCTTGCTTCAATGGCAGGACCAGCTGCTAAACCTTCAAAACATGTTCCATGATATGGACATTTTCCTGAATATTTATCATCTTCTCTAACAATCATTTTCATATGTCCCATTTCCGGATGAAGTAACCCGTGTACAAGTTTACCACCAACAACGGCTCCTCCACCAATTCCTGTTCCAATTGTAAGATAAAGGGCACTGTCTAATCCTTTTGCCGCACCAAATGTTGCTTCACCTAAAGCAGCCCCATTAACATCTGTATCAAAAGCCATAGGAATGTCATATCTTTCTTTTAAAGCACCCATAATATTATAATTGTTCCATCCTGGTTTAGGTGTTGTTGTAATATAACCATAAGTTGGACTTGTAAGATCTGGATCAATAGGTCCAAAACTTCCTACACCTAATGCTTCAATTTCTTTTCCATCAAAGAATTTAAAAACATTTTCCATTGTTTTTTCAGGTGCTTCTGTAGGAAATGATTCTCTTTCTAAAACTTCTCCTTTTTCATTTCCAATACAAACTACAAATTTAGTTCCACCTGCTTCAATTGCTCCTAATTTCATTATTATATCTCCTTTTTTCCTTTACTCTTATTTTAAACAACTCTGATTATAAAGTAAATATGCAATTATAAATTGAAAAAGAGTTACATGATTTAGACGATAAACCTAAATTCATGAACTCTTTTTTCATTAATTATCTAAATATCTTGTATAACGATCTACATGTAATAATCTGTTAGCATTATCTACACGTTCTTTAGTTGGAGGTTTTATTCCTTCTAATTGATAAGGAATCTTCAATTCTTCCCACTTAAAGACACCTAAAGTATGATAAGGAAGTATTTCTACACGATAAACATTAGAAAGGGTAGAAATAAAACGATCTAATTCAATTAAATCTTCATCATAATCACTTCTTTTTGGAACAAGAACATGTCTAATCCAAATTGGTTTATTAATTTCAGATAAATACTTTGCCATATCTAAAATATTTTCATTACTTCTTCCTGTTAAAGTCTTATGTCTTTCATTATTGATTTCTTTAATATCAACAAGTAATAAATCTGTATACTCCATCAATTCTTTAAATTTTGAAAAGAACGGTTCTTCTCTAGTAAAACATCCACCACTGGTATCAATACATGTATTGATACCTTCTTTTTTTGCAAGTTTAAATAATTCTAAAACAAAATCTATTTGAGCTAAAGGTTCTCCACCACTAATCGTAATGCCCCCTTTTTTACCCCAATATGTTTTGTACTTCATTGCTTGTTGAAGCGCTTTTTCAGGAGTATATTCTTCGTATTTCTTTGAACCCCATGTATCAGGATTATGACAAAATTGACATCTTAAAGGACATCCATGTAAGAAATAAATATAACGTACTCCTGGACCATCGACTGATCCAAAGCTTTCTATTGAATGAATTCTACCAATTGTTTCCATTTTTCCTCCGTAACAAAACAACCTCATAAGAGGTTGTTTTCATTATTTGATTAAGTTATTGATTACATATGTTCATGACAAGTTCTTGCGATAACATCTAATTGTTGTTCACGAGTTAAGTCAATGAATTTAACAGCATATCCAGATACACGAATTGTGAAGTTTGCATATTCTTCTTTTTCTGGATGTTCCATAGCATCAATTAATTTTTCAGTTCCAAATACGTTAACATTTAAGTGATGAGCACCTTGTTCAAAATATCCATCCATAACTTGTACTAAGTTATTAACTCTTTCACCTTCATCATGTCCTAAAGCATCTGGGTTGATTGTTTGAGTATTAGAAATACCATCCAATGCCCATTCATATGGTAATTTAGCAACTGAGTTTAATGAAGCTAATAAACCATTTTGTTCAGCACCGTAAGATGGGTTAGCACCTGGTGATAATGGTTCACCTGCTTTACGTCCATCAGGTAATGAACCTGTAGCTTTACCATAAACAACGTTTGAAGTGATTGTTAAGATAGAAGTTGTTGGTTCTGAATCTCTATAAGTATGATGTTTTTTGATTTTAGCTAAGAATTCACCTAATAACCATACAGCGATATCATCAGCACGATCATCATCGTTACCATATCTTGGGAAGTCACCTTCAACTTCATAATCTACTACGATACCATCTTCATCTCTGATTGTTTTAACTTTAGCATATTTGATTGCGCTTAATGAATCTACTACATGTGAGAATCCAGCAATACCAGTTGCGAAAGTACGTTTTAGATCAGTATCAATTAATGACATTTGTGCAGCTTCATAATAATATTTATCATGCATATATTGAATTAAGTTTAATGTATTAACATAAAGATCTGCTAACCATTCCATCATTTGGTCATAACGTTCCATAACTTCATCATAGTCTAAGTATTCAGAAGTAATTGGACGATATTTTGGAGCCACTTGATCTTTAGTTTTTTCATCAATACCACCATTGATAGCATATGTTAAACATTTAGCTAAGTTAGCACGTGCACCAAAGAATTGCATTTCTTTACCAGTTTGAGTAGCTGATACACAACAACAAATTGAGTAATCATCTCCCCATACAGGACGCATTACATCATCATTTTCATATTGGATTGAGCTAGTATCTACTGAGATTTTAGCAGCAAAACGTTTGAAGTTTTCTGGTAATGCTTTTGTATATAAAACTGTTAAGTTTGGTTCTGGTGAAGGACCCATATTTTCTAATGTGTGTAAGAAACGGAAACAGTTTTTAGTAACCATTGAACGTCCATCAGTTCCTAAACCTGCAACTTCAAGTGTAGCCCATACTGGGTCACCAGAGAATAATTGGTTGTAAGAAGGAATACGAGCAAATTTAACCATTCTACATTTCATAACGAAATGGTCTACTAATTCTTGTGCTTCTTCTTCTGTTAATGTTCCGTTAGCTAAATCTCTTTCTACATAGATATCTAAGAAAGTAGAAATACGTCCAACTGACATTGCAGCACCATTTTGAGTTTTGATTGCAGCTAAGTATCCAAAGTATAACCATTGGAATGCTTCATGAGCATTTTTAGCTGGTTTAGAAATGTCATATCCGTAGATAGCAGCCATTTCTTTCATACCTTTTAATGCTTTTACTTGTTCAGCAATTTCTTCTCTTTTACGAATGATGTCTTCAGTCATTGATCCACTACCACAATGATTGAAATCATTTACTTTTTGTTCAATTAAGAAATCAATACCATATAAAGCAACACGACGATAGTCACCAACAATACGTCCACGTCCGTATGTATCAGGTAAACCTGTAATTACTTTATTATGACGAGCTTTTTTAATTTCTGGTGTATAAACATCGAATACTGCTTGGTTATGTGTTTTATGATATTTTGTGAAAATTTCATGTAATTTTTCATCTGGTTCATATCCATAAGTTGCAGCAGCTTGTTCTGCCATTTTGATACCACCATAAGGCATGAAAGCTCTTTTTAAAGGTTTGTCAGTTTGTAAACCAACAACTTTTTCTAAATCTTTCATTTCTTCATCGATATATCCAGGACCATAAGCAGTAAGTCCACTTACTACTTTAGTTTCACATTCTAATACTCCACCTTTAGCTCTTTCTTCTTTTTGTAACTTTTGAAGTTTTCCCCAAAGTTTATTAGTAGCTTCTGTAGGACCAGCTAAAAATGATTCATCTCCATCATAAGGTTTATAGTTATCTTGAATGAATTGACGAGTGTTTACTTCTTCTTTCCAAAGTCTTCCTTTAAATCCGTTCCATTCTTCATTGAATTTATCTGTTAAAGCCATTTTGTTTATTTCCTCCTAAATCAAAATTCCTTCATAATTATAGCACTTACATTTTGCATAGACAACAAAAACTTAAAGAAAATGATGAGCGCTTACATAATTATTTTACAAGTTTAGTATAACAGGAATCATTCCTAAAATCCAATCATATGCTCTTATAAAGAATATTTATTTTTTTCTAGCTTTTCTAATTGATTTAGTATATAGTTTACGTAGACATTTTAGGAGGCTTTTTTATGACATTAACAAATCAAGCTTTATCAAGCGCTGCTGATAAAGATTTAGAATTATCAAAACAAGTATGTCGCGAAGCAGTAAATGAAGTAATTGAGAAAAATCATTTAACATTATCTCCACAATTTACGCAAAATCTCGTTGTACATCTTGCAATTGCAATACTTAGAATCAAAACAAACAATTACATTCCTTTAAGTCAAGGACAAATCACATCATATAAAGCAAACACTAACTATGATTCAGCAGTTGAAATTTGTAATATTCTTAGTAAAAAATTTGATATTGAATTTCCAGAATCAGAATTAGCACTTATTTCAATGTACCTATCTAAAAATAACGTATTAGATGTTGAATTTAATGCTGGTGTTAATTTATTAGATGATGAAATTATTGATGTTCTACAAAACACTTTAGATTCTTTATTTAAACAAAAAGGTATAGATTTAAGAAATAATGAAAAATTACTTGTTTCTTTAGGATTACATTTAACACCTGCACTTGATTGATTATTAGATGATAGTCAAATTGAAAATCCTTTAACTGCAAAGATTAAAGAAAGACATCCTAAAGAATTTGCAATGGCAGAAATCTTAAATGACGCTATTGAATCTATTTATCATAAAAGATTTACTGAAGATGAAGTAGCTTATTTTGCATTACACTTTATTGTTTCAGCAAGACAAAAATAGAAGTTCACATTGAACTTCTATTTTTTTATAAATATTTACCTGTAATACTCTTTATATTATTTTTTATTTCTTCAACACTACCAGTAGCTACAATCATTCCACCATCTTGACCACCACCTGGCCCCATATCAATTATATAATCCGCATTTTTCATCACATCACGATCATGTTCAATGACGACGACTGTCGCACCTTGATCTACAAGTGATTGAAAAACTTTAACTAATATTTGAACATCTAAAGGATGTAATCCAATCGTAGGTTCATCAAAGATAAAAATTGAATCATTTTGAGACTTACTCATTTCACTTGCAAGTTTTAAACGTTGTGCCTCTCCACCAGATAAACTTGGTGTTTCCTCACCCAATGTCAAATATCCTAAACCTAAGTTTTCTAATACTTCCAGTTTTCGATAAACACCTTTTAAACCTTGACAAGCTTCTTTAGCAAAACTCACATCCATTTCCATCAATTCAGGTAAAGAATACTCTTTCTCTTTTGACGTTTTATATTTAATAAAATAACTTTCTTTATTATATCTAGAACCATGACAATCAGGACAAGTCACATGAACATCTGGCAAGAATTGTACATCCAAACTTAATGTCCCTGTTCCATCACAAGTTGGACATCTAAGCTTTCCCGTATTATAGGAAAAAGCACCAGCTGTTGTTTTTCGTTCCCTGGCCAGCGGCAGTTTTGCATACGTTTTTCGCAGCTCGTCATGGACATTGGCATAG
>ENA-OROU01002041-OROU01002041.1-human-gut-metagenome-genome-assembly--contig:-NODE-2041-length-15456-cov-2.720278_pt1 | contig 15456 bp, 8 predicted proteins | sample MGYA00242131_ERZ509054 | MGnify/ENA primary metagenome ERZ509054 (study PRJEB26280, sample SAMEA2338749) | human gut metagenome | biome: human gut; feature: human-associated habitat; material: faeces... | reverse complement strand
CCTCGCCCTTCTGCCCCATCGTGATGGACGCGTACGGACGCACATCAATAACCGCTTCGCCTTGAATCAGCGCTTCCTCCACTGCCAGATGCTCCGAGCTGTCCGGCGCGGGATTCAAATTCGGCATCGCGCAGACGGTCGTATATCCGCCATGCGCGCACGCCGCGCTGCCGGTCGCAATGGTCTCCTTATAAGAAAATCCCGGCTCACGCAGATGCACATGCACATCCACAAAGCCGGGAAAAAGGGCAAATCCACGGCAATCAAACACTTTCTCTGCCGGAAAGGAAAGTTGTTCCCCACGGGCGACAATGACGCCGTTTTCAATTCCCACATCGGTTTGCTTCCACTTGCCCTGTTCCAAGACAGAACCGTCCTTGAGCAGCACTCGCACGTTCAGCCCTCCTGTCGTTTCGGGTTATCCGTGCAATTATAGCAGATTTTCGCGCCGATTGCAAGGTGTATGCGGAAAGTTCCTGTCGAATTGTGAATTTGCAAAAGAGCCACCCGTGCTGGATGGCTCTTTTGTATTTCGAGGGGAATTATTCCGCTTCGACACGCGCGAAGATGTAGCCAACGCCCATGTCGCCGTCTTTCTTGGCGAGGTTGTCGTCAGAGTAGCACAGCACCAGATAGCCAGACGTGGTCATGCCGATGTACTTCATCGTTTCCATGTCCTCGATTTCCACGCCCGTCATGTCCGCGAAACGAACGGTGTCGTCGTCGCCCTTGACGTGGGTCTTGGCGGGGCCGCGGTTGTAGGACGCTGCGGGGTCATAGTCCACCTTCGCGATGACGTTGTTCGCCCATTCGTCCCATGCGCTCTTGACCGTGTAGCTGTCCTCGTCGGAGAAAGTCAGCTCGCCGGACAGGTCGTAGGTGTGGTCGTGGATGTAGGACGCCACGTCCACCATCGTGCCCAGTACCTTGTCGTTCGCGGTCGCGTCCTTCAGCGCGGTGATGGTCAGCGTCGCCGCATTTTCCGGCACAGCCAGCAGGCCGGACTGTTCCACGTCGTATTCCTCAGCGAAATCGGCGGTGATATACGCCGCAACCAGCACCCATTCGCCTTCCCAGTCGTTCAGGCTGGATTCACGGTCGAGGACGAGCAGTTCGTCCATATCCGCGTCCAGAATCGAAGTGGTTTCCGCCATCGCGAAGCAGCCCAGCACCATCGCCAGCGCCATGACCAGAGACAGGATCTTTTTCATTTTGGTTTTCTCCTTTACCATTTCTGCGGTTTATTTCCGCTTTTCGACCTTATTATATCACACCTGTGCGCCAAATTGCAATCATTCCAAACAGATTTTACAATTCCATATTTATTCAGCAGACATAACAATTTATATCCTACATATGGACTTTTCCCATTGCACAGGCTTTCAAAATATTTAGTTCTGTCCGCATCTATTGGATATGAAGCTTCGGCATAAAAAGAATATTCTTCTGGACTCCCCAATTGTGGATATTTCCCTTGCACATCTAACCATTTCTGAATGATGTCTTTACTTAAATCAGATTTTTTGGGATCTACTAATTTTTTTTGATTACCTGATAATGATTGATATATTAAAAATTTCCAATCCCATATACAATCATTTGCCGATTGAATACCAGATGAGATGGATGCACCGGCACCTAATAGGACACCAAATGACCCATCTAAATTTTGTTTGATTGATCGTAAAAAAGCATCAAATTCTAAATATAAATTTTCGGGTATATTCATATTTATATTATAAGTCGTTGGTTATCGTGATTTTATTATTTCTCGTATATCTGACTCACAGCCTCGGCTGTTTCTTTCATCATTTGTCGTAATGACTCAGGGGCAATAACCTCTATTTGTGCACCAAACGAACGGAGCAAAGAACGTAACTCATAATTATTTTGGACTTTTAAGGTTATCTTCCAATATCCATCTTCAAGAGGTGTTGTCACTGCTGATTGAGATTCATGAAGTGGCTTAGTCACAATATATCCAATGGCTTTATCACTAACCTTTAAAATGACTTCTTCTACAGGAGCATTTGAACGCGAAACGCCGACGATATCGCTAAAGTATTCTTTAAAATCTATTCCTTCAGGTTGTATTATGTATGGTTTAGATGTTTCCTTTACTCCTTCGATTCTATCAATTGCAAAGTTTGATAGATAATCCGAGTCTTTATGTTTGCCGATCAGAAACCAGCGATTATTATATTGTTTAAGATGATAAGGAGTAACAATTACAGTTCTAGCATCCTTCCCAAATGGATGATATATAATTTCAATTACCCTTTTGTTAACAATTGCATTAAAAATGGGTTTATAGTATAAATCCATTCCTTTGAGATAGGGATTATGCTGAAAACTTACAACTGAATCCAGACTATCTCCTAATTTACTGGTCGTATATAGTCTTTTTTCAAGGTCGTTTAACCACTCAAATTGTGGTACTCCATCGAAACGTTTAAGAAGTATCAATGCATCATAAATCAAATTGAGCTCTTCTTGATTGATAGGTTGATTTTTAATAGAAGCCCCTTTGGTATGGTATCGGTAATATTTTCTATGCCCATCTCGAATGGCATCTATCTCCATACTATATCCTTCTTCACTTTCAATGAATTTTAGATCTTCTTGTACTTGACGTTTTTTTACTCCGCAACCATCTTTCGTTTCTCCATTATACAGATAGAGCGCTTCATTGCAGGCATCTACTAAATCCTCAATATAGTAACGCCTAGACCAATTGCTCAGGCATTTATCTATAATCTGGTATCTTAACTGTGCATTCTTATTTGTTGGCATAGGCAATACTATTTATCAAACAATACAAAGTTAATTATGAACAATGCAGTCTTTCTGCATTGTTCATAATCTTTTATATTAAATCTTCTAATTTATCTACTATTGCAGCAATTTCTGTAGAATCAATACTTCCGTTCTCATGGTCAACTGTAGTAAATAAATTTACTCCTTCGATGTAACCGATTGATTTATAAAAATCTCGTTTCTTTTCCCATGATTCCTTATAGGAGGGATTATCTAACATTCCTAAATGTTCCCAAAGAATGGTATCTCCAGATGCATCTTCAAAAGTAAAATCAGGAATACATCGGCGGCCGTTATCTTCTATCATTCTTTCATATTCAAAGTCAATACCTCGTTCATATAGCATATTAGCAATAATTACTTCAGACTTGCTACGTACGATTAAACCAGGCTTTAAGGTTGTGTGAATCAATCCTTCCACATATGGAATGTTTGAAATATCTTCACGAACAGATGTAGAGAAAAGATTTGTATTTCGCTTAGCTAAAACTGACATCTGAGGTTTAGTATACTCGATTAACCACGATATATTATCTTGTATCAACAGAATTAATTTCTTTCTTGCTCGTGTTAAAGCTGTATAGATTAGTTCACGTGAAAGTATACGTCCGCTTTTAGGAAGAACAACCAACACAGTATCAAAATCGCTCCCTTGACTCTTATGGATAGTTATAGCATAAGCCAAGTCTATTGTATTATCAGCCTCATCCGACTTAGAAGAATAATATGAAAATCTCTTGTTGGGTAACCCGGTAAAAACGACTGTCGATTTCTTTTCCCTCTTATTTGCATAATTAACAAAACCTATTTGACCATTTGAAAGTTGACATTCTTCTTTACTCGTAGATTTCTTGCGTTCATTCTTTAATTGAATGACCTTATCTAGAGCAGATATGGTAATAGGAGCTATTTCTATTGAAAAATTTTTATTTATACCAACCCACTCTTGGAAATACGAATTAATCTGAAATGTTCCCCATACCGGATTTTTTACCGGAGATAAAACCTGAAATCTTTCAACCTTTGACGGATCATTTAAGGCTTTATTTACATCGTCAAGTCCTATAGATTTACGAATCTTATCGGATAAAGATTTACCTTCCTCTTCTGGCAACTCTTTTTCAATGGCCTCTTTCAAACAGTCTTTAAGGTCGTTTTCATCATTCCAAGTATAAACAGCCAAGTCATTATTAAGATTTCCTTTGGCAACTTGCTCAAAAATGAGATCGGAATTCTTTGCAGGTTTTTCTCCAGAGAACCATGATGCTAAAGTCAATATGTCAGAGTCTCCTGTATTAATAGTTCTTACAACATATCGCAATTTTGTTATTGCCGATCTTAAATATTCGTCTTTATTATCCTTTAGGTAGTTAAATAAGTCTGCAAATGGTCTGCCAGGGCCAATAGGAGGTAATTGAAATGGATCTCCAATTAAAATTATTCGATTAATGTTCTTTAAATCCAATGCTTTCATTAAGACATAAAAGTCCTTACATGTAAGCATGGAACACTCGTCAATAATGACATTTTTTGCTCCACAATATTTACGTTTTTCTGCATCTTCAGGAACATAAGGTGTCATTGTAGCCCAGTCAAAGAAACCCTGACGCGTCAGAAATTGCGCAATAGTTAGGGCTTGAATACCTGCTGACATGTTGCCTAAGCGAACTCGTGCTTTCCCTGTAGGAGCCAAAAGGAGCGTACCTTCTGCTTTTATTTGTGGCGATTTTAAGAAAGCTTTGACAACTGTAGTTTTGCCTGTTCCAGCTGGACCTGCCAGCACAGAAAGGCGCTTACTGCAGAACATTTCCAATGCCTTTACCTGGTCAGCCACAGCATTACGGCATCGCTCATTTGCTTCATTGTAATCATCAATAGATGCTTTAACGATCGTATTCCAGTCTTCTTTTACTGGTGATTTGACGTCCTTTGAAGCACGACCTTTGAATATCTTACGCAAATAATCATCAATTTCTTTATATTCCTTCAACTGCAATGCACACCTGTCATCAGTATTAAGGTATACAGTTTTTTCTTCAATGAACTCTTTGTTTGACATTAAATAATTATATGGCAGTTGATGATTGTCCGCAGCCAAACAATCTTTTATATATAACTCAATCTCGTTTGCAGAAATTAATGTATCACCATCACAGAGACTTGCCACAAGTTTTGAAATGATAAATGAGCGGATCCTTCTATTATCAATTACGGATTCCACTAGTGAAGGAGCTTTTGGAGTCCATTTCCCTTGAATCTTAGGGTCAGCCATTACGCCAAGATCAATCATTTCGGTTGTAACCGGAAGATAATTTTCAATAAGACTCTCCTCGCTGATAATATATGGATTATTTAATAATTCATCGTAGCAGTCAGGACAATCAAACCACCATTTTATTACTTCCGAATTTATTTCAAAACGTGATAGCAGTTCCAATACTTGTCTTTGGTTACTTAGAGTATTTTTCCAAAGAATACGATAATGAGTAAGTTCACTTTTATATACGGAATCAGGAAGAGACAATTCACCTTTCATCAATTTATCAAAGGCTTCCCATGGATTATCTTTAACCCCACAATATCCATTATTTCGTAAATCTTGCTCAATTATATACGCATAATTTACCCCTATTGCTGATAGAGCCTCGGCGAAAGCAGGAAATGGACCTATCATATCCTTCACCTTTGCAATTTGGGAATCTATCCACAAAATTTGTTGTTTCCAGTTTCCTCCGACAAGTCCATGATTAATGACACATTCTAAACATTTCCTGGCTACATTCAAAATAATCAACATGCTATGGTTACTAACATATTCACAACCATACGACAACTCGTTAAAAATTATCTGGCTATTGCCTAGCTTTGGGATGGTAATTTTTATTTCATCAATTACTTCTTGTTTTGATTTTCCTGTTTGGGCTTTTACATAGTCTTCATCAAGTGACATATATTCATGATATGGCAAAAGAAATCCTTTTGACTTCTTCAAATCAGTTCTTATACCATGCTCAAAGATCAAATCCCAAAAAGGATATGTATAATCAGTTGTTGTGTCATATGTTTGTACCGGTAAAACTTTGGTGATTTCACCTATACCAACAATTAATTTTGCGTCTTCATCAATTGGATTACCACTTTTGCAATAAAAAACTCCGAGTGAAGTGCCGGCTTCTATATTTGATCTAAAGTGATTTAATATTTCAAACTGTCTCTCTTTTCCATATACCCAAGATGTAGGAAACGGTGCAGTTTCATCATCAGACATATTCGGATATTTATGATTCAGTTCTTCTTGATAATCACGAGAAAGATATCGGAAAGGTATTCCAAAAAAGCTATATGGTTTGAGTTCTATTGTTGTAGGTAAGAGCTTTGCATGTGGAGTCTCTCCAAAAGCATAAACATGTTTGAAGATTCTTTTATATGGCTTCTCATTCATAAAACCACCATTCTCGCCAACACAAGCAGGTAATTGATCTTGCTTGAGAGAATTCCAATCCTTTCCTGCATACGTTTCTTCTTTATTCTCATCTTTTCTTTCAGATATATTGTGAAGCATCATGCAGAATGGATTATTTTTCGGACATTGACAAATAGTTCCATTCCATTTATTATCGTGCCAAGGCACACGAATTGATATATGTTTCATGATAATCGTCTTATTTCGTATTAATATTATTTTCTACAATCTTGGCAAACGCATCAGCACATTTCTTAATATCTTCATACTCCGCTAGTTTTTTGCCACTAAGGTTATCGTCTGTCCAATCTTCAATATCTTTTGCATACACATCTTTGATGGAGCTTTGTAGCGATTCTATTTTAAGAGGAACAGGAAGATTACTTATTTGCATATCATCAATGATTCTTTTGAAATAAGCAAAATCACCTTCTATGATAAATCCCTTATCTGCAGCTATACGATAAATCGCAATCCAATGTCTTTGCTTGCTCAAAGGTGACTTTTTAGGCTCATATCCTATAAGCTGGCAAATGCTCTTTTTCAGAGTTGCGATTCGTTTTTCTTCTGGCCAATCCTTTACGTCCGCTTCAGCGACTAATTGCTGATCATCATTTTCTTCATTATAATATGGATGCAACTGAATTACTTTATGGACATAAGAATTTTCTTCACTTGCTGATTTTTGTATTTCATGTCCATTCATTTCCAAATCTGTAATAGAAGAACCAGTAGCATAAAAATACATGGTCAGGATGATGCTGATTGCAGTATCAACTTCCTGTTCTGAAGCGGTAGGAGATATATGTGATTCACTGTTTCTCCAACCTTTAATGAGCATGAGGTATTGATATAGCTGCAGCTTTCCTTCATCCGTGCTGTATTTCAGATTCCATAGACATTTGTGGGCATAAATCACGTTTTTCCAAGTTACATCTTCACCGGGATTTTGGGCAGGAACTTCATGGCCTTTCATCAGATAATACAATTTCTTCAGATATGCTTCAAACTTGGTGACTAATAAATTAAATGCCACAAACTTATCTACTATAGTTGCTTTCTTACCGTACAGATTTGTAAATGCCCGCTGGATAAACATGCCTACATTGTCCAAAGAGTCAATTGACGGTGTGTCTATTACATAGAATACGCTGTCTATAATCTCATCGACAGGACGCATTTGTGGAAGCACAGCGGTCAAAGTTGTTTTCAGAATGCTCCGAATATTATCTTTTATGACGGCTATGTCTACATGCTGTACTTCGCCTGTAATAACGTTTTCGTCTTGCGGCACCTGTTCTTCTTCGGATTGATAATTCTCCTCCATGTTCAAGTACGCTTTCAGAATACGTTCTCTACAACTGCTGTCTAGAATAAACTCTCGAAGTAATTTGTCTGCTTTGGGAATAACCAGACGAGCCGGAACTTCTGTACCTTCTACTTTGGCAATAAACTCACGAGTCTTGGCCATGTTCAATGTCAGTTTCAGGTTGTCAAACTGACTGAATTCATTCAGATTTTGTTCCGTTACATTACGACTCATGATGTGCTCCAGTTGACTGGCGTTTATACCGGTCGCTTCAGCCAGAATCATTACTTGTTTGTGTAATTCGCGGAATTGGTATTCTGCGATATAATCATAGATTGTCTTACCCGGCGACAGATGCAAATCTCCACTTTGCAGGTCGTGTAGGATAATCATTGCCGTACGCTGATCCTTTTGTGAAAGAGAAGCAAAGGTTTTGTGCAACTCTTTAAAGGCTTCTTTGGTCAGTTCGCTTCCCGGACCGGACATGTAGAGGTTCTTGATGAACTTCACAAACTTGGAGTTGATATATTCGGCATCGATCGTACCCGTACCTGTTTCTGTGATATAGGTGTCAATAGGATAGTCAAAATCATCTCCTTCCGTACTTCCCCCTCCATTACCCTCAAACAGTTCCCTGTATCGTTGCAGCAGAATAAGGTAAGTCTGTTCGTCCAGTTCCATCTTGACATAGGTATAGGTATCACCATGCTGGAACTCATATTCATCCTTATCCCATGTGAATCCTTGCAGCTTGGCTGCTTCCAGCAGATGGGTCATCTGGCTGAAATCTTTGGCAAACATATTCCTGTCTTCTCTTGCTTCCGGCAATTTTGCAAAATTCTCAATTTTTTGTGCCTGGAATATATCCCTTATGTGCAAGAACTTCTGGTTGATATTTGTCAGATTACTTTCCAGTTTATCGACAAAAACGCCCAACGGTCTGTCCACATATACATCGAGTGCATCATTGATATTCTGCTCCATGGTGTAAGGGAAAGAGTAATAGCGGATAATGCCGAAAGGCTTGTCTGGACCAAACAAGCGGTTGGTACGTGAGAACGACTGGATAATGTCCACATATTTCATTACCTTATCTACATACAGCGTATTTACCCATTTGGAGTCATAGCCTGTCAGCATCTGCGAAACCACAATAAGCAAGTCTATCTGCTGTGCGTGATCATGTTCTATATTGAGGTAAGGCTTCTTGTGTGCCAGTCTTTTGGCCACATCTTTTTTGTATTTGGCGTATGTGGAAAGCTGGAATGTCGTTCCATATTTTTGGTTATAGTCATCCAGCATCTCCAGCAAGGCATCTTCCTTGGCGATTCCGCCATCAGAATTGTCTATGTTGTTGTCGAATACGGCCACCACATTCAGAGAAGGATATTGCTCCTTGAATATCCGATAATAAGCTATTGCCTCAGGGATGTTCTTTGTGGCCAGAATGGCATGGAATTTACCGTTCTTGCTCAGTTTATCCCTTCCGCTTGCGATATCGGCAGCGACAGCCTGATGATGAACAGGCTGCTGATACAGGTCTTTAGGCAGATAATGTTCTATTCCATGTATAGTTTCATCTCCTTCCTTATAAGTGTCTGGCATCTTCAGTTCATTCATGAATCGGTTGTAAATAGCCATTTTCTGCTCGTCATTTTCGATCTCTTCAATGCTATTTACCTTCAGTTGGGAGAATGCCACTTTTTCGCGAAGCTCATTGTCATCGTAAGTTCTCACCATATACGGATCGAATCCCAATACGTTATGGTCAGGGATTCCATTGGCAATGGTGTATTTATGAATCATGTCGCCGAATATGGTTTCGGTCATGATTTCATGCTTGGCGTTTTCTTTGAACACCGGTGTGCCCGTGAAGCCGAAAAGCAAAGCTCTTTTGAACGTGTTTTTGATACCTATCAGCATATCGCCGAACACACTGCGATGACATTCATCTATGATGAATACCAGTCGTTTGCGGTCTATAAAATCAATATCGTCCTGCGAAATATCTTTCCCTGCTTTGATGTTCGACATCTTCTGAATAGAGGTCACAATCAATCGGTCGTCGTTATCCGTACTTTTGAGCTTGCTCAACAGGATGGCCGTATTCTGCGTATCCTGAATCGCTTCGTCTTCTCCAGCAAATCCACGATATTCGTCCAACGATTGCACACTCAGCTCGATACGGTCCAACAAGAATACTACTTTGTCGGCATCGCCTGAATTGGCAATGAGTTGTGCCGACTTGAAACTGGTCATGGTCTTTCCGGAACCGGTGGTATGCCACACGTATCCGCCACGATGCTGATGAGTATCCCAGTTGGTCTTATGTGTTATGTCACTAATTTTGCTGGCTGCAAAATACTGATAGCTGCGAAGTACTTTCAGTGTCTTGTCCTTATCGTCGGCAATAGTATAATAACCGATTAGCTGATGCGCCATAGGGATACTAAGCAAATCGGACACAATTCGTCGCCAGTCTCGTATGACGGTGTTGTTAAAGTCTTCCCAATGGAAATAGAATTCCGGCTTGAAATTCTCTTCTTTGCCCGGATTGGCAAAATAGAGTGTCTCTTCCGGAGTCATGGCCACGAAAATCTGCACCATCTTGAAGATGCCGTTGCTGAATACGCCTTCGTGGGTATAACGCTTAATCTGGAAGGTAGCCTGACTTACATCAACTTTTGAACGCTTCAGTTCGATATGGATTACTGGCATACCATTGATGAGCAACATCACATCGCCCCGTCGGTCACCGCCCAACGGGTGTGAAGCCTTGAAACGAGGTTGACGGGCAATCTGGTAGCGGCTCTGCCCAGCACTGATTTCGCGTGCATCAAAAATCTTCAGATAGACTTCTTTGCCGTAATTGTTTGTATCAGCAGGGTTGTCGCGTTTGATGCATACCTGTCCGCCATTGATAAACATATTCATGGCGTATGGACTGTCGCATAGATTCACCTGATCGATGATTTGGCGCATCTCACTTGCGGTAAGCGGATAATTACCCAATTTGTTGATGTCTCTGTTATTGTCAAAGAGAATCTTGGCCCAGTTCTGAATCAAATCTTCTTCCGTGGGTTGTATGAGTACCTCTTTTTCCCAACCGTGATGGGGGAGAAGGTCAACCAAGGCTTGTTCAAACTGACTTTCCTTGACGAAATATTGTATGTCGTTTATATTATCCATATTCCATTAAAGGTTTGAATGATATTTATACAAACATTTTATCCAGACATGCTGCCTTGATTTGCTTTAACTTCTCAAGGCGCTGGGTTTGGAGAGAGATTTGTTTATCAAGATTACAGAAATAAGATGCTATTTTTTGCTGTTCCAATTTGCTTTTAGGGAAACAAACCTCTATGATACTGAATCCTGCAAATTTTAAATTCCAAGTATCTGTTGTCAATCCCTGTGAGTGAATTCTGAATCTGTTTATCAAAGATTGAGTCTTAAAAAGGTATGCAAAGAATAATGGAAATACTTGCTCTTGCGGTATAATGACAGTATATGCAGGGCTCACTATTCCTTCATATGCAGAATATCCACTTGCTCCTTGCCACATTCTCATTGTGTTATATACAATATCGCCAATTTTCACAACTTTATAATGAGATTTATCATTGTTAGAATTATCGAACCTTCCATTATCTGAAGCTTTTATAATTCCATTATTGATAGTGACAGAAAGGAGTTCTCCGTTTATATTATTTTCAATTCTTTCCTTAAATAAATTCCCAAGTTTTTCTTTTTTCCATCCTTCTTTAAATCCTTTAAATCTGACTTTAGGTACAGTTTCTCCTTCTTGTGGAAACATAGATTGTAGGCTTGCTGTCTTTATTTGTTTCAGCAATTTTATTCTTGTTGTAATGAAAATAATCTCTTTATCTATTATAGAATGGAAGATTCCTATTTTTTCTTGTTCCATTTTATTCTCTGGAAAGTAAAATTCCATCTTTTTTATAGATGTTCCAGAAGTTAATGCTCTAGTAGTCATGGAACTTTTACGAATCATTTCTTTTCGAAAATCATTTGTAAAGAATACATATTTCTTAAATAAATCTGATAAAGGATCCTCATTTATTGCTCTTCCTCTTAATACAAATCCACTAAATACAGTATCATTACTCTCATCTAACATTACACTTGGATATCCTATTTCTTCTAGCGTTTCTGAGGTTCTTGTAAAGAATATATCTCCTTTTTTTACTTCAAAACTTGATATTTCTTTTTTAGACAGCGAAACTCTACCTTTTAAAATATCTGATGTTAATCCACGATTATTAAATACATCTGTAAAATTTACGATTGGAGTACCAAAGCCAAAAAATTCTTTACCTTTGTTTAAACCATTCTTAAAGTAATAGAAATCTCCTACAGAACAAAAATCCCATTCCTTTTTAAATCCTTTAAATCTAAGTTCCGGTACATTCATACACTTATTCCTTTCCACCATTAATCAACTCATTAAGTCCTAATATAGTAAACTCATCTCCAGCTAGTTCGCCAATAAGACCGGACAATTCTTTTTGAGATTTTTCCAAATCATCATTCAACTGCTTGTAGCTTACGGCATACTTATTCCCTAATGCACGCACTTTGTTTTCAAAAGTAGATAAGACCTCAGCGAGCGTTTCATCAATACCTTTGATAATAGGATCAATCCATTTTTTATGCAGGAACAGAGAAATTTCTTCGTCTGAAAGGTTCTCTATCGCTTCTACTGTTTTGTCAATAAGAGCCTGCTTTGCTTCCTTAATTTGTTTATTCTTGTTTTTCTGTTCCTCCCAGAGTTTGACAATCTTCTTCAGTTTCTCTTTAGTTTCCGCTTCCACCTCATCCTTTTTGGCTTTTGCTCCCGCAGTAATGGCTTTCTTATCAAAGGTATTTTCCTTTTCACTATCCAAATAAGCCTCAGACTCCTCTTCCGAGAAACCTTCACGGATTTCATCCAGCTCACCGGAGATTTCTTCTACTCGCATCTGCAAATCGTCAATTGCTTTCAAATCGTCCTGGAATTTCTCCTGTTGTACCAGCTCAAAAGGAATAATGTGGCCTTTCAAACCATCCGGTACTTCAATTTCTTCGTCGCCTTTCTTTACCAGTTTGTAAGCAGGTTCAACCACTCTTACCGCTTCAATACCTTCCTGCTGTATGGTCTCAATGTCGTTGGTAATACCCTGCCAGTTGTCAGCCAACGCTTGATAGGCTGCATATCGGTCGATGAGAGGCATCCCATGCAAACGAGCAAAAATATCATCGGAAATAGCATCCAACTCTTTTTGGGAATTTGCAGTCGCTATCTGATCAATCAGCCGGTGATGAACACTATCGGCAAAACCTTCAAAAGCCCGTGCAAATCTCTTCTGGAAGGCTTTTACGTCTGTATTCTGCTCTATAACCAATTGAGTATCTTCTGTCTTCAATTGAGAATAAGGTTTGTCTGCATCCGCTACAAACAATTCTTCGCGCAAAGAAGGGAATGTGTCCCAATATTTTTGAAGTTCATCAATCTCGCTGTGAGGGATGCCTCCGAACATGGTGGCATAGATGTCGAACTTCTCAACAGGATCACTGGAATCTACATAACGAGGAATATTTAGATTGTAACCGTTTCGACGGATCTCATCACGGGACACTGCACGGGAATATCCAGGAATCGTTTTGCGGTCGCGTACCGTATCGGCAATACGTTTGATATCACATTCGCGTAGCTTGTTGTTTTTTCCTTCCTTGACAAAACCCTTCGAGGCATCAATAATCAGCACATCGTCATTGTCACGATGCTGTTTGAGCACCATGATGAGGGTAGGGATACCTGTACCAAAGAAGATATTAGCCGGCAGTCCGATAATGGCATCGATGTTATTCTTCTCAATAAGGTTGCGACGGATTTTGCCTTCCCCTTCGCTGTTTTCATCGGTATCGCCACGGAAGAGAACCCCGTGAGGAAGCACAATAGTCAGGATGCCATCCGGTTTAAGATGATGGAGTTCATGAAGCAGGAATGCGTAGTCAGCTTTGCTTTTAGGAGCTACGCCATAATCCTTGAAACGTGCATCCAGCTCACGGTCGTTGGCATCCCACTGTTGCGAATAGGGAGGATTGCTGACAACGGCATCCACGTACAGCGGTTTGCCGATGTCACCGCCGTCGGTCTGCAAAGGCCAGTCCTCTTCCAGAGAGTCAGCACAACGGGTATTGATGTTGTCTGGTTTGATACCACGCATCACCAGGTTCATACGGGTTAGATTGTAAGTGTTTTCCTTCAGTTCCTGTGCATAGTATTTCACCTTGTTCTTGTCCTCGATATGGCGTCCGACCGATTTACCGATGGTAATCAACAAAGAACCTGAACCGCTTGTAGGGTCATAAATTTCAATTTTGTCTTTATTCTTATGGTGCTCAGCCACAATTTCAGACATCAGAATAGCCACCTCATGAGGCGTGTAGAATTCTCCTGCCTTTTTCCCGGCATTGGCTGCAAAGTTACTGATGAGGTATTCATACACATACCCCAGTACGTCATAGTCCTGGCTTCCATCGGTAGGTATATCTTTTATCAGCTTGATCAAATTCTTCAGTGCACGTGTTTGTGAGGCCGTATTTTCGCCCAATTTACTCAATCCGGCCTGTAATGTCTTGAAGATGTTTTCATAGACATGTTTATAATGAGGGCTGATCAGGCGGTCGAAGCTGTTGAGTGCTCCGCTCAAGTCGGCTACACTAAATTCAGAATTGGGCTTCAGCCAGGTACCAAACAGATTTTTGTATTCAATGAAGTAGCCGATGTTGTTTCTGCAATACTCCATCATCATGACTGCTTCTTGATTCTCATGATCTTCTACAAGTGTCACGATATCTTCATCAGTCCATCCGATACTTTTCAGATAGTTCACTTCGTTGTCTGACAGGAATTTATAGAAAATCAAGCCAAGAATATAATCTTTGTATTCGTTGGCTTCTATCTTGGAGCGCATCTTGTTGGCAGATGCCCATATCTTATTGGCAAGTTGTTGTTTGTTCATAAAATCAATTTTGAAATTAGCTTACTCTATATGAAAATATCATAAGCAAAGGTGTAAATAAAGAATGCAGACATTCTGCATTTATTGGGAATACTTAATATATAGGAATCTCATTCATCAGACTCTCTTAGCAGGTCCTTAACCTCCACGTTAAGTACTTTAGCTATTTGAAGTAGCATTTCCAAACTAGGTTGTGCCGTATTAGTACACCATTTGGAGATGGTAGCAGGATCTTTCCCCACTTGCTCTGCCAGCCATTTATTGGTCTTTTCCTTCTCGGCTAGCATCACCTTGATTCGGTTTATTTTTTTATTAGACATATCTCATCTTTAATTAACAATTATACAAATATAGTCTTTTTACCTAAAAGAGCAATTGAGTTTTGATTAATAATTAGCTGTAAAAGGAAATTTTATTGCGTATAATTCAATTTTTTACGGTATTATGGCCGAAAACAATGTATCTAAGAGATTTTGATTAAAATAAATTGTTTACTTTTGAAGTATAGACAATCTTAAAATTGATTTTCATGAATGATAATATTGAATATGAGAAATTTACTCAAGAAATTTATAATGAGATTTTGAAGAATTTGTATGTAAAGAATATAGAAGTTAAGCATAATGTGAAATTGACGGGAAAGTCAGGCCAGAAGCATCAAATAGATGTGTACTGGGAGTATCAATATGATAATACCACATTTAAGATTGCAATAGAATGTAAGAATTATAACCACACGGTATCTATTGGTAAAGTGAGAGACTTTTTTGGAGTCCTTTATGATTTGGAAGATGTAAAAGGCATAATGGTTACCAAGAAGGGATATCAAGAAGGGGCAA
>ENA-OROU01002035-OROU01002035.1-human-gut-metagenome-genome-assembly--contig:-NODE-2035-length-15474-cov-2.822816_pt1 | contig 15474 bp, 9 predicted proteins | sample MGYA00242131_ERZ509054 | MGnify/ENA primary metagenome ERZ509054 (study PRJEB26280, sample SAMEA2338749) | human gut metagenome | biome: human gut; feature: human-associated habitat; material: faeces... | reverse complement strand
TGGCGAAGACCACAAGGCGATCGACTTCGACGCCGCTGAGCTTGAAGCCAAGGCGGCCATGGCGAGCCGTCATCACAACGAGGGTGACGACGACATGCTCTCGAACATGATGAACGACGTGACCGACGCGAACCCCGATGTCGAGAGCCTGATCGGCTCCGATGAGCCGAAGTCCACCTTCGGCGAAGGAGAGGAAGAGTAAATGAGCGATTACGACGTGAGCAACTTCAGCGCCCTGCGCATCTCTCTCGCGAGCGCCGAGGATATTCGCAGCTGGTCGCATGGCGAGGTCAAGAAGGCCGAAACCATCAACTACCGCACGCTCAAGCCCGAAAAGGACGGCTTGTTCTGCGAGAAAATTTTTGGCCCCACCAAAGACTGGGAATGCGCCTGCGGCAAGTACAAGCGCGTTCGCTTCAAGGGCATCGTGTGCGAGCGCTGCGGCGTTGAAGTTACCCGCAGCAAGGTTCGCCGCGAGCGCATGGGCCACATCGAGCTTGCGGCTCCCGTGAGCCACATCTGGTACTTCAAGGGCTCCCCGAGCCGCTTGGGTTACCTGCTTGACATTGCCCCGAAAGAGCTCGAGAAGGTTCTGTACTTCGCCAGCTCCATTGTGACCTGGGTCGATACCGAGGCTCGCGATGAGGATGTCGAAGAGTTGCGCGACGAGCTCGCCGCCGACCTTGAAGAACTCGATGCCGAGCGCGATCGCCTGATCGAGGCCACCCGCCGTCTGTCCACGGAATACGTTCCGGAAGACGACGAGTTCGCCGACGAAATCGACGACGACGAGCGCATGGAGCCCGAAGAGGTCGAGGCTGAAATCGCCGACATCTATGACGAATACAATGAGCGCAAGGCTCTGCGCACCGAGGCGTTCGACGCGTTTTTGAAGATCGTGCCGAAGCAGCTCGTGCCCGACGAGGCCTTGTATCGCGAGATGCGCATGAACTACAGCGACTACTTCCGTGGCGGAATGGGCGCCGAGGCCGTGCGCGACCTGCTTGACGACATGGACCTGGAGGCTGTTGCCGAAGAGCTCAAAGATACCATCGAGAATGGCAAGGGCCAGAAGCGCGCCAAGGCTATTAAGCGCCTGAAGGTCGTTGACGCTTTCATGAAGAGCGACAACAATCCTTCCGATATGATTCTTGACGTCATTCCGGTTATTCCGCCCGATTTGCGCCCCATGGTGCAGCTCGACGGTGGCCGCTTCGCAACGAGCGACCTCAACGACCTGTATCGTCGCGTGATCAACCGCAACAACCGTTTGAAGCGCCTGCTCGACCTCGGTGCCCCCGAGATCATCGTGAACAACGAGAAGCGCATGCTTCAGGAAGCTGTCGACTCGCTGTTCGACAACGGCCGTCGTGGCCGTCCCGTCACGGGTCCGGGCAACCGTCCGCTGAAGTCGCTCTCTGACATGCTCAAGGGCAAGCAGGGCCGCTTCCGCCAGAACCTGCTCGGCAAGCGCGTCGACTACTCCGGCCGTTCCGTTATCGTCGTCGGCCCGTCGCTGAAGCTGCACCAGTGCGGTCTGCCTCAGCAGATGGCGCTGGAGCTGTTCAAGCCCTTCGTCATGAAGCGCCTGGTCGAGCTTGAGTATGCCGCCAACATCAAGGCCGCCAAGCGTGCCGTCGATCGTGGTGCCAGCTACGTGTGGGACGTGCTGGAAGAGGTCATCGTCGACCATCCGGTGCTGCTGAACCGCGCACCTACCCTGCACCGTCTGGGCATCCAGGCCTTCGAGCCTGTGCTCGTCGAGGGTAAGGCCATCAAGCTGCACCCGTTGGTCTGCACCGCGTTCAACGCCGACTTCGACGGCGACCAGATGGCTGTGCATGTGCCGCTGGGCAACGAAGCCCAGGCTGAGGCTCGCGTGCTCATGCTGTCCGCCAACAACATCAAGTCGCCGGCTCATGGCCGCCCGCTGACCATTCCTACTCAGGACATGATCATCGGTATGTACTTCCTCACCACGGTTCGCGATGGCTTCCCGGGCGAGGGCCGCGTTTTCGCGAGCGTCAAGGACGCGCTCGACGAGTTCGAGGCTGGTACGGGCGTAGACATTCAGGCTCGCATCTCTGTTCGTGCTACGCGCGACATGCAGATTGCAAAATCGTTCAGCGATTTCGAGACCGTGAAGGCCGGCGAGCGCTTCGAAACGAGCATCGGCCGCATCATCTTCAACAACGTGCTGCCTGAGGACCATCAGTTCGTCAACTACGTTGTGAACAAAAAGGAAATCGGCCGCCTCATTGAAGAGTGCTCGAACCGCTACGACGTTTCCGAGATGCCCGCCATTTTGGACGGCTTGAAGAACGCTGGCTACCACTACGCCACCAAGGCTGGCATCACGGTGTCCGTTTTCGACGCCACCATGCCGCCGAACAAGGCTGAGCTGCTTGCCGCTGCCGACGCCAAGGTCGACGCAATCGATGAAGACTACGAGATGGGCCTCATGAGCCCTGAAGAGCGCCATAAGCAGGTCGTTGACATTTGGAACGACACCACCGAGGAAATCGGCGAGGCCATGGCTGCCAACTTCGACCAGTACAACCCCATCTACATGATGGCCGACTCTGGTGCTCGTGGTAACATCAAGCAGATTCGCCAGCTGGCTGGTATGCGCGGCCTCATGGGCAACACCAAGGGTGGCACCATCGACCGCCCGGTTAAGTCGAACTTCCGCGAGGGCTTTTCGGTCCAACTACCGTGAAGGTCTGAATATTCTGGAGTACTTCAACTCCTCCCGAGGCGCCCGTAAGGGTCTGGCGGATACCGCGCTGCGTACCGCTGACTCGGGTTACCTGACCCGTCGTCTCGTCGACGTCGCGCAGGACGTTATCGTTCGCGAGATCGACTGCGGCACGCCCGAGGGCGTTCCTTATCCGCTGCATAACGAGAAGGGCGAGATCGACGAGAACCTCATCGGCCGCTGCCTGCTCGAGGACACGGGCGATCTGCTCGCTGGCGATTACATCACCAGCATGGATCAGCTCAAGGCGTTTGAGGCTGCTGGCATTGACACGGTCGTCATTCGCACGGTCATGACCTGCCACGCTGAGCATGGCGTGTGCCAGAAGTGCTACGGTTGGGACTTGGCCACGGGCCGTCCGGTGAACATTGGCACTGCAGTCGGCATTATCGCCGCTCAGTCCATTGGCGAGCCGGGCACGCAGCTCACCATGCGTACGTTCCACGCCGGCGGCGTTGCTGGCGACGACATTACGCACGGTCTGCCTCGTGTTACCGAGCTTTTCGAGGCTCGCAAGCCTAAGGGCCAGGCTGTGCTCGCCGAAATCGCAGGTACCCTGCAGATTACCGGCGACAAGACCACCAAAACGCTCACCGTGCATGACACCGAGGGCAACTTCCGCGAGTACGTCGTTTCGGCGCGTGCGCAGATGTTGCCTGGCATCATCGACGGCTGCGCTGTGAAGGTTGGCCAGCAGCTCACCAAGGGTTCTGTGAACCCGCACGACTTGCTGCGTTTGACCGACCCGAACACCACGCTGCGCTACATCGTTGCCCAGGTCCAGGACGTGTACGTGTCCCAGGGTGTAGACATCAACGACAAGCACATCGAGGTCATCGCGCGTCAGATGCTGCGCAAGGTCGTTGTTATGGAAGCCGGCGATTCCGAGCTTTTGCCCGGTCGTCAGGTGAATCGCCACGAGTTCGAGCGCGTTGCCAACGAACTCATTGCAGAAGGCAAGCAGCCCCCCGTGGGCCAGCCTCTGCTGCTCGGTATCACCAAGGCTTCGTTGGCTACCGACTCGTTCCTGTCGGCCGCGTCGTTCCAGGAGACCACCAAGGTTCTCACCGATGCCGCGATCGAAGGCAAGACCGACGTTCTCGCCGGCCTGAAGGAGAACGTCATCATCGGCAAGCCGATTCCTGCTGGTACGGGTCTTCCTCGCTACCACAAGGTCGGCCTCACCTACAAGGGTGCTCCCGTGCATCCCGAAGGTGAGGAGCAGCTGCCCGATTACGCGCCGCGTGAGCTTCGCGAAATCGAAGACCTGCTGCCCCAGCCTCAGGACTGGTCGCTCGACGAGAACTACATGGGTGGCTACGGCAACTACTTCGGTGGCGGCAGCTTCCGTGGTGGCCGCGCTAACCAGCTCTCCGACGAGGACGCGCGTCTGTACCTCTACGACGACCTGGGCGTTTCGCAGCGTTGGGCTAACAAGTTCAGCGAAGCGGGCATCGAGACCGTTGGCGACTTGGTCGGCTACACCGAAGATGAGCTTTTGCGCATCGAAGGCATTGGCGCCAAGGCTATCGAAGAGCTCAAGACCGGCCTTGCTGAGCATAGCCTGAGCTATCTCATCGAGGACGACCTGGCTGCGTCCAACGACGACATGAGCCAGTTGCTCGACATGGTCTTCAGCCCCGACGACACGGTGCTCATCGGCGGCGATTCGCCGGCGACGTTCAACACCGAAGGCGAGGAAATGCTGGGCGAGGCTCTGCCGCCGCGCAGCTATCATCGCGACCTGAGCGAACTTGACGCCCTGCTGGGCGGCCTGGGCGACTTGGGCTTCGGCGAGACGAGCGAGAAGCACGAAGCTGAGTCTGACGAAGACGAAGAGTAACGTGCGAGTCGCATAAACGACATTGAATGCCGCTCCGGGAAACCGGGGCGGCATTTTTGCGTTTGGGGCCAGCGCGCCCGTGGAGTTTTCATTGTTGGGCGCCTTCTTTGAGTCGCCAGTGGAATGGGCGGTTGCGAACTATGGCAAAGATACGAATCATGAGCACAGCTCACGCCCTTGTGACCGCTGCCGTAGCATGCTTGTGTTAGGGTTGAATGGGAAATATGTAAAACGCCGGTATGGGCGAGGAAGGTACGCGAGATGTCAAGCGCCGAAAAAGCCAAGAAAAAGCAGCGCAACCAGGAGTGCTGCAAAGTCAGCGAGGAAATCAAGCAACGCGCGGCAGACATAGAGAAGGAAATCATCGCTGAGCGCCGTTATTTCCATAAGCATCCCGAGCTATCGCTGAAAGAGACCGAGACGGCAAATGCCCTTTGCTGGCGTCTTGCCTCTATGGGTATCGAATACACCCGCGTACCTGGAAACGGTATTATCGCGACCATCAAAGGAACGGCGCCCGACGCGTATGATGCAGAGGGAAATCCGCGCCGTCGCATCGCGCTGCGAAGCGACATTGACGCCCTGCCTGTAACCGAGCTCACGGGCGCTCCGTATGCGTCGGAAAACGAAGGCGTCATGCATGCGTGTGGCCACGACTGCCATATGTCCATGCTGCTCGGCGCGGCGCGCATTCTTTTGGGCATGACCGATGAAATCCATGGGGAAGTGCGCCTGCTGTTCCAGCCTGCCGAGGAATGCTCCGTTGGCTCTCGCATGATGATCAAGGCGGGGGCGCTCGATGGCGTCGATACGATTTTCGGCACGCATATTTGGAGCGAAGTCGATGCGGGAACTATTTCATGCGCGCCTGGTCAGCGTATGGCCAACACCGATTGGTTCCGTATCGATATCAAGGGCGTGAGCGCTCATGGCTCCATGCCCCACAAGGGCGTCGATGCCGTGGTGGTTGCGGCCGAAATCGTGGTGGCGCTTCAGGTTCTTGTGAGCCGCGACATTTCCCCCTTCGAGCCCCTCGTGGTTACCGTGGGCGAAATCCATGGAGGCGAAGCCCGCAACATCATGGCTGGCTCGGCCTACCTTACGGGCACGATTCGTACGTGGAGCGACAAAACGCGCAAAGCCATGCCCGAGCGCCTGGAACATCTTATCCAGCGTTCGGCGAAAGCGTTCAACGCGAAGGCGAAACTCACGTATCAAGAAGGCAATGCCGGCCTGTCGAACGATTCCGAATGCGCCGAGCGTTGCCGCAAGTCTGTCGTGAAGCTGTTCGGCGAAGAGGCGGTCAGCGATTACGAAGGTACCCTCGCAGGTGAAGACTTCAGCGAATATCTCGATATCGTGCCTGGCGTGTTTGTGTTCCTTGGCTGCCGAAACCCCGATGTTGATGCGGTGTATCCTCAGCACAGCGGGTACTATACGGTCGATGAAAGCGTTCTGAAAAACGGTGCGGCGCTTGCCGCCCAATATGCCATCGATTTTCTGGCAGAATAACGCTGGGCGAACACAAGCGCGAAACCCAACGAATCGCGACGGTATGTATTGAGAGTCAAGGAGACCTCTATGGATGAGCAGCAGATGAACGAAGGCCTTTTATGCGACGCCGATCGCCAGCTCATCGCAAGCGCTGCTCGCTTGCAGAAATATGTCGAAGCCCCGTTCCTGCAGGGCTTCTTGGCGAGTTGTCGGACGATTTGCTGAAGCTCGCTTTCATTCCGTATGCGTCGAGGTCGAAACTCTCGAGCTTGTATGGGCCGGGTCTCGATTTCATGAGCCTTGTCAGCGCCGACTGGCGCGAGGCTTTTTCTCAGGGTGCATTGCGCATGCACAACGCGAAAACGATCAGCTTCCCAACGCATATCGAAATGGAGAATGGCGAGGCCGTTGAGCTCTCTATCTCTGAGAATGCGCAGGAAGGTGGGCCTGCGTGGTTTCTGTCGTATGTTCCCATTGTCGAGCATATGAAGCTGCGTCGCGATTGCGTTGCCGAGGCGAAGGCCGAATCGGAAAAGCCCCGACTCCCCAAAGAGCCGCTCCCGGCGCTTATGGAGGACGGTTTTGCGGGTATGCAGGAATCCGAAGATTATCTCGTGAACCCTGTGCCCCTTGCCGTTTTGAACGAGCTCGATTCAATGGATGCCGAGTTTTCTTCGTTCGTCTGGGTGTCGCAGCGTCGCAACGAGCAGATTGCCGAATATGAGCAGCGCAATATCGACGTATTGGAATTGCTGAATCGCGATTGGGACTATGCGCTGTCCAACCGTGTGCTTCGGTATTACGAAGGCAAGGTCATTTTCCCCGTGAGCATCGTGCGCGACGACGGAGAAACGCTCGTCGAGGTTTCCATCAAACGCGATCGCGGGGCGGAAAGGCCGGGTGCGTTGCCGTGGCATGTCTGCTTCGTGGACAACTTCGCTCGGCAAAAGGTGCGCGCTGGCCACGCGCTTTTCGATTGGGCCTACCTGGGGAATTTCGACGATACGATCGAAAGCCTTGCCGAGATGGCTCTCGCTGAAAAGTGGGGGTTCGAAGCCGACGATGAGCCGAAGTCGAATTCGATTCTCAAAAGCTATCTCACGTATACCTTCTATAGGTTGCAGGCTGAGGGCAAAGTGCTCGAAAACCGCGAAAGGGGAATTGCCGCATTCAATACGGGCCTCGTCGACGCAACGTATGAGGCGATTTATGCGTGCTTCTCCCCGTCGAACATGGAGCAGCCTTGGCGCTTCGAGGCGTTCTGCAAAGCGGGTTCGAGAATGTGGGGAAAGAAGCTCGTGGCTTCGTTTGAGCCTCTGCCGCAAAGGGCGTCGTATGTCGAAAAGAAGGATGACCTGCTTTTTGACGGGAGTCGAACGCTTCAGCGCGATGTCGACCACATTCTTCTCGACAACATCGATCGATTGCCGAAGGCATTTCTCGCTGAAGAGCTTCGTGGCGCAGATGATGCGATAGAGGCGCTCGACAAAACGATGCATGCCGAGGACGACACGTCGAGACGCGCCGCGTACGATGAGCTTCGCGAGGCTGTCGAGGACAACGTGAGAATCAAGCGCAGGCTTATCAATAGGCTCGATGACGCTATCGAGCTTGCCCAAAAGCGTGTCGAGTGGAATTTCAAAACGGCTGTTCCGGCGTTTTATCCCACAAAGAACACGATGAGCCTGCTTCTTCCGCTCGATCTTACCGAAAACGAGCAGCCCGATGTCGCGCTTGTCGTTGAGCTTATGGAATCGGGGGCCTATATTGGGCAAACGATCCTTACCATGAAGATGGCTTACAACAATGCAAGGCTCATTTGTCGGCCCGACAGCGATTGGCTCAACACGTCGCTGCGCCTTTCCTAAAAACTATGAAGAGCGCCCCGCTTTGGTATGAAGCGGGGCGTTTTGCTTGCGGGGCATACACCCCTTCGTCGTGTGACGACCATCTTGCATTGATTCGTATAGTTTTTGCCGCTTGCGCGCTTTAGGCGGCGAAAGCGCACACATACCGTTAGAATGGCTCTCGAAACATGGTGGAAACTTTTATGAAGGCATGCTACGGCCTCGTTTTCACTGAACGAACAATCGATTTAGGAGCCCACATGAACGCCGACCTCACGAGTCGTTATGGAACCATGGTCTTCTCCGATCACGTCATGAAGGAATATTTGCCCTCTGACGTGTACAAGAAGCTTTCTGAAACCGTGAAGGAGGGCAAGCCGCTCGATCTTGACGTGGCAAACGCCGTCGCCCACGGCATGAAGGAATGGGCCCTCAAGCATGGCGCCACGCATTTCGCGCACTGGTTCCAGCCCCTTACGGGCATCACGTCGGAAAAGCACGACGCTTTTCTCGATCCGGTGGGCGATGGCACGGCGATTGTGAAATTCTCGGGCAAAGAGCTTGTTCAGGGCGAGCCCGATGCATCGAGCTTCCCCAATGGCGGTTTGCGCGCAACGTTTGAGGCGCGCGGCTATTCCGCGTGGGATCCCACGAGCCCCGCATTCATTAAAGACGAAGTGCTGTGCGTGCCCACGGCGTTTTGCTCTTATTCGGGCGAGGCGCTCGACAAGAAGACTCCGCTTCTGCGCTCTATGGCCACGCTCGACAAGCAGACGAAACGCGTGCTTGCGCTGTTCGGCAAAAATCCCGCTCACGTCACGGTCAACGTGGGCACCGAGCAGGAATACTTCCTTATTTCTGAAAAAGATTACGAGCGTCGCCAAGACCTCATCGTGTGCGGCCGCACACTGTTTGGCGCGCCGCCGTGCAAGGGCCAAGAGCTCGACGAGCATTACTTCGGCGCCATTCGCCCTACGGTGAATTCGTTTATGAAAGAGCTCGACGACGAGTTGTGGGGCTTCGCGGTTGCCGCGAAAACCAAGCACAACGAAGTCGCGCCATGCCAGCATGAGCTCGCCCCGGTGTTTTGCAACGTGAACCGCGCGGTTGACGAGAACCTGCTCACCATGGAAATGATGAAGCTGCTCGCGAGCCACCATGGCCTCGTGTGCTTGCAGCACGAAAAGCCGTTTGAGGGCATTAACGGCTCGGGCAAGCACAACAACTGGAGCTTCGGCACCGAGGACGAGAACCTGCTCGACCCGGGCGACACGCCTGAGGCGAACTTGCAGTTCATCGTATTCCTTACCTGTGTTATTGAGGCGGTCGACAATTATCAAGACTTGCTGCGCATGAGCGTTGCAAGCTGCGGAAACGACCATCGCTTGGGCGCGCATGAGGCTCCGCCGGCCATTATCTCGATCTTCTTGGGCGATGAGCTTTCGAGCATCATCGACGCGCTTACTTCGGGCGAAACTGCCGCGCACACGTTGCGCGAGCAGCTCGACTTCGGCGTTGACGTGCTGCCGAACCTCGAGCGTGATACGACCGACCGCAATCGTACGAGCCCCTTCGCCTTCACGGGCAACAAATTCGAATTCCGCATGCCGGGTTCGAGCGTGAACGTGTCCGACGCGAATACCGTGCTCGACACCGCCGTGGCGAAAACGCTCAAGGAATTCGCCGATGCCATGGAGGCGCGCGGCGACATGGAATTCGAGCATGCCGCGCTCAATTGGGTTCGCAAGAGCCTGCAGGCGCACAAGCGCATCCTGTTCTCGGGCGACGGCTATTCTGAGGAATGGCATGTCGAAGCCGAGCGCCGTGGCCTGTGCAACTTCGCCACGACCGCCGATGCGTTGCCGTGCTTCGTTGCTGAGAAGAACCTCGAGCTGTTCTCTGAGATGGGCGTGCTTTCGCCCGTCGAGGCACGCAGCCGTTACGAGGTGAAGCTTGAGAAGTATAACAAGCTCATGAATATTGAAGCGAACACCATGGAAGTCATGGCGCGTCGCACGTATTTGCCCGTGATCAGCGCATATGCCACGAAGATCGCCAAGGGCATTACCACGGTGACCGCCGCGATGCCCGATGCGCCCATGTCGCACGAGCACCGAGAACTCAAGACGCTCACCGAAGGCGTGAACGCGATTTACGACGGCCTCGATGCTTTGCGCGATGCCCATGTCGCGGCCGAGGCGATTGCCGATTCCCAAGAGCAGGCCAACGCGTACGCCCACAAGGTGCGCCCCGCGATGGATGCCCTGCGTGCCGCGGTTGACGCTATGGAGCCTATTGTCGCAAGCGACTATTGGCCCGTTCCGACATACGACGACATGCTTTTCTACTGCTAGTCTGGCCTTGCGGCTAGACTCATGGGCCCGTGCTCGCTGACGTTTATTCGGCAGACCTGTTAAATGCTCTGAGCGTTTAACAGGTCTGCGGGTGACGCATTGGCGCCAATGATAGAATGATAAGAAGCGAAAGGGGCCGCATGCCCCTTTCTTGTTGTGGCGATATTCGCGAGGTGACATATATGGGAATTCGTGCGACGGCTGCCGTGGCTTTGGGTCGAGCGGCCCGATGGGGCGGCGAAACGTTCATGCATCGCACTGCGGGAAATATCCCGGGCGCTATGGCGCTTAAGGTTGACCCCATGGTTTTGGTCGACCTGGCGAAAAAGGTGAATCCCGTAGCCGTGATTTCGGGCACGAACGGCAAAACCACCACCACGAACCTCGTTGCCGATTGCTTGCAAACCGCGGGCGTGCCGCTGTATTGCAATCGCGAGGGAAACAACCTGCAGTCGGGCATCGTGACGTCGCTCATGCTCGCGCCTGACACGTCGAAGGTTGTCGACGCCGCGAGCGCCGCGCAGGCGCCCGTGGGTTGCTTCGAATGCGACGAGATGTACACCAAGTATGTGCTGCCTCGCCTTCGCCCGCATTATTTCATGCTGCTGAACCTGTTCCGCGACCAGCTCGACCGTTTTGGCGAAATCGACCGCATTCAGGCCACCATCGCCGAAGCGCTCGCGAAAACGCCTGAAACCACGTTCGTGTTCAACGGCGACGATCCGCTGTGCGCGGCCATTGCCGACCGCATTCCCAACAAATCGCTTGCGTTCGGCATCGCGAGCGACATGGGCCTTTCCGCCGACCGCATTTCCGATAGCCGTTTCTGCCAAAAGTGCGGCGGCGCCCTGGAATATGATTACGTGCACTATGGCCAGCTCGGCGCCTATCGTTGTCCCGATTGCGGGTGGGCGCGTCCCGAGCTCGCTTTTGCGGCGACGAATGTGCGTCTGGAGGAAGACGGCTTCGTGTTCGATATCGATGGCCGCAGCGTGCATACGGGGCACACGGGCGCCTACATGGTGTACAACGTGCTTGCCGCCTATGCCATCTCGAAGCTGTCGGGCATCGTGTCTTTCGAAAACTATCAGGCTGCCGTGCGCGAGTACCACCCGACGAACGGTCGCCTTCAAACGTTTGATTTGGGAGAGCGCAAGGTCATGACGAACCTCGCGAAGAATCCCACGGGCTTCAACCAAAACATTCGCATCGTGCTCAACGAGCGCGGTCGCGTGCTCGCGCTATTCGTGAATGACAACGACGCCGATGGTCACGACGTGTCGTGGTTTTGGGATATCGACTTCGAACGTTGGTCGCAGATCGAAGGCCTGCGCGCCTTTGTGGGCGGCACGCGCGCGAACGATATGCAGGTGCGCTTGAAGTATGCGGGCATCCAGGCCGAAATCGTTGAGAACGTCGCCGATGTGTTGGCTGCGACGCGCGTCGACGATGGCAAGGTGTACATCATTGCGAACTACACCGCGCTGCCGGCCGTTCGCCGCGAGCTCGAAGGCCTTGAAGCCGCCGCGAAGGGGGAGGAATAAGCCATGGTCGATTCTTTGAAATGGGCTCACATGCCCTCGGTGCGCGACGATGTGAAACCGCTTACCATCGTGCATTTGTTCCCCGAGCTTTTGAACCTTTACGGCGATGGTGGCAACGTGATTGCCCTTACGCGCCGTTTGCAGTGGCGCGGTTTGCCCGTCGAGGTGCGCGAGATTGGTATGGGCGACGCCATGGATTTCTCGCAAGCCGATATCGTGTTCATCGGCGGTGGCGCCGATCGAGAGCAAATGATCGTGAAAGACGCCATGGTCGCGCGAAAAAGCGAGCTTTCCGCCTATGTGGCCGATGGCGGCGTGCTGCTCGCGGTATGCGGCGGCTACCAATTCTTGGGTCATAGCTACGCCATGGACGATGTGGTGGTCGAAGGCCTTGGGGTCATCGATATGGAAACCGTGCGCGGCGAGGGCCGTCTTATCGGCAATGCCGTTATCCAAAGCGATATTTGCGATGCGCCGATTGTCGGGTTCGAAAACCACGGCGGACGCACGACGCTCGGCTCCGACGCAAAGCCGCTTGGCCGCGTGCTCGGCAAAACATTCGGCAACAATGGTGAAGACGGCTTTGAGGGCGTGCATCAGGGCAACCTTATTGGAACCTACCTGCATGGCCCCCTGTTGCCGAAAAACCCGCAGGTCGCCGACTATCTTATCGCGCGGGCCTTTGACCGTCGCGGCGATGCGCTCGAGCTGGTTCCGCTCGACGATGCCGTTGAGCTTGAGGCAAATCGTGTGATGGCGAAACGTTTGAATGTGCGATAATTTGAGCAGTTATCGCTTGATTTCTGGCGATGAGTGGATTATGCGGCACGTGAACAGCTTGTTCACGACCGACAGCACCTCAATAGTGCGTGGATTGTGAGAAGGTACTGTATGGCGCGACAAAATGCGGTGGTGCCTCAGGAAGGGACCCCAAAAAACGATGCTATCGAGGTGCAGGGGCCGGCCGACGTCACGGCGCCCCCTCGTGCGTTCCAAGACCCTCAGGGCATTCAACGCCGTCTTTTCCAGGCTATGTCGTTCACGGCTGAAGGCCATTATCTATTTATGTGCGATATCGAAAGCAATTGGTCGCGGTGGTCGCATAACGCGGTGGTCGATTTCGGTTTGCCGGGTGACATGATGTACGATGCCGGCTCTATTTGGATTGAACGCATTCATCCTTCCGATCGTGGGGCCTGGTCCAACGATATCGACCAGGTTTTTTCTGGTGAGAAGAAGGCCCACCGTCTCACGTATCGCGCGAAAAACGCGTCGGGGCGCTATGTGACGGTCGATTGCCAAGGCGTCGTGATGGAAGGCGGTTCCGACGAGCCGCGCATATTTGCGGGAACCATCGTGAATCGCAGCATAGCGGCGGGAAGCGACCCAATAACGGGCATCGACGATGTTCGCGAACTCAATGCTGAGTTGACCCATAGGCGCGAAAACAACCAGGGTGCCGATTTCATCGTGCTGCAAATCGGAGACATGTCAGAATTTATTGTGTCATACGGCATCGAGGTGTCAAACGGTGTAATCACTCGGGCCATCGAGCGTATAGGCGCCGATGTGCGATTTGCGGAAGGCGCCCATCTATATCGCTCATACGGTTTGCAATACGTGCTTGTACTCGATCGCGACGATGGCCGCAATTTGCAAGGCTGGGCGAATGACGTTCTTCGTCTTGTGACCGAACCCGTGCGTGTGGGCAGTATGGACGTTCTGCTTCCCGCCACGGTGGCAATTGCGCGATATCCGCGTATTGCGGTACGTCCCACGATGGTGATTGACGATTTGTATCGTCGTGTCGCTGAGGTCGTGAATCATTCCAGGCAATCTTCCGGGCAGAGTCACCCTCTTTCATGTGCCGCAACGCGCAACGCGACGGCGGCCCATAGTACCGATCCAATCACGGGTTTGTCTCGTATCAACGACTTCTTGCGCCACGCAAACGACTATGCGATAAAGCATCCCGATGATCGGCGCTGTATGGTATCCATTGATTTGGGCCATATGCGCATTTTCAACGATTGGTATGGAAAGCGGGAGGGCGACGCGCTGCTCGGTGAGGTTGGCGACGTTTTGCGCGATATGGAGGCGCACGGCGTGGGCTTCGCGGGCCATTGGGGCCAAGACAATTTTATGGTATGCATGCCATTCGACAAAAAGCAAATCGATGGCCTGTACTACCGCATTTTCGCTATCGTTTCCGCTCATGATGATGCCATCGGTTTCTTGCCAGCGTTTGGCGTTTTTCCGCTTGAACGCGGTGCCGATATTTCGCTTGCCGATTGCGACAAGGCGAAATTCGCCCTGGGCAAGGCGAAGCATGAGCTCAAAGATCGTATTCAATATTTCGATGCGGGCGAATACCAGCAAAACGAGATGGAGCACTCGTTGCTCTCCGATTTCCAGCGCGCTTTGAATAGCGGAAACGTCACGTTCTTCCTGCAGCCCCAGTGCGACATTTCGACGGGTCGTATTGTGGGCGCTGAAGCGCTTGCGCGGTGGCGAACCGCTGACGGGGCTTACGTATCGCCTGCGGTATTTGTGCCGGTGCTTGAGCGTAACGGCTTTGTGAGCTCGCTCGACCGTTGTATTTGGAAGCAGGTCTTTAAATGGATAGGTGATCGCCTTGATGCGGGTGATCCCGTGATTCCCATTTCCATTAACGTTTCTCATGTCGACATCATGTCTATGGATGTCGCGGCGGTTCTCGATCGGTTCGCGCGGCGCTATCGCGTGCCTGCGCGCTATGTGAAAGTCGAAATAACCGAAAGCGCATTCGTGAGCGACTGCGAGTCCGTGAACAGGCTCGCACGACAAGTACAGTCGATGGGCTACGCTGTATATATGGACGATTTCGGCAGCGGTCAATCCTCGCTTTCTATGCTGCGCGACATGAATATCGACTGCGTGAAGCTCGATGGTTGTTTCATGTCGGTCGAGCCGAGCGAGCGCGGCAGCGAAATCGTACAATCGGCCATCAATCTGGTGAAGAAGATTAAGCTGCCCGTGGTTGTTGAGGGCGTTGAAACGAAAGGTCAGGTCGACTTCCTTAAAAATCTCGGTTGTCGTTTTGTGCAGGGCTTTTATTACCACAAGCCCATGCCTCCAGCCGATTGCGAGGAACTCATCGCGAGCCAGACCCAATCGGCTTCGCCGCAGGCCATCGAATAACGGCTCATGCTACAGAATCCGAAACTTCAAGCGCCCGAATTCGTTCGGGCGCTTATTCATAGATTCGAGTTTTCTTCGTAACATTCCTTTAACAGCCGCATAAACACCCACGATGCTATTATTCCTGATAACTGCGGTTCGCTTTTCGCCGCAAGCGGACTTTGCTCAAAACGGCCGTCAGGGGGCTTTCATGATTGATACGAAGCAATATGTCATCAAGCAAATCGAAGAGCGCAACATTCGCTTTTTGCGATTGTGGTTCACCGATATTTTCGGCAATCTGAAAAATGTCGCCATTACGCCTTCCGATATCGAAATCGCGTTTGAAGAGGGTATTGGCTTTGACGGCTCGTCTATCGACGGGCTTGCGAGCTTGCAAGATTCCGATATGCTCGTGCACCCCGATCCGTCGACTTTCCAGGTGTTGCCGTGGCGCCCGAGCGACGATGGCGTG
>ENA-OROU01002029-OROU01002029.1-human-gut-metagenome-genome-assembly--contig:-NODE-2029-length-15505-cov-12.885955_pt1 | contig 15505 bp, 14 predicted proteins | sample MGYA00242131_ERZ509054 | MGnify/ENA primary metagenome ERZ509054 (study PRJEB26280, sample SAMEA2338749) | human gut metagenome | biome: human gut; feature: human-associated habitat; material: faeces... | reverse complement strand
CAGTGGGCAGCTTGAGCAGCATGGAGCCGTAGCACTGGCCGCTCAGGTCGCGGGTGTCGGCGCTGAGTACCGACACCAGAATGCCTTTTTCTGCGGCAAGGCTTGCCACCAAGGGCTTAGCCGTGGACGAACCGTTGAAGGTGACGCGCACCACATGGTCGTCCGGTGCAAAGCTGGACAGATCCCGTGCGGCGCTGCCGCCGTTGGGTGCCACCAGACGCCTTGCTGCGGGCGTTTTGGGGTTCGAGAAGATCTCCTGCACGGAGCCCTCCTCCACCACGACGCCGCCATCCAGAATGGCAACGTGATCGCAGATCTCTTCCACAACGCTCATCTGATGGGTGATGACCACAACCGTGATGCCCAGCTTCTTGTTGATGTCCTTGATCAGGGTCAGGATAGCATGGGTGGTGTTGGGGTCCAGTGCGCTGGTGGCTTCATCGCAGAGCAGAACTTTGGGGTTCGTTGCCAGTGCGCGGGCAATGGCAATGCGCTGCTTCTGGCCGCCGGACAGCTGTGCCGGGTAGGCGTTGGCCTTATCGGGCAGGCCCACCACTTCCAGCAGCTCTCTGGCACGCTTTTCGGCATCCGCCTTTTTCACACCGGCCAGCTCCATGGGGAAGCAGATGTTCTTCAGACAGCTGCGCTGCATCAGCAGGTTGAACTGCTGGAAGATCATGGTGATATCGCGGCGGCGCTCACGCAGCTGGGCTGCGTTTAAAGTCTCCATAGCGGTGCCGTCGATCACAACGCTGCCCTCGGTGGGGCGTTCCAGCAGGTTGATGCAGCGCACCAGCGTGGATTTGCCCGCACCGGACATGCCGATGATGCCATAAATGGAACCATCCGGGATGGTGAGGTTGATGTCCTTCAGCGCATTCACCGCGCCGTCCTTCATCTGGAAGGTCTTGGAAAGATGTTTGATCTCGATCACAGAAATTGCTCCTTGCTGTTGAATAAACTCCTTCAGTCAAACCCTTGCGGGTTTGCCAGCTCCCTCATGGAGGGAGCCTGAAACAGAACGGTCAGGCAAAGGCCCCCTCCCCGAGGGGGCTGTCACCGCAAGGTGACTGGGGGAGTTCGCTTAACCCTCGATCGGGCTCAGGTCACTCTGCTTGCCGCCGTAGATGCCCATGGGCTCAACGTGGATGCCAGCAACGGAGACCAGGTGGGTGCCCTTCTCCTCATTGAAGTTGTCCAGGTAGGGCTGATGCTGGAAGTAGTTGGTGTCGCACTGGCCATCCTCAACGATGGTGTTGGGGATCACATAGTCATCGTACTCCTGGATGTCCAGCGTAATGCCCTTGTCGGCCAGGATCTGCTTGCAGACCTCCAGGATCTCGCAATGGGGAGCGGGGGTGGCAGCGCAGCTGACAGTCTCACCGTTCAGTGCGTCATAATCGATGGAAGAATCATAGCCGTCGGTGGGATTCTCCACAACGGAGACCACAGCGCCGCCGTAGCTCTCGGTCATAAAGTCCTTGACCTGCTGGCTCTGCAGGGCAGCGACCAGAGCCTTGATCTTGGGCTCCTCCTCATTGCCTTCCTTGCAGACCAGAACGTTAACGTAGGCAGAGGTGCCATCCTCCATGGCCAGAGCGTCGGTCATGGGGTCCAGACCGGCAGAGATGGCGTAGTTGGAGTTGATGACAGCGTAGTCCTCATCCTGCAGGACGTTGGGGACCTGAGCAGCCTCGACCTCATCGACGGTGACATTCAGGGGGTTCTCCTCGATGTCATTCTTGGTGGCGGTCAGGCCGGCGTCAGCCTTCAGCTTGAAGAAGCCGTTCTTCTCCAGCAGGGTCAGAGCGCGGGCCTCGTTGGTGGTGTCGTTGGGGACAGCGACCTTCACCTTGTCCAGCTTTGCCACAGCGGAAGCAGCCTCAGAAGAAGCGGCAGTGCTGGAAGCAGCAGAGCTTGCGGTGGAAGAAGAGCCGCCGCAGGCGGTCAGGGCAGCAGCAGCGGCTGCGACACCGGTAACTTTCAGAAAATCACGACGAGTAATCATAGTTTTTCCCTCTCTATTATTGGATAAATATAATGTACAGCGGCGGCACGGCACAGTCCGCGCCCGCCTTGAACGGAAGCATCAAAAAAAGCCTCCGTCCCTGCCAGCCATGCGCTGCACAAGGACGGAGGCCTGAAACTTCCGTGGTACCACCTTGGTTCACAGCATCCTCGCGGACACTGCCTCAAAACTGCGGCAGAGTTTTTTCTGCTTACAGCCGGACGCTTTAACGGGCGCACCCGTCGCGGACTAGTGCTCTTGCTCTTCGTCCGCGCAGCTCCGAGACCATTTTCGGCTCCCTGTTTCCTGCCCTTTTCCACCTGCCGGGCTCTCTGGTAAGGCTCATGCGAAAGCTTACTCTTCTCTTCACAGCCATTTTAGTGATATTGCGTTTATTGTACTCGCCTCGACGGGATTTGTCAACCCCCTAAAACAAACTTTTTTAGTAGGGAATTGAAGATCCTTCGCCCATGAGACAAAATATGCCCCTGCGCTGTACGCACGGGGGCATATTCAGAAGCTATCTATCAGCCCTGCTCCTGCTGTGCCTTCTTGGCTTCGAGAGCCAGAATGGCGTCGCGGCGGCTCAGGTTGATGCGGCCCTGCTGGTCGATGTCCGTCACCTTGACGACGATGGCATCACCCACAGCAACAACATCTTCCACGCGCTCGACACGCTTGGTGTCCAGCTTGGAGATGTGGACGAGGCCCTCCTTGCCCGGAGCGATCTCAACGAAGGCACCGAAGTTCATCAGACGGGTGACCTTGCCCTTGTAGATAGCACCGATCTCGGGGTCTTCCACGATGGTCCTGATGGTGAAGATGGCGCGCTTTGCGTCCTCCTGATCCACAGCGGAGACGAAGACGTGGCCGTCCTCCTGCACATCGATCTTGCAGTTGCAGGTGGCGCAGATGTCCTGAATGACCTTGCCGCCCTTGCCGATGACGTCCTTGATCTTATCGGTGGGGATCATCATGCTGAACATCTTGGGGGCCCAGCGGCTCAGCTCGCGGCGGGGCTCTGCGATGACGGGCTTGATGATCTCATCGAGGATGTACAGACGGCCCTTGCGGCACTTCTCGAAGGCCTCGGCGATGATGTCATAGGTCAGGCCGTCGATCTTAATATCCATCTGGATGGCGGTGATGCCCTTGCGGGTGCCGCCGACCTTGAAGTCCATATCGCCGTGGAAGTCCTCGACGCCCTGGATGTCCAGCATGGTCATCCAGCGGTCGCCCTCGGTGATGAGGCCGCAGGAGATGCCGGCGACGGGAGCCTTGATGGGGACGCCTGCGTCCATCAGAGCCAGCGTGGAGCCGCAGATGGAAGCCTGAGAGGTGGAGCCGTTGGAAGAGAGGACCTCAGACACGCAGCGGATGGTGTAGGGGAACTCTTCCAGAGAGGGCAGCACAGGCACGAGAGCGCGCTCAGCCAGTGCGCCGTGGCCGATCTCGCGGCGGCCGGGGCTGCGGGAGGGCTTGGCCTCGCCGACGGAGTAGCCGGGGAAGTTATAGTGGTGCATATAGCGCTTTTCGGTCTCTTCCCAGATGGTGTCGAGCTTCTGGGCGGCGGAAAGCGTGTCAAGCGTACAAACGGAGAGCACCTGCGTCTGGCCGCGGGTGAACAGGCCCGAGCCGTGGACGCGGGGCAGGACGCCGACTTCGGCAGCGAGAGGACGGATCTCGTTCTTCTGGCGGCCGTCGACGCGGTGGCCTTCGAGCAGCCACGCCTTGACGATCTTCTTCTGGAACTTATAGGTGATCTCGTCGAGGAACTGATCCATATCGGGATACTCCTCGAGGAACTTCTCGTGCCAGTGCTCGATCATCTCGTTCCAGCGGGCCTCGCGGACGTTCTTGTCGTCGGTATCCATCGCGGCCTTGGCCTCGTCCATGAAGTTTTCGACGATCTTGTCGAACAGCTCCTGGTTGAAGCTCGCGTGCGGGTAGTCGAACTTGGGCTTGCCGATCTCGGCGACCATGCGGTTGATGAGCTCGACCTGCTTCTGGTTCTCGTTGTGGGCAAGCTCGATGGCCTTGTACATGGTGTCGTTGTCGACTTCGTTCGCACCGGCCTCGATCATGACGACCTTCTTGCCGGTCGAGACGACTGTGACGTCGAGATCGCTGACCTTGCGCTGCTCGGAGTTAGGGTTGAGCACGAGTTCGCCGTTCACAAGGCCGACCTTGAGCGCGCCGACAGGGCCGTTCCAGGGGATATCGGAGATGGCGAGCGCGGCGGAGGTGCCGATCAGAGCCGCGATCTCGGGAGAGCAGTCATGGTCGACGCTCATGACCGTCGCCATGATGGAGACGTCGTTGCGGAAGTCGGAGGGGAAGAGCGGGCGGATGGGGCGGTCGATGACGCGACTGGTCAGGATGCCCTTTTCGCCGGGACGGCCCTCGCGGCGGTTGAAAGAACCGGGGATGCGGCCGACGGAGTAGAGCTTCTCCTCAAAGTCAACGGAGAGGGGAAAGAAGTCGATGCCGTCGCGCGGGCGGGCGGAAGCCGTGGCGCAGACGAGCACGCGGGTGTCGCCGTAGCCGACCATGACGGCGGCGTTGGCGAGTTCAGCAAGCTTGCCGACCTCAAGCGTGAGGGGACGGCCAGCGAGCTCCATCTCGTACTTGTGGTAGTTGGGGAACTGTCTGTGGGTGATGATGGTAGACATTTGTCGATCTCCTTTTTTGTAAAATTCCGTATGGGAGCCGACCGTTTAGCACTTGAAAAAACGTCGGCGCGCCGCCGCTTTTTCAACTGCTAAAGCATAGCAGGCTCTCATACGCGCGGGGAAAGTGCCGAGGGCGAAAGTGTGAAAGAAGGGTGGTGCGCATGCACACCACCCTGTTTTCAAACTTACTTACGGATACCCAGCTTGGCGATCAGGGTACGATAGCGCTCGATGTCCTTCTTCATGAGATAATCGAGCAGGCTGCGGCGCTTACCGATCATCTTGTACAGGCCGCGGCGGGAGTGGTTGTCCTGCGGGTGCTGCTTGAGGTGCTCGGTGAGCTGAGCGATGCGCTCGGTGAGGATAGCGACCTGAACCTCCGGAGAACCGGTGTCGCCTTCGTGGGTGCGGTTGGCTTCGATGATAGCCGTCTTCTGGTCTTTGAGCATCATAGTGTGATATCCACCTTTCATAAATTCTCCCAACACTGAGCGGCGGGTCGGTGAATCCTCCACGTCCTAAGTGCGGGAATGCGCACGATAAGCGTGCTGAATTATGATAGCACAGCTTTTCCCTATTGTAAAGCAAAACCTGTGAAATGATACCGCTTTTTTGCTTTTTCCCGTCCCTCGCGGCAAAACAGAAGAAAAAAGAGACAGCCAAGGCCGTCTCTTTTCAGCACATGCGTTCTCACTCAAAAAGCGGCCTCGCCGCTGTTTCGATTATCTTCTCAGTCCCGCGAAATGCTCCTTCGTCACCTTGATGACGACGGGGCTCAGCAGCAGCAGCGCGATGAGGTTCGGGATGGACATGAGGCCGTTGAGCGTGTCGGAGATATCCCACACGAGCGTCAGGTCCGCGACCGCGCCGGCCACAACGACGAGGCAGAAGATGATCTGATAGGGGCGGATGATCTTGCTGCCAAAGAGGAACTCCGCGCAGCGCGTGCCGTAGAGCGCCCAGCCGAGAATGGTGGACGTGGCAAACAGCAGCAGGCCGACCGCCAGAATGACCGAGCCCGCCTTCGCGCCGAAGACGCTCGAGAAGCCGACGACCGTGGTCGAAACGCCCGCAGCTGCCGCGTTGCCGTAATTGCCGTCCGCCGCGCCGGAGCAGAGGACGACAAGGGACGTGAGCGTGCAAATGACGATGGTGTCCATAAAGACCTCAAAGATGCCGTAAAGGCCCTGCTTGACGGGGTTCTTTTCCGAGGTGGCGGCGTGCGCGATGGGCGCGGAGCCGAGGCCCGCCTCGTTGGAGAAAACGCCGCGGCCGACGCCCTTGGTCATCGCAAGCTTGATGGACATGCCCGCCGCGCCGCCGGTGACGGCAGCGGGGTTAAAAGCGCCCTTGAAGATGGAAGCGAACACGCCGGGAACGGCGCTGATATTCGCAAACACGACGATAAGCGCGCAGACGATGTAAATGACGGCCATGAGGGGCACGAGCTTTTCCGTGACCTGACCGATGCGCTTGACGCCGCCGAGCAGCACCAGCGCGACGAAGATGGCGACACAGATGCCGGTGATGAGGCAGATCATCGTCTCCCTGCTCGCCGCGTTTTCATTGAACGCGACGGCAACGGACTTGACGGAATCCGCGATGGAGTGCACCTGTGCGATGTTGCCGATACCGAACGCCGCGATGGCGCCGAGCACGGCGAACACACCGCCGAGCCACTTCCACTTGGGGCCAAGGCCGTTTTTGATGTAGTACATGGGTCCGCCGCACCAGTCGCCCTTTTCGTTGCGCTCGCGGTATTTGACGGCGAGCGTGACCTCAGAGAACTTGGTCACCATGCCGAAAAGCGCCGACACCCACATCCAGAACACGGCGCCGGGGCCGCCTAAGATGATCGCGCCCGTGACGCCCGCGATGTTGCCCGTGCCGACGGTGGAGGCAAGGGCCGTGGACACGGCCTGCAGCGGCGTGATCTCGCCGTCGCCGGCCTCGCCCTTCTTAAAGATCTTTCCGATGGTGTTTTTCCACCAGTAGCCGATCTTGGTGAACTGGATAAAGCCCACAGCGATGCTCAGGTAGATGCCCGTGCCGACCAGCAGCACCAGCATCACCGGCCCCCAGACGAAGCCGTTGACCGCAGTGTTGATCTTCATAAACTGTTCCATACACTTCTCCTTCCCAAAAATCACATTCCGTAAAACGTTTGATGAATTTCTTTCATATCTCAGAGAATACCAAATCGGCCGCCCGCTGTCAACGGGGCAAGTGTCGTTTTTTGTCGTGCGCGCATGGCAAATCATACATTCTGCATAAATTTTAATGTATTCTTTACCTGCATTTAGTGATTTGCACAGCAAAACGGTGGAAAATTTTTGCATTCCCCGCTTGACAACCGGTGTCCGCCATGCTATCCTAACTGTACTAACACACTTAATACAGCAGGAGGCGCCTATGTTCCACTTGATATTTCTGATCCCGGTTCTTGTTGTACTGCTGCTCGGCATTTTGCTGCTCGCCGTGCTGTGCAGCCGATGAATGCAGGAGGAATGCCATGATCACCTTAAATTACCGCGACGCGCGCCCGATCTACGAGCAGGTGTGCGACGGGCTGCGGCGGCTGATCGTCTCCGGCGCGATTGCCGACGGGGATAAGCTCCCCTCGGTGCGCGCGCTGGCGACGCAGCTTGCCATCAACCCCAATACCATCCAGCGCGCCTACAACGAGCTGGAAACGAGCGGCTACTGCTGCTCCGTGCCCGGCAAGGGCTGCTTTGCCGTGCACACCTACCGCGCGCAGGACGACGCGCGCCGCTTATCGCTTGAGCATCAGCTCAAAGAGCTTTTGCAGGAGCTGCGCGCCATGGGCGTGAGCGAGGAAGACATTCAAGCATTGTGCAGGGAGGGAGACGCGAAATGATCGAAGTACGCGGTCTTAAAAAGACCTTTGACGGCTTTGCCGCGCTCGACGGCGCGGATCTGAGCGTGCCGCGCGGCGCGGTCTACGGCCTTGTGGGGCCAAACGGCGCAGGCAAAACGACGCTGCTGCGCCACTTGACGGGCGTTTATCATCAGGACAGCGGCAGCGTGACCTTTGACGGCCAGCCCGTCTGGGAAAACGCGGACGTGAAGGCGCGCATCGCCTCCATCCCCGACGACTGGTTCTACTTTATGCAGGCGGGGCTGCGCGATATGATGCGCTTTTACCGCGGGCTGTACCCGAAGTTCGATCAGGAGCGCTTTGAAAAGCTCCGCGAGGTCTTCGCGCTCGATGAAAAGCGGCCGCTGCGCCGCATGAGCAAGGGCCAGCAGAAGCAGGCGGCCTTCTGGCTCGCGCTGTGCACGATGCCCGACTATCTCATCCTCGACGAGCCGGTGGACGGTCTCGACCCCGTGATGCGCCGCCAGGTGTGGAGCCTCATTTTGCAGGACGTTGCCGAGCGCGGCACGACAGTGCTTGTCTCGTCGCACAACCTGCGCGAATTGGAGGACGTGTGCGACCACGTGGGCGTGATGAGCCGCGGCAAGCTCCTGCTTGAGCATTCGCTGAGCGAATTGCGGGACTATACCGTCAAGCTCCAGCTCGCCTTCGAGGGCACGGAGCTGCCCGCCCTGCCGCAGGAGATCAAGGTGCTGCACCACGCGCAGACCGGGCGCGTCCACACGCTCATCTGCCGCGGCAGCGCAGAGGAACTGGAACAGCAGCTCGCCGCGCTGCACCCGATCTTTATCGACGCGGTGCCGCTGTCACTTGAAGAAATTTTCATCTATGAACTGGGAGGTGAGGACTATGCGATCCGCGACATCGTTCTTTGATAAGACTTTATTCCGCAGCCAGCTCAAACACACCTGGCCGCTCTGGCTCGGCTACACCGCCTTGTGGCTTTTCCTCGTGCCGGTCATGCTCTTTTCAGAGCTTTCCGCCTATCAGGGCGGTTACAGCGCAGCGGATGCATCCTACCTGCTGCTCAATACCGGCGTGCGCGGCGGCATCTTCATTTCCTTCTTCTTCGGCCTTTTCTTTGCGATGCTCGCCTTCTCGCACCTGACGCAGAGCCGCGCGACGAACGGCTTCCACGCGCTCCCCGTGCGGCGCGAGACCATCTTTCTGACCGCCTACCTCACGGGACTGTTCTGCCAGCTTTCCACCATTCTCGTCACGTTCCTGCTCGGCGCGGCGGTCTCCGCCCCGCTGCACTTAAGCTTCTGGAGTGTCACTGGCGCGGCCATGGGCAGCGCCATGCTCGAAGCCGTCTTTTTCTACTCCTTCGCCGTGCTGTGCATGATGATGACGGGGCAGATCCTCGCCGCGCCCGTCTTCTATTTCGTCGGCAATATCCTCGTTCCGGGAATGGAATATCTGCTGCGCAACTTTGCGGGCAACTTCCTCTACGGCTACAGTGGGCACACCGACGTTGCGCTCGGTTTCCTCTCCCCGCCCCTCTATATGTACCCCGAGGTGGACATCGCCTCGATCGAGACCTGCGAGAGCGACTCGTACTATGTGACTGCCTACGCGCTTGAGCACCGCTCTTTCATGATCCTCGCCGCCTACGCGCTCGCGGGACTTGTCATCGCCCTCATCGCGCTGCTTCTCTACCGCACGCGCAAGAGCGAGATGACCGGCTCGACGGTCGCCTTCCCGTGGGCGACGCCCATCTTCAAGTACGGCGTGGCGTTCTGTACCGCCGTTGCCCTCGGGCAGTTCCTCTACTATTTCCTCTTCGGCCAGTACCGCTCGAGCGGCAACGATTCCCTGCCCGGCACGATCCTCTGCATGGCGGTGGCGGGGCTTGTGGGCTACTTTGTCGCCGAGATGCTCATCAAAAAGAGCTTCCGCGTCTTCCGCGCGGGCGCAAAGGGCGCGGCCATCGTCGCGCTTGCTCTTGTGCTGCTCGGCGTTGCGATGAGCTTCGACCTCACGGGCTATGAAAAGCACGTGCCGGACGAGAGCGAGATCGAATCCGCTTTCTACACCTTCTCCGGCATGACGAACGTCACGACCGACGACGCCGATACCATCCGCCGCCTCACCGCGGCACACCAGGCCATCGTCAAAAACCGGAACGAGCAGGCGCGCATCGCAGACGCATGGGACGCGGATACGCTCTCCCAGAGCGATCATGACGACATCGAACACTTCTCCCTGCGCCTGACCTACTACCTCAAGGACGGCTCGCAGCTCTCGCGCTCCTATTCGCTCTACCTGCGGAGAAGTGACCTCACCGTGCCCTCGTCCGCCACGGCGCGCGTGAACGCGCTCTATATGTGCAGAGAGTCCGTGCTCCGCCGTGTCCTCGGCTACGGCTGCGATCACCTCGGCGACACGCCGCGCTTCCTCGACAGCTACTGCTACTATTACGATGAGAACTCCAACACAAAGGACTATGCCCTCACCGCCGCGCAGGCTGAACAGGTCTACGCCGCGCTGATGCAGGACGTTCAGGATTCCGATAATGGCGGCAGCGACATCTTCGCCGTGCAGGAATACCAGTACGATCCCCCCTCCTTCTGGCTCGAGCTGTACTTTGAGTCCACCAATGAAAAAGGCCGCCCGGAGGTGTATACGCTCAGCCCCCATGTGAATGGCTCGACGCCCAACACCCTGCAAGTACTCAGTGAGCTGCTGCCCGAGCTGAAATCCAACACCGTAACGCCGCCCAGCGACGACGGCATTCACACCCTCCCCGCCACAGAGGACGTTTCCACCGAGGAAAGCGTGAACTGACATGGCAGAAAGAACAAAGCGGCGGCGCAGGCGCCGCCGCACCGGGAGCAAGAAAGCCTTCCTCGTCCTGCTCGCGCTCGTTTTGCTCGTTCTCGGCGGCGTGAAGCTGCGCTATGCGCTCGCCCACCGGAATCTCCCCGGTTCGAATGTCAGCGTGCCGGACTTTGTCACGGTCGACTACATTCCGACAAACGAATACTCCCGCCCCGGCACGCCGCTCAGGAAAATTTCCGGCGTGGTGGTGCACTATGTCGGCAATCCCGGCACGAGCGCCGCGGCGAACCGCAGCTTTTTCGCCAATCTCGCCCTGACGCACGAGACCTACGCGAGCGCCCACTTTGTCGTCGGGCTGAAGGGTGAAATTTTGCAGTGCGTGCCGCTGACGGAAATCGCCTACTGCTCGAACACCGCGAACGACTACACCGTGTCCATCGAGGTCTGCCACCCCGACGACACAGGCAAGTTTGACGACGCGACAATGGAGAGCCTTGAACAACTCGTCGCGTGGCTGTGCGATACGTTTTCTCTTGACCCCGACGAAGACGTCATCCGCCACTACGACGTGACGGGCAAGATCTGCCCCAAATACTATGTGGAAAACGAAGATGCGTGGCTCGCCTTCCGCGAGGACGTGAGCGCGCGCATCGAAGAGGACAATGCCGCGAACGGTGAAACCAACTGAGAAATCAAATCGGGAGGGAGCTCATGCACGACTTTGTTTCCTATCTTTTTTATCTGCTGCAGCGCGGCATGCGCTTTGCCGTGCCCGCTGCGCTTATCTGCGGCCTTATTCTGGCCGTCTGCTATGCCGTCTGCCGCAAAAAAGGCCGCCGCTTCCCGTGGGGAAAGGCGGTCTGCGCGGTGCTGCTTGTCGGCTGGGCGGCGGTCACGGTCTTCGTCACGCTGCTGCGCAGCGAGTCGGGCGAATTCGCCGTGCGGCAGTGGAATTTGCAGCTTTTCCGCGCCTGGCGCGAAGCGTACCAGCGCTTCACGCTGCAAATCTGGCTCAACGTGCTGCTCAACATCGCGCTCTTCGTCCCGCTCGGCGTGCTGCTGCCGCTCTTGTGGAAACCGTTTCGCAAGTGGTATGCCGCGCTGGGCGCGGGCTTTGGCGTCTCGCTCCTCATTGAGCTGACGCAGCTTTTCACCGGAAGCGGCATGTGCGATGTGGATGACCTCTTCACCAATACGCTCGGCGCGATGCTCGGCTGGTGTGCAGCAATGCTCGTGCCCGCGCTGCATCAAAAGAACAGGATGTGGCCGCGCTACTGCGCGCTGCCCGCCGCGTTCGCACTCGCACTATCCGCCATTTTCATTTCCTACGCCGCGCAGCCCTACGGCAACCTGCGCGACGCCTCCGTCACGACGGCGGACTTAAGCGGCGTCCGCTGGTCGGTCGACTTTGCGCTCGACGAAGACAGCAAGACCGCCTGGGTCTATCGCTCGCAGGCGCTCGACAACGCGGGTGCCGACCGCTTCGCCGCGGAATTTGCCGCCGCGCACGGCGTCGAATTTCCGGATGCGTACTACTACGATGACCTTGTGATCTACGCCAACCACTCTTCCGGCGACTTCCTCGACGTCACCCTGCACGACGGCACGTGGGAATACAGCTTTGGGCGCGATCACACGCCCGTTTTCGATGCGCCCGCGTCTGGTGTCACAGAGGACATGCTGCGCGAAGAGCTCGACAAGTTTGGCTTTTCCATCCCCGCCGACGCTGCATTCACGCTCTCGCCGTATGGCGAGAGCTCTTACCGCGCGGTGTTCTCCGCCGATCTTCTCCCCACGGAGGGAGGCTTCCTCCACGGCACGCTCACTTGTGATCTGAGAACACAAGGCGACGGTCAATCGACGCTCTCGCAGCTCGAAAACCGCATCACCACGCTCGCGCCCGTGCGCGAAGAGCCTATTCTCTCCCCCGCGCAGGCGCTCGCCGCGCTGCAATCGGGCAAGAGCTTCGAGGGTGCGTGGTTCGCGCAAAGCGTCCAGCAAATTGAGGTGCGCTTCAGCACGCTCGACTACCTCTCCGATTCCAAGGGCTTCTATCAACCAGTCTACCGCTTCGAGCTGTCGCTCGCCGGTCAGGCGGGCGGCATCACCGACGCGGTGGACTATGTCCCCGCGCTCTTCTGAGCGCCGGAGTGCAAGGAGGCTTACGATGAAACGCATACTTGCCGCACTGCTCAGCTTCGCACTGTGTCTCGCGCTGCTTTTCTTCGTCCGAAGCGAGCCCGATGAACCGATCCTGCACGTCGCGCTGAAACCAGCCGGCGAGCAGGACGCCGCTTACGTCTACGAAACGGTCTACACAAGCGGCAAAAGCCGCCGCTGCAATGCTTTCACACCCGACACCTGCGTCTTTTACACCGCCGACTACGCAGACTTTGACACCTCCGCGCTTCGCTCGCACAGGGTCAACACACTTGTCGCCACCACGCTCTATGATTCCGTCGGCAATGTCGTCGAACCCAACGAAACGATGATCGCCATGATGCACGCCGCCGCAGACCAGATCGACCATGCGATCTTCGATTTTCAGATCATCGTCGTGAACGGCCAACGCTACTTTGCTTTTGTTAAGCTCAACGTCAACTGGTGGGATCCGTGCACGCTGTACGAGTACGAGGGCGGAGAACTCCGCGAGCTTTGTCAATGGGACAATATGCGCCTGCTGTCGATCGGTTTCATATGAAAAAAGCGGCTGTCTCGACAGAGACAGCCGCTTTTCCTTTTTCACTTGTTTTTCTCCAAGCTGTACGGGTCCCGTCCCGCGGCGAATTCGGCGATCATCTCCGAGGTGAGGGCGATGCCGTTGCCCGTATAGTTCTCTCGCAGCTCCTCGCGGCTGACCCACGCGCCGTCCGCCAGCTCAAAGTTGTCGAGATGGATGGTATCGTCGTCGCCGTCGAGCCTGCACCAGTAGCCCATCATGATGTTGCCGCTGATGCCCCAGGGCTGGCAGCGGTAGTAGCGCAGGTCCTTGACCTTGAGCCCGACCTCCTCCATCACCTCGCGGTGTACGGTCTGCTCAAAGCTCTCAGCAAACTCGGTGAAGCCCGCGACAAGCGCCGTGCGCTGCGCGCCGGGACGGTTGGCGTACTTGGTCAAAAGCAGGTAGTCCCCGTGCGTCACGGCCACGATGACCGACGGGTTGATGCGCGGGAAGATCATGTTGCCGCACTTGGGGCAGCGCATCATGCGCTCATTCCCGTCGTGGACGAGCTTTTCTCCGCAGCGGCCGCAGTAGCGCGCGTCGCGGTACCACGAGCACAGGTGCCACGCGCTGACCGCCGCATAGGCGAGCTCCTTGGGCTTTTCCGTGCGGAAAAGGCCGATGTTGCGGTAGGAGTAGCCGTCGAGCGCGCGCTCATTTTCGTCAAAAAGCAGGTAATACTCCCGCCCGTCGAGCTCAAAAAGATAGGTGAACGCCTCGTCGGGCTCGGTAAACTGCGCGCGCGACGGGAACTTGAGGCCGTTGTCGTCGATACGGCACAAAAGGTCCTGCCCGCGGAACTGCACCACGGCGCTGCTCTTTTTCGGCACGGCGTTCTTTTTCCACTCGTTGTAAAGATGTTTCGGCTCGATATCCTGGATCATGTCGGCTTTCCTCCCGCGTGTTTGTTCTTTCGCAGGACTATTCTACAACGGATCAAAGGGATTTGCAAGCGGGGCTTATTCCTCGATCATGCGCCTGCGCTTCAGCTCTTCGATCTTTTTCCCCTCGCGCCGCACGGAAATCATACCGGCAATACCGCCCGCCAGCAGTCCCGCCACGATCAGAATAGTCAGCACCATATACACAGGTGAATCAAGCTGTGTGTCCAGCCAGCTTGAAAAGCCGTACTGCGAGATTGCCTTGTAAGCATGTCTCCCGCTTAACAGCACCAGCACCAGCGCGCCGAGCATCCCGCTGCGGTAATGCGAGCGCCGCTTTTCAGCGCCGCGATCTTGGAGTCCAAGTCAGAGTACAGCTCAAACGCGCCGTCCGCCGTCTTTTTGCGCAGGATCAGCACCTCGCCGTACTCGCCCACCAGCGCCGCGCCCGTCTCGCCGAGCGTGCGCAGATAGTCTTTCTTCTCGCCGTCGCGCGATTCGTAAAAGTATTGTACGCGGTAGATATATTCGTCCTGTTCCCCGCGCACAAAGCGCAGCTCATCGCGCACGATCTCGCAGCATTGCCAGCCCTCGTGGGACATCTTGTTGAGATAGCGCTCCATCTCTTCCACTCGCTCGGGGCCAAACGGCGCTCTGTTCCACTTCTTCGTCATCGTCTCTGCCATTTCTGCTCTCCTTTCATTCGCAGATACACTGCTCGTCTTTGATCTTCTTCCACTTTTTGTGCGTGCGCACGGCTGCGCTCGCGCCCCATACGGCGAGGGCGAGCCACGAAAGGCCGAGCACTGCCTCCAGCGCGATCCGCGGCATCCAGGCCGCCACAACGCTCGGCCCGCCCGCGGCGATCAGCTCGGCATAGAGCTCTTCATAAATTTGCGCCGCGTACAGATACTCCCACGCAGTATAAAATTGCATCGCCGCGCCGAGCGCGCACAGCGCCGCCGCAAAAATCTGCGCGCTGCGCACGCACCTTGCCTCCTGCGCCTGCGACACAAGGTCGGAAAACATCTCCTCCGGCCTGCCGTCATCCACCCAGCGGAAGTACGCGCGGTGCAGAAAGCAGCCAAGATAGGTGACGCCCAGCTCCTCCACGCCCGCAATATAGGCCCTGCCCTGCTCCGTCCACGGGAAGTCCTTCATCACCTGCACATAGTAGCGGTAATCCGTGCCGTCGCCGCGCGTAAAGTGGAAAAACAGCCCGCCGACGTGCGCCAGTTCCCACCCGCGCCTGCGGTGCCATGCGAGCCAGCGCTGAAAATGCGCGTTGTCAAACAGCAGATACCAGATCCACCAGAGGCAGAATTTTTGTTTCAGCATTGTGCGACCTCCCCTCTCAGTTCCATTCGCTTGTCAGCTTGTCGCCGTTTTGCGTCAGCTCATGCAGTCTTCTCAGCTCCGCGCGCACAGCCTCGCGGCCCGCGGGCGTGATCTGATACTCTTTCTTGCGCCCCTCGCTCTCGTCGCCGAGCGAGACGATCCAGCCGCGCTCGGTCAGCGTCGTGAGCGCGCCGTAGAGCGTGC
>ENA-OROU01002024-OROU01002024.1-human-gut-metagenome-genome-assembly--contig:-NODE-2024-length-15562-cov-2.828658_pt1 | contig 15562 bp, 10 predicted proteins | sample MGYA00242131_ERZ509054 | MGnify/ENA primary metagenome ERZ509054 (study PRJEB26280, sample SAMEA2338749) | human gut metagenome | biome: human gut; feature: human-associated habitat; material: faeces... | reverse complement strand
TTACGCTGAGGCTGACCGTTTCCAGATGCCTCAACCGATAAAACCGTGGACAGGAATCAAAGACGCATTGGCTTATGGCTATGTATGTCCGTTGTTAAAGCAGGATGAGCCTAACATGGAGGTTCTGGTGCCCCACCGTTACTGGCCCCAGAACGAACATTGTCAAAATCTGAACATCTGGACCCAAAGTCTTGATCCGGATGCGAAAAAGCCTGTAATGGTGTGGCTTCACGGAGGCGGTTTCAGTGCCGGGTCATCCATTGAACAGGTAGCCTATGAGGGCGATCACTTAAGTGAGTTCGGTGATGTGGTTGTGGTTTCCGTGAATCATCGTCTGAATATTCTCGGCTATCTGGATCTCTCTCCATTCAGTGAAAAATATAAGAATTCTGCCAATGCCGGAAACGCTGACATGGTGGCTGCATTGCAGTGGATCCATGACAATATTGCCAACTTTGGCGGAGACCCGGAAAATGTCACGATTTTCGGTCAGTCCGGTGGCGGCATGAAGGTGGCAACCCTTATGAATACTCCTGCAGCAGATGGTCTGTTTCAGAAGGGTATCATTGAAAGCGGTGTTTATGAGGCAAGTATTTATCAGAAAGAGGACGGGGACGGCACCGAGATCGTGAAAGCCCTTTTAGAAGAGTTGAAGCTGGATGCATCTGAGATAGAAAAGCTGGAAACGATTCCTTATTATGAACTGGCAAACGCCTATAATAAAGTGGAAAAGAAGGTAGCTGCAAAGGGATGCTATATCGGACAGGGCCCCCTGGAAAACGACTGGTTCCTCGGGAATCCAATCAAATGTGGATTTACTGATCATGCCAAAACGATTCCGGTGATTGTGGGATCTAATATCGGTGAGTTCGATTTTGGTCCCGTTGTGCCCGGAAAGCATGATATGAACCGTGAGGAACTTATCACATTTCTGACAAGAAAATATGCCGATGCAACACCGGAGTTGATCTCTCTGTTTGAGAAGGCATATCCGGACAAATCAATTGCCGACCTGTGGTCAGTGGACACTTTCTTTCGTCCGGCAACCATCGAATTCATTCGCCAGAAATCAGAGTTTTCTGAAGCACCTACCTATTCCTACCAGTTTACTTATGAGTTCCCGATTGACGGGGGAAAAGCCGCATGGCACTGTGCTGAGATTCCATTCGTATTCCACAACATCGACCGAGTGGCTGTCTGCAACGTCCCAGGTGAAACCGACCGTCTCCAGGAACGCATGACCACTGCCTGGATCAATTTTGCCCGATATGGCAGTCCGGATACTCCATCCCTCCCGAAGTGGCCGGTATCTACCCCGGGTGACGAGGCAACCATGATTTTCGACAAGACCTGCGAAGTCCGTCACAACTTTGATCACAAGCTGGTAAAGAAACTTTCGGAAACGGAGTTCAACCCGATGACTCCTGTTGTGGAAAATGAGGAAACTGACGCTTTCTTTATCCATTGATAAGAAGCTGTAATAAAAATACAATCCACATAACTGTTCAGTATACACTATCTGTTAAGTGTTTTAAGTCGTATGCATGAAGATACCAAACAATTATAAATCCAGAATGAAATTCGAAGTAGTAACTTCTGATTTCATTCTGGATTTTTTACGATATCTACCTCTGCTGAAACATATAACCAATAGCAAGATCAGGTATGATTTTAATGACATGTCATTTACAACGATGCTCCCTGAATCTAATGCTTGATTGCCTCGCAATACAATTCTGACCATGCAGGAACAAATCCTGCTCCCAGGGCAACTCTTTGTGACGCGATGTGAGACATTGCTGTACCATAAAAAGGCAATCTATTTTTGTCTAAAATCTCGTTTTTAATGGCAGCAACAAGCATCGTGCCTATTCCAAGTCCTTCTGCCTCAGGCATGACATTAATCCCGATCTGCCACATCCTATCACTGTCGCTGGTTGCCCCAGCCATTCCTAAAAGCCTTCCGTCCTTATACGCACCAATGACTATTTCATCTTTTGGTAATCCGTCAAAAATAAAGGCTTCTCCAAAACGTTTATCCCCTCGAAACTGCTCCAGTTCATCTCCGATGAATATTTTTATATCATAATCCTTTGTGTCAACATCCGATTTTTCCGTAGCAATATAAAAGGGATGCGCCTGTCCGATTCGGCACTGAAATTTCAGGAGACCTTCTTCCAATTCATGAAGACATCCCATATCCATAAACCATGCACCATTTTCCGTCTTGAACTTTTCCCTTGCCCATTGAATAATATCTTTTCGCCCGGATGCAACAATTTTACCGTTCACAGACGCAGCCTTAAAATAACATTCTCCTTCTTTGAAGATTCTGCGACCCTCTAGTTGCTTATATTCCGTGAAGACATTCTCTTTGCTCAGGATTGAATTTACATCCGTGCAAAAATCAATTGCTAACTGCTTTGCCAATATTTCGTTCATTTTCTATTTTCCTTATTATACGGTAGATAAGTGGTCTGCTGATATTCTAATCAACTCCTTGCTTACGTTCTTAATAATTATCATTCGTAACTATTCAGTACCTTCACAGTTACGAGCAAAAACGCATTTAAAATCACCTTCGGTGATGGCATTTTTGCTTGTATGTCTCGGGATTTTGGCATAAATATGCCAAAACACCTCGCGGGATAATGGCTACTGAATAGTTACTATCATTCTTAATATTCAAACTGTCGATAATATCTCCGAATAGAAAGTGGATGTCTTAAAAACAGTTCCATGTATGCATCCACACGATTGTTTACGCCGTGCATCACAAGATGAGAGATGGTTCCTCTGTATTCCGGGCTGATTCCCTTTAGTTCGAATTCTTTTGTATCAATGATCGTATAATTTCCATTTACGCGAGGCAGGAATCTTGCCACACGTTCTGCAAGGGGTCTCTGCTCATCTTCTCCCATAAATAAGGTAACCGGTGTATCATCCACAATAATCTCCTGCATTCCATGGAAAAATTCCTGGCAGCTGATGGATTTGGTGCGGATCCACATCTGTTCTTCCCAATAGCACATTGCATAAGAATAAGTTGCGCCATACTGGTTGCCGGAACCTATAAAGTAATGTGGAAGGTCTTTATGCTCCTTCAGAAATGCCACCTTATTCTTTGCATATTCATAAGCCCATTCATCCGAATCCTTTTCAACCTGAACCAATGCATCTGCAAGGTAAGTTTCCATTTCTTTATTGTAGCGATCGTATTCGTCAAACTCCCCATTTTTATACATCAGATAGTTTGCTGTCATATAGAATTTTAACTGTTCGTTCATAGGATAGAGGATCAGATAATCCTGTTTGTCCGGTTGTGTAAGAATACTATTCGGTGTATCAATAAATGCAAATACTCTCGCGCCGATCTCGTGAACCCGGTCAACCAGCTGAACCATTTCCTTAGTATTTCCTGAAACAGAAGAATAGATAACTACAGACTTTTCCGTAAATCTTTTATTTCCGGTTGTGAGAAATTCTGCTGCATTTTCAACGTATATCGGAAGTTTTGATCGTCCTCTCATGTAAACTTCTACCTGCATGCTGGATGCGTAAGTTCCTCCAATACCAATAAAATAAATACCATCAAATCCTTCTTCCCAGATCTGGTCAATAATTGTTTCAATCTGCGGTCTTAAAGCCAATGCCCCATTGACACTGTCAACCTGTGCCTGTTCGTTAAAGTTACGAAGACTGGCGCCCTCTGTTTCTTTCCATGCTTTTGCTGCATACTTCATGTTTTTATCCTCCTTGTCCATATCTTTTAATTTATAATTATCGTAATTGTTCAGTACCTTCACAGTTACGGATAATATTCTATTCTGTTTTTCTTTGAAAATCACCAGGCGCCAAAGTATTTTAATGTTTCTGTGGCATTCGCTGCACCCAGTTTCATAGCCTCTTCAATGGTTTTTCCCTCTATCATTCCCTTTAAAAAGCCTGCAATATAGCTGTCTCCGGCTCCCATGCTGTCAACAACTTCTTCACATGGAATGATTCCAAATCTGTGAAAATCTTTTCCGTCATAACACATACTTCCGGCAGTTCCCATCATGCAGATCACATATTTCGGCCCTTTTTCATGAATTTTCTTCATTTGTTCTCTCAATTGTGAACTGTCATTTTCATCTATTGAGTAGAATAAATAATCCGTGTATGGAATAGCCTGTTCGCTTGCATTACTCTCCAGATATGTAGCACAGTCAAAGGCAGTAGTAATACCCCGCTCTTTCAGTTCCTTGAACTGTCCTTCCACCTTGCCCCATACGTCACAGATCACTACATCAAAATTTTGGATAAAATCCATATCTTCATCACTGAGTACGTAAGTTTCCAGCACTCCTTCTTCATAATCTCCAAGGATTCTTTCTCCATCCACAAGCTCAACCTGTGAGACAGCTGTCTTTCCCTCTTCCACTCTTAAGTGAGAAATATTCACACCTTTCTTTTTCATGGCCTCCATCATAATCTCACCGTACGAATCATTACCAACCGGGCCAATATATGCTGCCTCACCTCCAAGGCGAACCGTATATACAGCCATGTTCACCGGGCCACCCCCTGGAAATGCTTTACCTCCATCCAGGTTATTATAATAGTCAATACAATTACTTCCGACTGCTGCTAATTTCATTATCTTTATCCTCCCATTGATAAACCGCTTTCCTACACCCCTGGTACAGCGTTTTCAATCTATCTCCTTTAATGTGCTGTCAAATACCAAACATCTCCCTGCAAATCTTCTTCCCGCATGACGTTTTGAAAATATTCTGATAAGCTTTTAAGGCAGCATCTTTCGCTAAATTATCCTCCATAATATTAACCAGAAAATCAGCCTCTACCAATATCTGGTAATCCATCTCGTTAATATTGCCATACGTATGATGATGGGCAATCAAATACTGAACCCGTTCGGATATATTGCGATCAAAGCCCAATTCTCCAAGCAGCTTTTCTGCAATTGCCGGACCTTCTTTTTCTTGTAATTTTCCATTGCAACTTCCATATTTTTCTTCACAGATATGAATCCCAATATCATGTGTCAAAGCTGCTGCTTCTATGATAAACTGGCAATTCTTGTCTACATTCTCCGTTTCTGCTATCAACTTCGCATAGCTGTGTACTTTACAGAAATGTTGTATCCGCTTTGCGTCTCCCTTATATAATTCAATCATGGCCAAATGTAATTGATTAATCATCTCATATTTCCTCCTCTTGCACGTGTAATTAATCATAAGTCAAATATACAGCTTTTATAAAGCTGTCACAAACGACATCGCATAATATATTCTTCTTGATAATTGAGATTTATCGTTTATTTATACATTATAACATAAAACATGGTCAACAGGTGAACTGATTCTGTTATTCTTACCAAAAAAATTACCGTTTTATTCTTACATTTCGGTTTATAATTCTGTGTTTTAATGATATAGTAAAGGTGATAATTATTCTTTCTGTACTTTCGGAGTTCTCCCACGCTTGCTTTGCAGCAAACTCCGCGAATACAGATTCATTGCAAAGGAGAAATTTCTATTATGAATGAAACGATTTTAGGCAACCAGCTGCGAAAGGTTCCTTCTATTGCAGTCGGATGTATGCGGCTTTCCGAAAAGTCAAAAGAAGAGATGAACCATTTTATCCACTCCGCGCTGGAGCAGGGAGCATAGTTCTTTGACCGCGCGGATATCTATGGCGGCGGTATGAGCGAGACTGTGTTCGGTGATGCATTTTCCCACGATCCGTCCCTGAAAAGGGAGGATGTTTTTCTCCAGTCAAAATGTGGCATCCGCCAGGGCTGCTATGATCTGTCAAAGGAATACATTCTGGAAGCTGTCGATGGTATTTTAAAGCGTCTCCGGACGGATTACCTCGATCTTCTGCTGCTCCACCGTCCGGATGCACTCGTTGAACCGGAAGAGGTGGCTGCCGCATTTGATGTCTTGTTTGACAGCGGAAAAGTCCGCCATTTTGGTGTTTCCAACCATAAACCAATGCAGATCGCACTCCTGCAGAAGTATGTCCGCCAGCCACTGGTTGCCAATCAGGTACAGTTCAGCATTCCGGTTTCCAACCTGGTTGCAAATGGGATGGAAGTCAATATGGAAACACCGGGTTCTATCGACCACGACGGAAGTCTGCTTGACTACTGCCGTCTCCACGACATTACCCTTCAGGCATGGTCTCCCTTCCAGATGCCTGCATGGAAGGGCTGCTTCCTCGGAAGTGACGAGTACCCGGAACTGAATCAGAAACTTCGTGAGCTGGCCGAGAAATATCATGTCAGTGATACTACAATTGCAGCAGCATGGATCTTACGCCATCCGGCGAATATGCAGCTTATCACAGGAACCGCAAGCGAAAGCCGTCTGAGAGAAATTATTGCAGCATGTGATATTGCACTGACACGTAAGGAATGGTATGAACTGTATCTGGCAGCAGGACATCCGCTTCCGTAAAGATTTTAGCACGCCTCAGAGCGTGTCTGAAATATAGATTTCATGCTCTTTTCGATATTTCCGTACCAATCAAAATTGATCCACCGGATCAATTATTGATATGCAACGCAAAAAAAGCATTTCTGTCACGGTTTTTGCCGCCAGAAATGCTTTTTGTTGCTTTCCCTGTTTGTACGGGTTCCAATAGACCTCTTTTACTTATAATCGTTTATCCGAATGAGGGCGGCGTAGCGGGCTACGGCAACCGAACGAAGGTAAAATATACCGCAAAGTGGGGCTTGCAGATTGCGGAAATGATTTTTCAGACACGCTCTAGCAATCCTAAAGCACCGAAAAGCATGATCTTTTGCCCACTTGTATCCTTATATTGCATATGGATTGTACAGGAAAAATGTTCCAAGAAATTTTCTTTTATGATTCGAGAGGAGTTTATCAGATACGTCTTAATATCCTGTGATGGATATTCTTAATTTTTTTTTGAATCTGTTGTTATCGTGGGATTTTTATCAGATTTTAATGCAGCGCCTTTTTAGGGCAGGACTTCGTGCATTCGTAGCAGAGAATGCATTCTGTCCCATTTTTACGTTTGCGGGTTTCTTTGTTGACCTCCACGTTCATAGGACATACCTGCAGGCATTTACCGCAGTGGACGCATTTCCTCTCGTCGCAGTGAACGCGCAGCAGGGAAAAATAGCTCATAGGCTTGAGAAATACTGTGACAGGACACAGGTATTTGCAGAACGCACGGTTATCCTTGAAAATTAAGGCAAGCGTAATTCCGGAAAGGTAATAAAACGCATTTCCGGCAAGGAACATCCAAAACATGATTTTCTCCAAATGTGTGACCTGCATCAGAAACAGCGCTGAAACCAATGCCAGCGACAATAAAAACATCACATAACGCAGAATCCCCAGCTTTTCCTTTCGCGGCTTCTGCGGCTGCTTGTAGGGCAGAAAATCCAGCACCATGGCTGTCCAGCAGGCGTAACCGCACCAGCCCCGTCCGAACAGCAACGGACCAAAGATCTTCGCCACTGCATAATGGATAGTCGCCGCTTCAAAAGTACCGAGAAACAGATAATACCAGAACCCCTCAATCTGCATATTCTCCCGGGAAAACACGCCGAGGTAAAGCAGCATATAGCACCCAACCGCCAACTGCACAAAATGCCGGGCATAGCGTTTCCCGGCAGTAAAGAGTGCTGTCCCCAATGAGAGGCAGCAACCTATATAACTGAAGTTCAGCAGGTAAAACAGGTTGTTCTTTGTGAGCCATAGTGTGATCGCTACTGCTTCAAACAGCAAAAACAGCAGCATCGACACAACATATTTTGAAAATCCACTTCTATTTTTCCTCGTTGTTTTTTTCTCCATCGCTTGTTTTCTTCTTTCTTTTTAATACTCCGGAAGCCGAGCCACCTTTATTAATTTCCATAGTCACTTCGATTCTCTGCGACCATCCGCGTATCCTCTGCCGTACCGGAAAAGTCCGGATAATAAATTTTCGCAGGTTTCTTTACCTGAATCTGACCGGCTAGTCGTTCCTTAAGAAGTGTATTTCTCCTGGTTACGGTTACATTCCGTACTGCATAAGCCAGTGCCTTCTTCGTTCCGACCATAACAAGTATCCGCTTTGCTCTGGTAATCCCGGTATAGATCAGGTTTCTCTGCAGCATAACAAAATGGTTCATCAGTACCGGCATGACCACGATGGGATACTCTGAGCCCTGCGCTTTATGGATAGTCGTCGCATATGCATGTACAAGTTCATCCAACTCAGTAGCATCGTACTCGATGCTTCGCCCGTCAAAATTCACCAGCAATGTACGATCCTGTAAATCAACGGACTCTATGATACCGATATCTCCATTGAAAACTTCCTTGTCGTAGTTATTCTTGATCTGCATAACCTTGTCATTTGGCCGGTAGACAAATCCGCTTCTGCGAAGTCCCTCTCCCTGTGGATTCAGAGCTTCCTGCAGTGCCATATTCAGATTTGTAGCACCTACTACACCCCTCTGCATAGGTGTCAGCACCTGGATCTGACTGGCTGGTGTCCGATAATATCCCGGGAGCTTCTTATTTACCAGCTCTACGATCAATCTTGCCGCATCTTCCGAATTCTCCTTCGTCATAAAGAAAAAGTCCGTACTCTTTCCGTTGGAAGTATCCGGCATCTCTCCCGCATTGATCTTGTGGGCATTCATGATGATCCTGCTGGTCTGCGCCTGCCGGAAGATCCTGGTAAGACGAACAACCGGAAATACTTCAGAGTCGATCACATCCCGAAGCACGTTACCGGCACCAACCGATGGAAGCTGATCAATATCCCCTACAAGGATCAGACGCATATGGGGAGGAATGGCTTTCATAAGTGCATTCATCAGCACAATATCAATCATGGAACATTCATCCACAATCAATACATCACCTTCCAAAGGCGTCTCCTCATTTTTCTGATATCCTTCCGGCGGTTTGCACTCCAACAGACGATGGATTGTCTTTGCCTCTAATCCGGTTGCTTCTGTCATACGCTTGGCGGCACGACCTGTAGGTGCTGCCAACAGGATTTTTAATCCAAACGAACGGTAAGCGGCGATAATTCCCTGCGTTGTCGTGGTTTTACCGGTTCCAGGTCCTCCCGTCAATACCATGACTTTGGAAACGGCTGCTTTTCGAATGGCATCTGCCTGAATCTCATCATATTCCATGTGTACTTTTTCCTGAATTTTACCGACATCAATGGACAGGCTTTCGTTTCCTGTCTGCTGCCGCGCATCCATCAGTGCATGCCAGAGCCGGTCTGCTGCCGGCGCCTGCGCCAGACGTTTTAATTTGCCTGCAACACCTGCTTCCGCATAATAAAATGCCGGCAGATATATAGCTTTCATTTCTGCCTGATCTGTTTTATAGTCTACCGTTTCACAGATCAGATCTTTGTCCGCGATCATCTGATCCAAAGTCATTACGATACTGGATTCTTCCGCTTCCAGTAATTCTGCTGCCTTCGCGATCAACTGCTCCTGATATGCAAACACATGTCCCTCATCTGCCAGATTACTGAGTGTATACATAATACCACTGCGCAACCGGACATACGCCTCCTTCGCAAAACCAAGCTTCTGTGCAATTCCATCTGCTGTCTTAAATCCAATACCCCAGATATCATCTGCCATCTGGAACGGATTTTCTTTCATTTTATCCAGACTTTCATTTCCGTACTGACGGTAAATTTTGGCTGCAAAAGAGGTACTGACGCCATGATCCTGCAAAAAAAGCATAACATTCTTGATCTCTTTCTGCCGTTCCCAGCTGTCCCGGATCATCTGGATTCGTTTTTTACCGATGCCGTCCACTTCCTGCAGCCGGGAAATATCCGTTTCAATCACTTCCAGCGTTTCTATGCCAAACTGTGCTACGATCTTTTTCGCATATTTCGGACCAACGCCCTTGATCAGACCGGAACCAAGATATTTTTCAATACCAAATACCGTCGCCGGAAGCGTTTCTTCCCAGCTCTCTGCAGCAAACTGTCTGCCGTAACGACTGTCCACTTTCCAATTTCCATAAATCAGCAATACAGAACCAACATTCACATCCAGCAGACTTCCGATGACTGTCACAAGTTCTTTGTAACTTTTTACGGCACATTTGAGGACCGTGTAGCCATTTTCCGGATTTTGATAAGTAATGCGTTCCACCACACCCCGGATTTTTACTGTAAAATGCTGAGGTCGCTGCTGAACCTCTACGTCTTCCGATGCCTTTTTTCTGGCTTCCTCCACACGCTTCTGATGTGCCTCACGCATCTCAGCCACCATGCACTCATACACTTTTTGGTTCATGTAACAGTCATTCAGTGCTCGATGCGCACCTTCCGATGAAATACCATAATGCTCCGCCAGATCCACCAGACGATGATGCTCCATCTTCGGCAAGTGTTTTCGCGCCACCTGCAGCGTATCCACATAATTGTTCTGCGGAATTTCGCCAAAATACTGCTCGGCGTCACGCCAGATGAACTTCATGTCAAACCGTGCAATGTTATGTCCTACCAAAACAAGACCTTCCGCAAAATCCAGAAACTCTGCCAGAACATGCGAAAACGCCGGTGCCTCCGCAACCATCGCATTTGTGATTCCATTCACTTTCGTCGCTCCAAATGGAATCTTGCGGCCCGGGTTCACCAGCGTATTAAATTCATCCACTACTTCGCCACCTTTCACCTTCAGCGCCGAAATCTCAATCACTTCATCATAGTTCGGAGAGATTCCAGTCGTCTCAAGGTCAAAGATGACATAGTTTGGTGTGTATTTGTTGATCAGAGTTCCTTTCTGTGTGGACATGAGTATCACTACTTTCTATTCATTCTTTTTCGTATCTTATCATATCCCATTTTAAAGTACAATCATCAATAGTTTATCTCAGTCTTGAGTAACAAAATTTACTCATATCTCAGTGCATCAATTACTTCCATCTTTGCTGCTTTTTTCGCCGGATAAGATCCGAAGAACACACCGATCAGCATTGAGAAGCATACGGAAAGGATAATTGCTAATACAGACGGATGTACATTCATGATAATATAACCTGCATAATCGCTGTAGTAGCTGTTGATGACAAGCATCGCCACTTTTCCGAGGATAAATCCAAACAGGATTCCAATCAAAATTCCAATGATTCCACCAACGAGGCAAAGTACCACAGATTCGATCAGAAATTGCTGCTTGATGGCCTTATTTTTAGCACCCAGCGCTTTTCGGATACCGATTTCCTTTGTTCTTTCAGTGATAGACACCAGCATGATATTCATGACACCAACGCCACCAACGATCAGGGAAATTGCTGCAATAAAGGAAATTGCCACAGTTACTACATTAATGACTGTATTAATAATGCCCATATCCGAAGACATATTGTATGTTGTGACCTGCCATTTTTCATTTTTCGCATATTTGTCTGCAAAAAAGCTCTGAATATCTGTTTCTGCCTGCTTTTGATCCGCACCTGTTTTTAAAAGGACACTTATATACGTATATCCATTGGTCGCTTCACTATGATTTAATTTATTTGCAGTTGTAGCAGGGATATACATGGTAGTGCTGCGGTCTTTTTCCGGAATCGTCGTATCTTGTTTACCAAAAATAGCAGCATTATATTCATACACACCTACTACTGTAAATTCATAAGAATAACCATCACTTCCACTGTAAATGATCTGCTGTCCGATAGGATCTTCACTGCCGAAATAATAGGATGCCATCGTATCGGATACAACGCATACACGTTTCTCCTTTTTCATATCCTGCTTTGTCAGATTACGTCCACGAAGAATATTAATTTTCATGTGCTCCAGTTCTTCTTTTGTCGTTCCTGTTGCGTCCACATTCGCATATTTATCACTGTTTTTGTAAATCTGACCGCTGCCAAGATAAGCTGAAATACCAAAACCTGCGATTTCGTCCGGGTATGTTTCCTGTAATTCATCCAGCATATCCTGCGTAATATAATCATCCGCTGTCATCTCCGGATATTCCCAGTTCGACCAGTCCGCATCATCTTCCGGATAAATAGCATCCACACTGGCGCTGATACTGTTTCCACCAAGGGAGTTTAATGTAGCATTCAACGTTGATTTGATAGATGTTCCAATGGTCGTGATCGTGATAACCGCAGAAATACCGATGATGATTCCAAGCATAGTCAGCAGGGAACGCATTTTATTGGAAAGAAGGTTTTGAAAGGCTTCTTTGATATTCTCTATCAGCATAGCGTTCCCCCCTCTCCGATTTCTGGCTTATTGCATCCATCATTCATCTTGTGATAACCTGACAAATCACAGCCTTTTTCTGTTTTTCTGCTATCAGATACGATCATACCATCATTTAATGTGACAATTCGCTCGGTCTCTGCAGCCAATTCCTTTGAATGAGTGATCAGTACGACTGTTTTTCCCTGTTCTTCATGAAGCTTGTGAAAAATATCCATAATCATATGACCGGTCTGGGAATCCAGTGCACCGGTCGGCTCATCTGCAAGGATAATGGAAGGATCATTAATCATCGCCCGGGCAATCGCAATTCTCTGCTTCTGTCCACCGGACAACTCATTTGGACGGTGTGTGGCACGATCTGCCATTCCCACCAGTTCCAACATCTGCATACCGATTTCTTTTGCATTTTTCGGACGGTGCTCACTGTACATCAAAGGCAAAGTTACATTTTTTAAGGCATTTGCTCTCGGAATCAGATTAAAGTTCTGAAACACAAAGCCAATTTTTTCATTCCGCATGACACTTCGCACGGTGTCATCCATGCTGTTGACATCCTCGCCTTCCAGAAAATAATTACCGGAAGTCTGGCGATCCAGAATACCCATAATATTCATCAGCGTACTTTTTCCGGAACCGGATTCTCCTACAATAGAAACAAATTCGCCCCGTTTGACATCAAGATTGATTCCGTGTAAAATCTCCAATTCATTTGGCTGACCAATGTAATATGTCTTCACGATCTGTTCCATGCGGATCATAATTTCATTTGACATGTATAAAAACCTCCATGATTAATCCGCAGTTACTTCAGAACTTACACTTGTAGAACCGCCATCTTCCGTTTCACTTACATCACTTCCTCTTTCTCCCTGGAAAGTATCTCCTTCAGATATAGTGTAATCCATGATAATGTAATCTCCTGCTTTCAGATCGCCACCGGTCACTTCTGTATAATAATTAATCTCATCACCAACTGTAATATTTTTCTTTACAGCTGTATAAGTACCATCTTTATTTTCTTCTGCACAGAGGACGTAACTTTTGCCATCCTCATCCTGCTGCACCAGATCATACGGTACAGACAGCACATTTTCACGATCTGTCAGGACAATTTTTGCCTTTGCACTCATGCCACTGATCAGATCACACGGATCTAATTTGATCTGTACCGAAAATCCACCTGTATTGGCGGCTCCGGAAGTCTCCTGCCCGGTTTGTTCCGTTGTCGGCTGGGAAGCATTATATACTTTTACTACTTTGATGATTTCGCCATTGATTTCCTGATCATCCAACGCATCAGAAGTAATGATTGCTTTCATACCTTCCTGCAGTTTCAGAATATCTTTTTCTGTTACACTTGCATTCACGATCATATCAGTATTATTTTCTACTGTTACTAACGTAGCATTTGCGGTATTTACATCACCGACAGAAACATTGACTGCAGTAACAATACCTGCACTTTTACTTGTGATCGTACAATCATCCAGTTGTTTTCTCAACTGATCCAGCTGTGTCTGTGTATCACTGTCATCTGTCTGGTTATATTTTGCAGATTCAATGCTGCTCTGGGCAGAATAAATCGCATCATCAGTGGAGGATTTCACGCTCGTATAATTGTTTTTTGCTTCCTTGCGGGCACTATCTGCAGATGTAAGATCACTTTTTGCACCGGAAAGCTGATCCTGAAGGTCGGAAAGTTTTTCCTGAAGTGCTGCTTTTGTATCTTCATCAGATGCCGCATTTACCTGATCTGATACAGATTTAATCTGGTTATTTAATGAATTTATAGTGTTTTGTGCTGCTGTATATGCAGCTTCTGCACTGTTGATACTGTCATTTGCCTGTGCCAATTGATTTTTCTGATCTTCTTTGGCACGCTCAAGGGCACGCTGATTCTGATTCGTTTCATTCTGTTTTAATGCAGCTGCATTTGACAGGGATTTCTCTAGCACATTAATCTGTTTCTGAATAGAATCTTTATCCAGAGTCGCGATCACATCGCCTTCTTTTACAACATCTCCAACCTGAACATTTACAGTTTTGATCTCAGTCGCAGCTGTAGAAGAATAATTGATCTTCGTTTCTCCACTTACCGTTCCTGTCAGAGATATAAAATCGGACAGATCTCTTTTATCTACTTTTTCCAACTGTACAATGTTGGTCGCCTCTGCTACACTGTTTAACTTTCGTTTGGCTACGCCAACCAGCACAATGATTGCTGCTACAATGATAACCAGCACGATCACCAGTTTTTTGTGTTTGAATTTCTTTTTCACCTTCAATCCTCCTGTGTTTTATTTTTAGTGACAGATCGGATACTGTATGAATAACTTTTATTCTGATCTGAAGTATAGCTATTTTATAAAACAAAACAGTAAAAAAAATATATGAATTTCTTAATTTTTTATGAGGTTAACATCATTTTCCGTAAAGCGGACATTCGCAATCCGCTTTCGCTACTTGCTCATGAACGCAGTCGCTTTGCTTATTCTGCGTTCAAATAACGTTTTATCAAAAAAGAACAGAAATACGGAAATGTACAAATTTTATCCTCAATTCCTATATTACTATCCGCCAATTTTATTCCCCAATAAATATCCCCATATGAATCACTAGATATTAACTGACGTAAAGATTTGGAACGATTGTTATTTGCTTTTACTTCTACTGGCACCAATGCATCTTTTGTTCTGACAAAAAAATCTTCTTCTAACGTTCCGTTATCTTTTCTATAATAATATAATCCTAATCCCTGCTTTACAAACGCCTCTGCCACAAAATTCTCATATAAAGCTCCTTTATAAACACCAAGATTTTTATTTGCACGTAAATCTTCCTGCGCTTCTTCATCTAATGACGCAATCAAAAGACCTGTATCCGGATAATACAGCTTGAATTTTGAATCATCGTAATTTCCTTTCAATGGAAGTTCCGGATATGAAAGACAATAGCATGTTGTTATTACTCCAGCATCCACAAGCCATGTAATACATCCCATATATTCCCGGCTTCTTGCTTTTTTATCTATTTTACTCAACTGGAACTTTTTATTTTCCTTTGCGAGCTGTACCGGAACATTTCGATAAACACTTACAATTTTTGTCTGATCCAGTCCCTCCGCATATTTTCTGATATCTTCTTCATAATCTAATTGTATCTGCTTCTGTAGTTCTAAAGTACCTGAAAACGTATTTGTCTCTATATACAAATTTACAACTGCCGGCATTCCTCCCAGCACACAGTACTCCAAAAACAATTTTTTATATACAGACATTTCTGTTTCTGAAAATGGAATACCTGTCTTCATGTGCTTCAACATATC
>ENA-OROU01002021-OROU01002021.1-human-gut-metagenome-genome-assembly--contig:-NODE-2021-length-15565-cov-6.217473_pt1 | contig 15565 bp, 7 predicted proteins | sample MGYA00242131_ERZ509054 | MGnify/ENA primary metagenome ERZ509054 (study PRJEB26280, sample SAMEA2338749) | human gut metagenome | biome: human gut; feature: human-associated habitat; material: faeces... | reverse complement strand
CGCAGCACCCCCTCACCATTCTCGCGGCGGCGAGCGCAGAGAAAAAAACTTTGAAGTCTATAACAATAGACCCTCTCCGACGTAAGTAGTACACAATTTTAAACAAGTACTTGTTTAAGTATAAAAATATTTTTTGTTGAAATTGACAAAGTAATAATTGACAAACACCCAGTAACTTAGTATAATTTGAATAACAAAATAACCCAAACTCTTAGGAGAATGGCAGAAATGGCAAAACAGAGGAAACTCTGCGGCGCAAAGCTATAGGATCTAAACGATTGTCCAGCAATCGCATGACAGCCAGTTACCTAAACCAGTCCCCGCATTACGGGCGCAGTACTGTGTGGACTACTATCCATGCGGTACTGCGCCCTTTTTTAACTGTTTGGGCGCAAAAGAAAGGGAGCGATCGAAAAATGAAACGTACACGAATCAGCATATTACTTGTAATAGCCTTGCTGTTGCAGCTATACGCACCACTTACGGCAGGCGCGGCGGACTTTACGCCAAACCCACAGACGGAATATGCCAAACGATTTATTGCCGCCTGTGATGGGCAGACATGGTTCATCAACGAGATCGAGCGTCTGCTGAACGTACAGCAACGCACACTGGATACCATCACCGGAGCGGAAGACCTTGTGGAGATCAAGAGCATTGGTCTGAAAGGGCGAAATATCACCGGACATATCCCGGCTGCAATCGGGGAACTGAGTGGATTGCGGTATCTGTTCCTCTCGGATAATCATTTGAGCGGAGATATTCCGTCTGCGCTCTATACGCTCCCGAAACTGCAAAATGTGGACTTGGGCGGCAATGATTATGCAGGTGCGATTCCTTCCGAGTTTGGTACAATGCCCGCATTGAAAACACTGATTCTCAAAGATAACCAGTACACTGGCACGATACCGGACACGATTTTGAGCAATACCCAGATTGAGGTGCTGAACCTCATGGGAAATCAGTTGACCGGCGGTTTTCCTGCGGCAGTTGCCAGTATGAGCAGTCTGAAATACTTGAACCTTTCGGAAAATACTATCGGCGGTACGATTCCCGACCTGTCCGCGCTGAATAACCTTATCTCGCTTTCGGCGTGGCAATGCGGATTGACCGGCACGATTCCCGAAACACTGTACACGCTTTCCGGTTTGCAGATTTTAGACCTGTCCGAAAACAAGCTGGAAGGCGAAATCTCTGCCGGTATTGCTAATCTGGCAGGCTTGCAATATCTCGCGTTGGACACGAACCCTCTGCGCGGTGTATTACCGGACGCATTTACACAGACCGCGTTGACCGATATTCATTTGGAAAACACTTATTTGCGCGGTTTTGTTCCTGCTACGCTCAAAGCACGCCATGACGCAGGTGCAAAGGTGTATCTGAACAATAACTACATGACCGGCGCTGTCTTGAAGGATATGCCGAACAACAGCGGCAACTTTACAGATAGTGCGGCAAGCGAACAGCATCAGCTTACCGGCACTCGTTCCACGGTTACGGTCAGCAAGGACGGCACGGTAAACCTGTATGCGCTACTGCTGAACAAGTCGCTGACTACTGGCAGCACGGCAAAGGTGCTGCTTAGACCGGACGAGTATGTTGTGACCTTCGATGATACCAAGGTGCAGGTTACTGCGGATCGCAGCGGTATCTATGTGAAGGCTCTGACGGATATTCCGCTGAATACGAATTTCAGTATCACGATCCAAATCAAGGACAACACCGGCTCTGAATATTCCAAGGTGAAGCTGACCCTCACTACCGATGTTACCAGCGGTGGCGGCGGTGGTATCGGCAGCGGTGGCGGCGGCACACCTGCAGCGCCCAAGGCAGAACACAAGCTGTATATCAACGGCTTTACCGATGGTATGTTCCATGCCGAACGCAATATCACCCGCGAACAGACCGCGAAAATGCTGATTGACGCGCTGGAAAAGGAAACTGCCGAACCGGAGCAGTCCTCGTATACTGATGTTGCAAATAACCGCTGGTCGTATCGCTGGGTAGAAGCAGCGTCCAAGGAAGGCTACATGGTTGGCTACAACGGCGGCGTGTTCAAACCGGAATCTGCAATCACTCGTGCAGAGATGGCAACGGCCTTGTCCCGTATTGCAGCAAAGGAAGGCTTGATTATGACCAGCAGTACCAAGACCTTCTCTGATGTGGCAGACGGCAAATGGTACAGCAGCTATATTCGTCAAGCGGTGCAGTACGGCTTGATCAGCGGCTATACGGACGGCACCTTCCGACCGGAGCAGTACATCACCCGCGCTGAAACCGTAACGATGATAAATCGTATGCTCGGCAGAAACTACGAAACGGCATACGAGCTGCACAGCATGGCTTGTCCGTTCCCCGATGTCAGCCAGAGCAGCTGGGCGTATGGCAATATCATGGAAGCGGCTATCACGCACAAGCACTGATAGAAAGAATTAGAAACGGAAGAACTCCTGAACAGGTGGAGGTAAACCTATGAAGAAAGCATTAGTCCGCAGAGTGGTTTCGCTGTTCCTGTGCTTTTGCATGGTGATTGGATTCGTACCGATCATCGATGCGCAGGCAGCAGAAATCAAGGGCGGCACATTCGACCCGCATACCGGTTATCTGGAACTGGAATTTGGGTATCAGCTTACGCAGTATGTGAATATCAATGTCTATGTCCGCAGTCCTTCGGACGATGGATTGAAGAAAGAATTTGTCGGTTCGATTGTAGAGAATTACCTGCTCTCCGGTGCAAACGATGTTAAAGCATGGCTTCCCGAAGATTCACCGGACACTATGGTATCGCCCTACACACCGGCAACCAAAACGGACGGCGGTTTGGTAAAACTGTCCGAGGACGGCATTTATCAAGCAGACAAGAACTTTGCCGGTGAAGATATTGAGCCGGTAGCCATGATGAAGCACACGCTTATATGGGACGGCTCTCTCAATGGTATTCCGATTATCGGTCCGAACCTCGATGAAGATGTGTTTTATCTGACCGTAGAAATTGAACCGCTCGGCAGACCGGATAAGAATGTTGAGTGTACCGACAGTGATGATAGCCACACGCACGGTCAGAACTATACTTGGCCGCAGAAGCAGGAGAACGGCAAGAAAAAGTTTGCTGTCAGTACCGAACTGCTGGTAGACTACCGTGATTATGTTGTCGGTGAAGATGGCACGGCGGCGTTCCTCATGCTGAACGGCAGTTTGTCCGATGAAGTACGCAAGAAGCTGTACGAGCAGTTTGTCAGCGGCAGTCTGGCGTGCAATGAATTGACCGGTTTCCCCGAACTGGAAGGCTTGGTGCTGGACTACCAGAACCTTGACCCTGTAAACATGGTAACAGGTGCGTACAACTTCATGTACGAGGACTTGAAGCTGGAAGGCATTATCCCGCTGACCTTCCTTCGTGTTTACAACTCGCGCTACAACAAGGGTGCGCTGGGTACTGGCTTTACTCACAGCTATGACTATTCGCTTATCAACGACCGAGGTATTATCCGCGTGACAATGCCTGGCGGTGAGGAGCAAATCTTCCTTACGCTCCGTGACGGCGGCTATGATTCTCTGGCAGACAGCGGCTTTGTTCTGGAAGATGCGGCAGGCGGCTACCGCATGATGCACGAGGACGGCGCAGCGTTCATTTTCTCGAATGACGGCAAGTTGCAAACCATCTCTAATCCCGATGGTACGCAGGTAGCACAGCTTACCTACAACGGCGATGAACTGACCGAGATTGACGGCATTGCAGGCAGATATACGCTGGCATGGTCGAACGGACATATTTCGTCCGTGACCGATAACGCAGGCCGCACCGTATCGTATGAGCATGACGGCGATCTTCTGACCGGCGTTACCAATGCGGACGGTGATACGCTGCACTATACCTATGATGGCAACGGCTATCTGAACACTGCCACCGACTTTGAAGGCGAAGTCTATATTGAGAACGAGTATGACAGCATAGGCCGTGTGGTAAAGCAGACATTTATCAATGCGGACATTCCCACTGTTTCTAACGTTTCCTATGACGATGAAGCGCGTGTTACGACCTGTGTAGATGCTAATGGGCTTGAAACGCGCTACTACTACGATAACCACCGCAACATCCAGAAAATCGGAACAGTTATCGACGGCACGGAATACACCACCGCCAACACCTATGACGGCGATTATCGCGCCAACTCTGCAAGCGACCGTCTGAACGGTGCAACCGCATACGAGTATGACAGCAATGGCAATGTGACGAAAGTTCGCTATGCGGACAATACCGCTATGACGCTGACTTATACAGCGGGCGGCGATATTGCGTCTATCACGGACGCGCTCGGCAATACGGAAACCTATACCTACTCCGGACACAGCTTGACCGAGTTCCGCGACAAGAACGGACATACCACTTCGTACACCTATAATGCACTCGGTCTGCCGATTACGGTTACGGACGCACTCGGCAATCAGACCACCTATGCGTATGACGATAAGGGACGGCAGCTTTCTGTCACCGACGCTGAGGGCGGTGTTACCAGCTTTGAATACGATGCCGTAGGCCGCATCGTTGCAGAGCATACCAAGGTGAGTGATACGGCTACTGCAACGACCAGGCATACTTACTCCAAGGCGGGCAAGCTGCTGAAAACCGTAGACGCGCTGGGCGGCGAAACCTCGTATGAGTACAATGCCAACGGCTTTACCACCTCGACCAAGGACGCGCTCGGCGGCACGGTAACGACCGAATACGGCACGAACGGCGAACCGCTCAAACGCACGGATGCAAATGGCAACGAAACCACCTATGAATATGACAAGGATACCGCACAGCTTGTATCGGTAACAGACGCAGAGGGCAACGAAACCCGCTACACCTACAACGATCGCGGCCTGCTTATCCAGACTACGGACGCGGAAGGCAATGCGACTACCTATGAATATGACGCGCTCGACCGTGTAGCAAAGACGATTGACGCGCTGGACGGCGAAACGATCTATGCGTATGACAGCATGGGACGCACGGTTTCGGAAACCGACGCAGAAGGCAACAAGAAAACCTACACCTATGACGCGCTCGGACGAACCAAGACTGAAACCGACGGTGCAGGCAACAAGACAACCTATACCTATGACCCTGTTGGCAATCTGCTTGTCACAACGGACGCAAACGGCAATGAAACCAAGACCGAGTACAACGCCATCAATGCAGCGGTAAAGCAGATTGACGGCGAAGGCAACGAAACCACCTACACTTACGACAAGGTAGGACGGCTGCTGACCGAAACGGACGCACTCGGCGGCGTTACCGCGTACACCTACGACCTTGCGGGCAATCAGCTTAGTGTTACCGACCCCGAAGGCAATGTGACAAAGTATATCTATGACCTGCTGGGACGCGCCGTAGAGCAGATTAACGCAGACGGCAGCAAGACCCGCACGGTGTATGACGCGCTGGGACGCACGACAGAAAGCTATGACGAACTCGGCGGTAAGACTGCTACCACCTATGATGCGAACGGCAACCAACTCACCGTCACTGACCCGAAAGGCAACAAAACTTCGTATCAGTACAACCGCAAAGACCAGATTACGGTTATCACCTATGCGGACGGCGGCGAAACCCGCTATACCTACAATGCGCTCGGCAATGTCAGCGAAGTAACCGACCAGAACGGCAATGCAACCAAGTACACCTATGACGCACTCGGCAGAACGCATACCGAAACCAACGCAGTAGGTGTTGTGACCGAATACGGCTACGACAAGGTAGGCAACACGGTTTCTATCACCAAGGACGAAACAGTAATCGCAAAGAGCGAGTACGACGGTGCGTATCGTGTGGAAAAAACGATTGATGGACTGGGTAATGCGGGAACAAAGCAATATGACGGCGTAGGCAATGTACTGGTTTCCACTGACCGTGAAGGCAATGCAACACAGTACACCTACGACAAAAACTATAACCTGCTCAAGACCACAGACGCAGAAGGCGGCGTGTCCTCGTCTGCTTATGACGCGCTGGGTCGTGTCGTTTCTGAAACCGATGAAAACGGCAGCACAACGACCTACACCTATGACAAGAACGGCAATGTGCTGACCGAAACCGACGCGCTTTCCGGTGTTGTTACCAACACCTACGACACACGCGGCAGAGTAGCAGCAACTACGGACAAGCTGGGTGCAACGACTACCTACACCTATGATGCAGCCGGTAATCTCCGCAAGGAAACCGACGCGAATAATGCGTATACGACCTATCAGTATGATGCAAACGGCAATCTGATCCAGTACACCAACCGCAACAACGAATGGGTGAAGTATGCGTATGACTGCATGGATCGGCAGGTCAAGGAAACCAACCAGCTGAACCATGCAACCGAGTACGAATACGACCTTGCAGGCAACCAGACGGCAGTGATCGACGGCAACAAGAACAAGATCGTATACACCTATGACGGCTTGAATCGTCTTGTTTCCAAGACCAACGCCGAAGGCGGTATGTTCGAGTACCGGTATGATTCGTTCGGCAACACCGCAGGTACGACGATGTACGGCGGCGGTGACGAGAAGGCCGCGACCACTTATGCCTATGATGCAGCGGGCAATCTGCTGACCGAAACCTCTCCGCTGGGCAGCGTGACTACCTACACGCATGACAAGGAAGGCAATGTGCTGACGCAGGTTGACGAGAACGGCAAGCAGACCGCGTACACCTATGACAAGCTGTATCGCATGGTTTCCCGCAAGGACGCGGACGGTACTGCGACCTTTGCCTATGACAAGGCGGGCAACATGACCTCGGCCAAGGACGGAAACGGCACGGTAGCATTTGCGTTCGACGCACTTTCCCGCACTACCAAGGTTACGAATGAGGACAGCACGACCACGGCGTACACCTACGACGCGGCAAGCAACCGTCTGTCCATCACCTACCCCGACGGCAAGGCCGTTACGACCGCGTATGATATTCTCGGCAATGTGAAGTCCCAGACCGACCATGACGGCACAGGTATTACCTACACGCGCGACGCGGAAGGACGCACGATCAAGGAAGGCCACAGCGACGGCAGCACGACCGAGTATGATTATAACGCCGCCGGTCTGCTGACGCTGCAAAAGGAAGTCACCAAGAACAACAGCACACGCCGTCAGACCGCGTATACCTACGATGACGCGGGCAATATCGTAAGTGAGAACCGTTCCGGTGTAGACATTGATAAGAAGGACGAGCTGGTACGCTACTACTACGATAAGGCCAATCAGCTTATCCGCACCAATGTTGAAGGCAAGAATACGAAGTATTCCTACGACCTCGCGGGCAATCTGCTTTCCGACGGTACGAACACTTACACCTACGACCTGCAAAACCGTCTGACCAGCAAGACCGGTAAGGACGGTACGACCACTTATACCTATGACGCGGCGGGCAATCTGATTAAGAAGGCTGCACCGGACGGCACGACCGAATATACCTACACGGCACAGAACAAGCTGAAAACCGGCAAGACCGAGGACGGCCAGAGCAGCACCTACACTTACAATGCGCTCAATGCACGCATTAAGAATGTACAGGTGCGCGACAACAAGAACGCCGGTCACGCAAACTCCGACTTGAAGGACGGTTCGCACGGCACCGATTATCTGGATTTCTTGATGGACGGACGCTTTTTCTGGCAGCGCACATGGGAAACCGAGGTAGGCACGACCTTCCAGAGCAACTTTGAAACCGTAACAAAGAACTATGTTGTAGACTATCTTTCTACGGCTAACCGTGATATACTGGTAACAGAGGACGGCAGCTTCACACAGCGTTATGTGTACGATGAGAACAGCACCCGAATCTCCGCAGAGTATGGCTATGCAGTCGGTACAAAGCGCGGTGAGGGCGGCGAAAACCTGCAAAGTGACTTTGCCGCAAACGATGTACGCAAGGTGTGGTATCGCGCCAGCCACCTTGGCAGCACGCTGTTTGCCGTAGACGAAAACGGCAAGGTGATCTCGCACACGATCTATGACCCGTGGGGCAATCCGCTGACCGAAACTTACACGGATACGAATTTCAGCGGTATTGACAACTCTAACAATTACACCGGCTACACTTGGGACGAAGTGCTTGACCTGTATTTCGCGCAGAATCGTTTCTACGACCCTGCCGACCACAGGTTCACGCAGGAAGACCCCATCAAGGACGGCGAGAATTGGTATGCGTATTGCGGGAATAATGCAATTGCAGAAAGAGATATGTATGGTTTTGCAAAAGGCCTTAGATTTGTTCACCATGATCGATCTGAAATACGATTTTCTGCAAATGAAACCATTGATAATATAATCTTTACGGTAAATAAAAACACTGTAGTAACATACGAAGACATATCAGTACGCCGAGGAAATGTAAAGTGGGCGAAGGTTTCGTATAAAAGTAAATATGGCTGGATAAAAGCTGATAATTTGGGTGTATCTCCGATTAACTTACCTACTGCAAAAATAGATATGCCTGCTAGTTATCTGCCTGCAAAACCGGCACAAGTTCAGCAAAGTGGTTCCACATATAGTTTGTATGTACCTACCATTGTGAATGGTGCTAACACATCTACTACGCCCGCAGGCTATGGTAAGGGCACGGAAAAAAGAACCTCTTGGTTGGAAACTAACTGGGCTGCTGTTGGCATGCTAGCATTAGACTCAGGTGCTGATGTAGGTGATGTTTTACCATCCGGAAGTGCCCCCGGTATGTCTATGATAATGGGCGCGCAAATAATTCGCTCAATTTATGATAACTCGACTAGAGTTTATTTAACGTCTATAGCATATAACAGTACTTCCATGGGCAACAAACTAGTTTTAATTTTAGGATTTGATTTGGCTAAACGAACTGAATATGCTGGAAGCTATTTTTGCTATTCATATTGTTTTAGTCCTACGGGAACCTATTCTCAATCGAATATACAAAAGCAAATCGCTCAAGCCAATGGACTTAGTAAATATACTTACGCTGATTTCAAGGTGTGCGTAGACCTATATTGGAAAAATAGTAATGACTGGTTTTATATCGCGTTGGATAATGGTCATATGCGCGTTTATCCTATTAAGGCTAAGGGAGATTCTCGTAGTGTTATTTATAAAAATGGAAAGCAGTGGTCTACTGCCTTCGACTACAATTACCAATATAAGCAAGCATACACAGTACCGACTACACTGCAATCCAAAATAAGAAACCACGCTACAACGGATTTGGCAATTACTAATCTGTGAGGTGTACTATGAAAATAGCACGTTATTTCATTCGTTCCATACTTGTTGTTTGCTTAATTGTTATTGTTCTGACTATAGTCCGTGTGTTAACTCCCAAAGTTGATGTTTTTTCAAGTGTAACTACAGAGTGGACGCCAGATTTAAGTCCTAATGCTGTTCAACAGATTACTTGCAATTTTTCCAGAGAAAACTTTATGCAAGAAATTCTCCAAGTAAAACCGACTGCAAATTACCAAGATGTATTGGATTTTGCTGAATCCATGCAGGTCAATGCTGAAATAACAGATAGCTCTATCACACAATATGATGATGGGAAAGTATTCCGAATCGAGTATCGGGCATATATTACGCATTATGACCGGTTGCTAAAACGAAAACTTGGAATAATGTTTTATTCAAATTCGCTACAAGATTATATGTCCATGTGGATTTAGTATTAACGTGTTGGGACAGCGGATAGCCACCGGAGAATTTTCTCCGGTGGCTATTTATTTACTCCATTTCACTCGTCACCTGTGCAACAATCTTCCTATGCTTTTCGTTCAGCACCGTGCCGTCCAAAAGCTGCTGCACAAAATCCCGACCTTTCATTTTCTCAATCTCTTGCAGCATTTTGATGGACTTTGCGAATATTATCAGAGAACTATGTTGTGAACTATCTTTCTACGGCTAACCGTGATATACTGGTAACAGAGGAAGGCAGCTTCACGCAGCGGTATGTGTACGATGAGGACGGCGCCCGTATCTCGGCAGAGTACGGCTATGCGGCTGGTACAAAGCGCGGCGAAGGCGGCGAGAACCTGCAAAGTGACTTTGCGGCAAATGATGTTCGCAAGGTGTGGTATCGCGCCAGCCACCTTGGCAGCACGCTGTTTGCCGTAGACGAAAACGGCAAGGTGATCTCGCACACGATCTATGACCCGTGGGGCAATCCGCTGACCGAAACTTACACGGATACGAATTTCAGCGGTATTGACAACTCTAACAATTACACCGGCTACACTTGGGACGAAGTGCTTGACCTGTATTTCGCGCAGAATCGTTTCTACGACCCTGCCGACCACCGGTTCACACAGGAAGACCCTATCAAGGACGGCGAGAATTGGTATGGGTATTGCGGGAATAATGTGGTTAATTATTCTGATTGGGCTGGACTTGCATCATCGAATACGCGATATGTTGCTACTGATAATGTCTATATGCGTAGTGGCGCAGGCACATCATATAATGTCCTCGCGACATTGCAATATAATACTGCTGTTACATATTTAAACGAGAAGAAAAACAATAACAATTATAATTGGGCCAAAGTTCAATATGAAGGTAAAACAGGTTGGATTGCAGATAAGTATCTAAAAACAAGCAAACGCCCCAGCATATCTGCTACAATTGATTCGGTAGCTCAAAAATTTGGTTTTGAATACTCGTATGGTGGACAATATTTTTATTCATCTGAATATGGTTGGCAGCGGACATTTGGCTATATGGACCTTTTTGACAAGTATATGAATATTGTTCCGGGTATCAATATTAATTTCTTGTCCTGTATATTCCAATATAACAACAAAACATGGCGTGTGGAATGTTGGAAGGGCGAATACGGTCCTACTGCTGGCGGCGAAGTTGGTTTATATGTTTTGGATGGCACGATGTCGCTTAGTCAATATTTTCAAAAGATGCGATGCGATGGTGCAGTATTTACCGGAACAGAAGCATTTGATAGATTATTTTCTATGATAAAAAATACTGAACCGTTATCTAAAAATGTTGCATGGTACCGAGCAGCGTATTCCAGTGAATACATTGGCATGAGCATTGCATTTAGAGAAGTGGTACAAAAGAAAAACGGCGGTGATTCGTATACTACCAATGCTTTTGCTTCTCGTTCTTCGTCGGGGCATTGGTGGCTAACAGTCTTCAAACTTAATTCTGCCAAGAAAGAAAATATTATTATGGATGTTACACTAACATTCCCCAATAGTACAATGCGTAGTGCTTACGATGAGAAACTTTATTGGAAAAGTAAGTATGGCGGATATAAAATTATGAATCGTAAGTCGAATAACAAAGTGGAATCTTTTTCGTGGAGGTGAATTTATTCTTGAAGAAGGTGCTTTTATTGCTGTTATCTACTTTAGTAGGAATATTATCGGGATGTTCTGCCGGTAAACTATCGGTTCCTTCGGGAATATTGGCAACTGACCAAACCGTGGCCGATGAGTATATGACGGATAATTCCTTCTTGACTGCAAGATATGGTTCAGATTACACAGTCACATTTGTTGGCGGAAGCGGTGAGGGTGAAGTCAATCAATCAGGTAAATCGGGTATTATGTCGTTTCAATACATGATAAATGATACGGATTTATATGATGTAGAGGTTGTCAAAGAAAAACATGACGCATGGAAAGTGAAAGGTTTACTTTTAGAATCTACAACTTATTCGTGCGATGAATTAAGTTTTTCGTTCTCTCTGTGTTCAACAGAAAACTATTATGAAGCTAATGGAAACCTCAACATAAATGATACTTCTATACCCGTAATAGTGAGTGTTAATTGTAGCCTTATGACAGTTGAAAATGCTGAATTACGGCAACAATATGAAAAGGCATGGGAACAATTTTCTGTTACTGATGTAGAGAATATGAGTTCGGCAGAGCGTCAACAATGGGATGATCGTGAAAAGGCTTGCACGATGTTTACCTGTTCGGTTGAACCACAATTTGATTCGTTTACAGCCGTCATAAATTCTGATTATGCAGACTTTTTTGATAATACTGTAAACACATTACATTTTCACGAAATTGAACCATAATATTCGACTTTTTAAGCAAACAGCCACCGGAGAATTTTCTCCGGTGGCTGTTCTTTTACTCCAATCCGCTCGTCACCTGCGCGACAATCTTCCTATGCTTTTCGTTCAGAACCGTGCCGTCCAAAAGCTGCTGCACGAAATCCCGACCTTTCATTTTCTCAATCTCCTGCAGCATTTTGATGGACTTTGCGCTTGCTATCAAAGAACTATAAAAAACTCAGCCAATGCAAGCATTGGCTGAGTAGGTGTTTGTTTTTTCAATTATTCCTAGACTTCGGCATTAAGGTCATTTCCATGGCAGTGGGATTTTCGGAACGGAAGTCTGATTTAGAGAAGTTAACTGGATCGATCTGGTATTCCTGCCCGTTGATCAGTGCATGGGAATTGTCTCTCTCGATAAACGTACCAAGCACTCGGAATACTCCCGTTTCTCCAGAAAGGGCGCGTTCGTATGTGCTCTTTGGCATTTTAATAGTAATCTCGCCTTCAGGCTTGGAAACGTAATAAGTCATTGCACATACTCTCGTTTCCTTATTCAGACGTTCATCTTTGACCAGAATCTGAATGGGATATCCTGCAAGCACAGACTTTTGATCGGTTTGAGAGCAGTAGGTATAGTAACTTACTGCCTTGGTCACGATTTCCTCACCGCAGGTGTCCAACAGGTTCTGATAGTCTGCGCTATACTTTCCGTAAGACGGATAATAAATATAATGAGGATCATACGCTGACAGAACGACGCTCTTAATTCCCTCATCACCTGCCGCACGATAATCAATATCACTGGGGCCGATTTTATCGCTGGTGGAGGGCGTTGTCGGCGTCGTGGGTTCCGTAGGCGTTACGGGATTTATCGGCTCAGTCGGTGTCGTGGGTTTAGTGGTATTACCCGCGTTATTCTCTTCACCGTAACCTACAGTCGTCAAAATGTCGACTCGATTGGTTGCGAGATCGAACTTGACGCCGATGTTCATATCCTTACAAAGATCACGCAGCTTGTAATAGTTGTTGTCGGAGATATTATAGCCTGTATAATCCGCTTTATTTCCATCCTTAAATACGGATGCCTTCGATTCCTTGGCAGTTTTCGCTGCGTTAGAAGGAAGCGCCATTTCGCCGCCAACAACGGTGTACGCCTTGTTAGTCGTAAGGTCGATCCGCTTATTCGTCTCATTCCAAGATACTTCAAACTGTTTGGAGCTTCCATTGACCATCGCCGCAACGTCCCTGAGTTTGAAGTAATTGTTATTGTTAATCATGTAAGCGGCGCCGTTAACCTTTGTGCCGTCGACATAAATTGTATTCTTGGTCGGGGTTGCGTTCACCGCGCCAGCACTCGTGAGAAGCGCAGCGCTAACAACGCCAATCATAAACATAGTGCGTTTGTTCATATTCTTTGGTCCTTTCTTTTCACGAATGAATCATCTTCGACTCCCTCAAGCTCCAATGATCCATATAAGGTGGGTTTGCTGTAATTACCTATACGTCCTTGTGACTGCCGATGTATACGCTGTAGCTCGCGCCATCCCATGCAACAGCCTGATCGAGTGCATTTGCAACGGCACGAACCGGCAGATAGGTCGTGCCCTTGTAAAGCAGCACGTCAACCGTCTTGCCGTTGACGTCGGTCGGAACAATCGGCTTGTCGTTCACATAGACCTTAACCCCGGTTTCAACAGCCAGCTTTTCCATTCGACGTTTCGCATTATACTCGCCCGAGGCCTTGCCGCCCAGAATGGACGACTGCGAGTTGGCGATAGCTTTCAGCTTGGAAAGTGCGATTTCCGGTGCAGGAGCCAGATTGCTAAGGGTATTATTCTGATGTCCATCCGTATTGTAGCTGCTAAATGTTACCCGATATTCCTTTGCAGAGTAATGCAGTTTGCCGAATTCTTTCCAATCGTTTTCTGTATCAATTACTTCACCAGTGAACAAGTCCGTATCCCATACTCTTACCGACTCATAATTCCAATCTTCATAGTGCCAGATGCCTTTCGTCTGCCACTGACCATTCACTACAGTCTCTATCCGCTCCATTGAATATGCTTTATTATTTCCTGCTAAATCACCATTGCTCATCCATACTAAATAATACTTTCCGTTTTGAGAAGCTATGGGCAGCACTCGCGGGAAATTACGAGAATCATTCTGTGTAAAGATAAACGGCACTTCATCTTCTACCAGTTTTACCGCAGAAGACCCATTCCACGAGTAAACCATATATTTGCTGGATGCATTTGTGCCATGCTTATCCCACTGATCAGCCGGAATCTTATCCTTCGTATTGCAAACACAAAGCAGTTCTTCGTTTCCGTCCCCATCAAAATCGATGAGCATCGCCGTCACCAGACCGCTGACGATACTGCCGCTGACAGCGCGCTTGCCGTACTTACTCTGCAGCTGCTCGATCACCGAAACATACGCTTTCGCACGGTTTACCGCATTCTGATCCACCTTATGCTCACCGAGATACGCACTGGACGTCGTTCCGTCCCACGCAATCGGCACATTGAGCGCCGCAGATACCGCGCGAATCGGCAGATAAGTCGTACCATTATACAGCATTGGCTCTACCGAATTGCCATTTGCGTCACCCGGATTGAGCTTCTGGTCATCCACATAAACCGTAACACCACGCTCTACGGTAATGTTCTTCTGTGTCAGCGCGGACGCAAACGGCATACTCATCACCAGTGCTGCACCCAACAGGCTAGCAGTCAGCCGCTTGCCGAATATTTTCATCGTTTGATTTTCATGCTCGTTCATACTTTTTCTCCCCTTTTATATTTTGAATGCTAATGGAAACCATGATAACCTGATTATACCACAGTTTCCGACTATTTACTATTCTCATTGCATTCAATACATGGATAGGATATAATGAATTTACATTGACACGAAACAAGATAAGGGGTATGAAAATGAAAAAAAGACTTATTGATGAATCAGCTGTTTTAAGGTCTTTAATAACCTGCTTTTTTTCCTGAAATTCAGGCATAACCTGCCGGATCATGGAGGCTGCCAGTTCCAGTTTAGATTCTTTTTTTTCTGGATGTTTCTGTGATATACTTATACGCGGTCGTATCAGACCGGAAAGGAAATATTATGTTACAAAAATTATATGTTTTTTTCAGGAAAGAAACCGTTTTGTCAATTGCAGTGATCCTGGCGCTTCTTTCTATGTTCTGGGTCAGACCGGATAAGGCTTATTTTACTTATATCGATTTCAGGACTCTCGGGCTCCTCTTCTGTTTGATGGCAATTGTAGCTGGTTTGAAGGCTGTTGGTGTTTTTGATATACTTGCCAAAAAATTGCTGATGGGAACATCGGGAACTGTGGGTGTGATCAGGCTGTTGGTACTCTTATGTTTCTTCCTGTCAATGGTGATCACCAATGATGTGGCATTGATTACTTTTGTTCCTCTTGCACTGATCATTGTGCATAAACTGCCAAAGGAACTGGGCAATTACTGGCTTCTTAAAATAGTAGCCATGCAGACAATCGCTGCTAATCTCGGA
>ENA-OROU01002011-OROU01002011.1-human-gut-metagenome-genome-assembly--contig:-NODE-2011-length-15622-cov-2.805743_pt1 | contig 15622 bp, 13 predicted proteins | sample MGYA00242131_ERZ509054 | MGnify/ENA primary metagenome ERZ509054 (study PRJEB26280, sample SAMEA2338749) | human gut metagenome | biome: human gut; feature: human-associated habitat; material: faeces... | reverse complement strand
TTTGCCGCCGCCGCGGCTTTTTTGTCGGCCAAATCTTCGCCGCCCACGAGCACGCGCCCACGGCTCGGCTGAAGCAAGCCGTTCATATGCTGAAGAAGGGTCGATTTGCCCGATCCCGTGTGACCTGCGATGCCCAAGAATTCGCCGCGGCGCAGCTCGAACGAGATATCTTTGAGAGCCCACACTTCATTGGGGTCATTGCCCCAGGCCGCGCGTTCTTCGGGTTTCGAGCCGAGCTTCTTGCGCTTGCGCTCTTTCTTCGATTTCGTATAGGTGAAGAAAACGTCCTCGAAGCGCAGCAACGCGTCTTCTGAAGGCGCGGGAGCAGTCGCATGGAAGGCGGGGTCGATATCTTTCGCATGGCCCGCTTCGCCAAGTTTGCCCACTTCAGAGAGCTTCGCGACGATTTCTGCGACCATCTGCGTTTCATTCACGTGCGGCACAACGTGCATGCCCGCCTTTTGGAGCGCCAAGCCCAGCTGGCAGGAATACGGCACGTCCAGGTTGAGCGCCGCCAGCTCGTCAGCCTGCGTGAGCACCTCTTCGGGCGTGCCTTCGCACGCGATGCGGCCTTCGTTCATGACCACAACGCGATCGGCCGCCGCGGCTTCTTCCATGTAATGGGTGATCATGATAATGGTCATGCCTCGGTCGTTGAGCTCGTGGCATACGCGCATGAGGCCTTTGCGGCCGCGGGGGTCGAGCATCGAAGAGGCTTCGTCCAAAATGAGCGCGCGCGGCTCCATGGCGAGCACGCCGGCAATGGCGACGCGCTGCTTCTGGCCGCCTGAAAGCGCGTGGGTTTCGTGACGCTCGAAGCCAACGAGGCCCACTTCTTTAAGCGCTTGCTTTACGCGCTCGGCGATGTGTGCGCTTTCGACGCCGAGGTTTTCAGGACCGAATGCCACGTCGTCTTCCACGAGCGATGCGACGAGCTGGTCGTCGGGGTTCTGGAACACCATGCCTGCGGTGGAGCGAATGTCGTAGACGTATTCTTCGTCTTGCGTATCGCGGCCCGCAACGCGCACGCAGCCCTCGTCGGGCACGAGCAAGGCATTCATGTGCTTCGCGAGCGTCGATTTGCCGGAGCCGTTGCCGCCCAGGATACAAACGAATTCGCCGTCGGCGATATGCAAATCGATGCCTCGCAGCACGAAGCGCTCGCCATCGTAGGTGAATCGAACGTTGGAGCAATCGATCATAATCGGGTCCTTCATAAACACGTCTGGCCGCTGCACATGCAACGGCCAGCTTGGGGAGGAGGCGCGTTATTCGGAAACGCGGCCCTTAACTTGCTTCTTCTTCGGGGTGATAAGATTCGAGACGGCCTTATACACAACGAGCGTGAGCACGGAGTTCAAAATAGTCTTCAAAAGGTTGAACGGAATAACCGCGGGAATCATGAGCGGCAAAATCACGTCGGCGGAACCGTACCAGAACCACACGCCGATGGTGAGGTTCGCCACGATGGAGCCGAGCGTTGCGAGTACGACGCCCAGAACCAAGCCGATGATCGCGCCTTTGTAGGTGTGCATCTTCTTGTACAGAATGGCAGCGGGCAAAATGAACAGCAGCGCCGCAACGAGGTTCATGAGCGCGCCAACCCAATCGCCGGTGATGAGCGCGTGAATCACGATTGCGAGTGCGCCAACTGCCGCACCGGGGCCGGCGCCGTATGCGAAGCCGACGACCATTGCGGGAACGAACGACGGGTCATACGTCAGAAACGGTGCTGCCGGAAGCAGCGGAATTTGCACGAACATGAAAAGTGTGGCAATAGCGCACATAAGCGCCATGGTCACGAGTTGCTTCGTGTCCCACTTATTCGTGTTCTTGAATTGGATATGCGTAGACTGTTCAGACATAAGATCACCTGCCTCTTTCATCCGGACTTTAACCGTTGGTCTTGGACTCTCACCAAATCAGCCTTGCCAACGCGCCAGCATTGGAAGGGTCGCGGACTGCCGGTTCGCGAACGGCCCAGATACCGAACGCCTGCGTGCCCTTTGCCCGCAGCCGGTTCACCGCCAGTGGGGAATTTCACCCCGCCCTGAAACAGCGACACGAATGTTAGCACTGCTGCCTTGTCTTGTGAACCACTTTATTTAACGAAAGCAAATGGCAATGGATCGTGTCGAATTCCATAGGCTCGCCGTGTCGTTTTCTGGCGGGCTGATTGAACGCGAAATGCGGGCGGCCTTCCCGCGACGCCATTTTGCTCGCAAACGGCGGCGAAGCCTCTCGCGCGAAAAGAAGAACGCCGACGCATTCACGCCGGCGTTCTAGGCTCGAAACGTCAATTTACTTTGCGCGCTTCGCGTAAATGTACCAGTAGGCCATGCCAACAAGCACGCCGCCGACAATATTGCCGAGCGTGGCAGCGCTCAGGTTGAACAGAATGCCGCCCATCGTAATTGCGCCTTCAGCGCCGATGCCCATGGAGTTGAGCAAAAGGCCGGTCGGCAGGAAGAACATGTTGGCAACGCAGTGCTCGAAGCCGCAGGCGACGAAGGCGGAAATCGGAAGGATGATGCCGATAACCTTGTCGGTCACCGTGCGTCCCGCAAAGCCAATCCATACCGCCAGGCACACGAGGATGTTGCACATGATGCCCTTCGCGAACAGCGTGAACCAATCGGGCGAAACCTTGCCGGCCGCAACACTGACCATCGCCTGGCCAACGGCGCCACCGTTCATGGCGTAGACCTGAGCGAAGTAGATTAGAGCAACGGCGACGAGCGCACCAGCGAGGTTGCCGAACCAAACAATGACCCAGTTCTTCAGCATGCCGGCCCAGTCGATTTTGCCCGATGCCTTCGCGCAACACATAAGCGAGTTGCCCGTGAACAGCTCAGCGCCGCAGCACAGCACAAGCACGAGGCCAAGGCAGAAGCAAATGCCGCCGACCATGCGTTGCGCCGCGAACGGAATTGTTGGGTCGCCTAAGAATACGCAGAAATACATACCGCCGAACGCGATGAACGCGCCTGCGAGCATCGCCGATACGAAGCATTTGCCCGTGGCCATTCCCGCTTTTGTTACGCCGATGCCTTCGGTTTTGGCCTCAGTTTCCGCAGGTGAAAGCGCATCGGGCTTCATCGCTGCGACGCATTTCTCATCGAGCGTGACGGAGTCTTTCGCTTCCATACCAACCTCCATCCATTTTGGGGTACCATGCCCCATTTTTTTACGAAGCGCTTGCGGGTGAAATTGCTTCCCGCTTTCAGCATTCCGTAAATTTTCTCAGCCGCCTCGTGCATCGCAGGTGTCAGCGGGCTCATAAGCTCGAGCTGCGCCGGTTGGATGCCGAGGAACACGACACTACCACAACGGCTTTTGAGCTCCTTGAGCAGAAAAGAAATTGGGAGTGAGTGGGTGGTAAAAAGCATGTTTGTGGCGACGTCAGCCTCGACCGTGACGGCCACCTGGTCTTTCGCCTGCCATTCAGAAGCATCGAGAACACGAATTCGAGATGCACGACTGAAACTCCGCAAATCGCTTCTGGTGAGGTCGTTTTTTCTGCATTGAAAGCAAGTAAGGCTCGCTGACGCTTTGGCCTGCGAGCCTTACCTATATATGCTTGAGCTCTATGGGGAGGGAGGTATGCTCAAGCTGCGTAGTTGGAGTGCGTTAGGCTTCCAGGAATTTCCCGACCGCCTTGCCGCATTCGCGACCAAGGGTGATCGCCATGCCGAGGCTGCAGCCCGGAATCGGCGTGATATATTCAGCGCCGAAGCGACGGCCGCAGTCGTTGCCGGAAACGTAGAGGCCCGGAATCGGTTCAAAATCTTTGTCGAGCGCATTCTGGTCTCCGTCGGTGATAATGCCGCCGCAGGTGACCATCGTTTCGCCGAGCACGGGTTCAAATTTGCAGGCGTAATACGGTGCCTTGTTCACAGGGAACAAAACCGATGCGTCGCGTCCGAATTGCTGGTCGGCGCCCGCTTCGCAGTATGCATTGTATTGCTCGACCTGCTCGAGGAATGCCTGGGCGTCCTCCCCTTCCAGGCCCATTTGGCTAGCAAGGCCTTCAAGGGTGTCATCTGCGATATACTCAACGGAAACCATGGGTCCGCCCTGAGGGCCGTTGTCTTTCTTTTCTTCTTCGGTATAGGTGCCCTTGAATTTGCCGTATGCTTTATCGAGCGATGCTCGAAGTTCGGCGATATTTTGCTCATTTGCGGTAAAGCCTGCGTGCTGCGGAATCGTGTACTGGCGGTATTCGGTGAAGTTGTCGTCAACCACGGCCCATTTTGCCTTGCGGCTGCGGAATACGGTAGACAGTCCGCGCTGCTCGGCGGTCGCGTAATACTCATTGCAGAAACGCTTGCCGTGTTCGTCGATCCACATAGCCTGGGGCAGGCAGTTCATCTTGCCGGGCACCGAAAGGCCGCGGAAGTTCATGCCGGGGATCGGCGTGGTCTCGAGGTGGGCACCGGCCCAGTATGCCATTTGTACGCCACGGCCGTCATTCGCCGACATTGACTTGAGCTCTTCGTCTCCAACGAGATTGCCCTGAACGTCATAGATGAGGTCTTTCATCATTTCAGGATTGCCGCCGAAGCCGCCGCACGCGATAACCACGGCTTTGCAGTTGAACTTGATGTTGCCGTCGGAATTCGTCGCAACAAGGCCGGCGACCTTACCGTTTTCCATGACGACATACTGCGCCTCGGTCGCGAAGTAGAATTCTGCGCCGTGCTCTTTGGCCAAATCGCGATTGTAACCATGAATCTTCGTTTGATTGCAATCGGGGCTGTAGAAGCTGCAGACACTCGGCCAGAATTTGATGACGCCTATGTGATCCATCTGATGCTCCGTTTGCGGGAAAAACGAAGTGGACATGGCCGCCTTGTCTTCGTCGGTCAAAGCCGAGAGATACCAATTCGAGTTTTCTTCCGAGTGCTGGGCGAACTTCATGACGAGTTCTTGGTTCACCGAATTGCCGGTAATCGTCATCCAGTTTTGGAAGAATTCAACAGGATCGATGTGGGGCACGCCGCGCTCCTGCAGAACTTGGGCATTCAATGCGGCGAATTCGTTACCCACAGGGGCAAATGAGTCTTCGGGCTGCTTCTCGACAAGCACGACCTTTTTGCCTTCTTCAGCAAGCTCTCGGCACGCGGTAATGCCCGCAAAGCCATGGCCGCATACGACTACGTCGCAGTCAATGGTTTGGGCGAAATCGGTGATTTCCGCAGGAGCGGTGCGCCAGGTGGCTTCGCTTGCGGATGGTGCAGCCGAAGCGTCGGTTTTCGTTTCGGTGTTCGATGCGGGTGCGCATCCTGCCAATGCGGCTCCTGCTGCGGCCGTTGCTCCTACGAGCCCCATGCCCTTCAAGAAATTACGGCGCGAAAAATCGGTATTCATAATCTCCCCTATCTCCCTTATTCCTTCCTTGAAACCTATCGCTGTTGTTCCCATTGATATGTGGGCATGTCCCAGCGAGCGCGTGTTCCCTGTTTCACGCTGGAACCAGTATTGGCCACGCTTGAGGCATCGAGGAATCGTGGGAGTTGGGTAATTTGTCATAATCCCAGGTGGTAGGCCATCATGGGAATTAGGTATTTACTCATATTGGCGCTTCGATACAATAATTGCAGGAGGGGATCATATGAATTCACAAAGCGTACGCGCGTCGCTGCGCCTATCGGGGCTTGTTGCTTTTTTCGCAACGATGCCTATTTACTCGCCGAATATCGTGCCGCTTTTTTCGACTCTTACCGATAGCGATCTTACGGGGGCATTTGTATGGCCTTTTATGATCGCCGTTGCTGTTGTTTCTCTTGTTCTCTCGATTTTGCCCCATAGTGTGCTGAAGGGGACGTTTGCTTCGCATGCACCAGCATGCGTCGTTGTCGCGTACCCTTTAGTTACAGCGCTTTTCTACTTGATAATGCTGGGCTTTTTGCCGACTTCGATGGTTGTCGCACGATTGCTGGGAGCGATTTCAGGCGTGCTGTTCGTGCCATGCTCTATCGTTCTCGCGCGCGCTCTTTCACCCTGGCCTCTCGAGAGCGCTCTTGTAACGGTGTGCATCGCTGCGGGCTCTTCTGCTCTATTGAATTGGTTCTCGACGTATCTCTCTGCCATTCCCCTTGCAGTGCTGTATATCTTGCTCTTAGGGACGATAGCGGTTTTGTATTTTACTGAACCCAGCAAATGTTCATGCGATATTTCGTTCCCTGCAGAATCATGCGGATCGTTTCTTGAAATCGTGACCCGATTTGCATCGGTTATGGCTCCTGCTCTCATCGGCCTATCCATGTTCGCTTTTTTCATGGGCGTCTCGCGTCCGAATATTACGGAGAACACAAGCGCCGATGTTGTGGGAATGTTGCTTGCTGCTGTAACGCTGGCTCCTTTATGCCTCTTTGCGCGGCGATTCCATCACCCTTTGCAAACTTTTTTCCACCAAATGTTGCTGCCATTGCTTGCTGTTATGATTCTGGCCGCATTCGCAGTATTTGAACCGTTGACGGACTGCGTTGTGCGTGCTCTTTTGTCGATTGGCATGTATTATTTCTTCGGCGTTGCGGCCCTGTTTGCCGTCGCCTTCGCGATTGCGGGTTCGAGCGCTCGCGAGTTTTCTCCCACATTGGTCCTTTCGGTGGTCATGGGGTGTTTCTCTCTGTCAACTATGGCCGGAATCGCGTTCGGTGGGCACTTGCACCTGCCTGAGAGTCAGACGGTTTTCATACCTGTTGTCGTTGTCGCGATTTATTGCGTATTCCTTGTTGCCTATTCTATCGTGGGGTTTTGGCGCAATACGTCCTCCTGCTCGGATTCTGAAGAAGATACGGTTGATTCGGTTGAGCCGACATCTATTGCCGCGCGCTGTGAAAGTTTGTCGAAAGAATTCGCCCTCTCGCCGCGGGAGAGCGAAATTCTCGGCTTTTTAGCGCGTGGCCACACGGCAAGCTTCATCGCCAAAACGCTCATTATTTCTGAGAGCACGGTTTATACACATACGCGCAATATCTATCAGAAAATGGGGATTGGCTCGCGAGAAGAGCTTCTCTGTCTTATCGAACGCGACGAATAGCCTGTTCAGGATAGTTTTTTATAGAGCGCGTGGAGTTGAGGCTTTCTTTGATTGAACGATTGGTTGCATGGTTTTCGTACGCTTTGCAAACATCGTTTCACCACATTTGCCAGAACTGAACATGACCCCTTTGATGTTCATGTCGAACTCCAGCACAATAGGACCCATAAAGAGAGGTCTCAAGGCGTCGGCCTTGCATCTGGAAGGAAGTTCCTATGCTGAAAGTTTCGAAAACCGCGTTGCTTTTCATTGCCGGCATTGTGTGGCTCGCTGCAGGCGTGAACATCGCTCGACTCGGTATTCTCTCGTTCGGTCAGATGAGCCAGAGCATGTGGTGGATGCTCGTCATCGGAGCGATCGCTGTATTCACCGTGTTTCACATCAAGGTCTTCTCGAAGATGGTTGGAAAGCACGCGAATCGTATCGCTGGCTACGTTGAGGATAAAATCGCCTTCTGGCGTTTCTTCGATGCCTCCGGTTACATCATGATGGCCGTCATGATGACGGGCGGCATCAGCCTTCGTGCCTTCGGCCTGGTACCGAACTGGTTCATCGCCTTCTTCTACACGGGCCTCGGCATTGCCTTGGCGCTTTCGGGCATGAGTTTCCTGGGCCGCTTCGTTCGCCGCGGCAATCTGCCCGTTCCCTGCCCTGCCCTCTTTCGCTCCTTCTCTCGCGATTAAGCCTTCGATTTGGAACCTGCTAAATGCTCGTAGCGTTTAGCAGGTCGCGATATGCGAGTTCGATCTTGGGACCATCGTTGTATGTCTCTCCCCTGCTTCTTAAAATCATGATTGGTTTCGGAAGCGGGTTTTGCCTGGAACCTGCTAAATGCTCGTAGCGTTTAACAGGTTCCAAGCTTTTTCGCCCAACATAAAAGGCCCCGACATATGTCGGGGCCTTATCTGCGGGCTTAAAGCCTTTTTACGCTTTGGTGGCTTCCGCATCATCTCCGTCGTATTCGCGGTGGTCGGGAATCAGGAAGATAAAGACTAACGAGCTGATGAGCAGCATGAAGGGGTAGAACAAGCACGGAATAATCTGGAATGCCGTTATCGCATAGCCCGCGCTCGCGGTCGTTGCAATGGCGATGAGCATTTGGGCGCCATAGGGGATGATGCCTTGGAAAACGCACGAGAACGTATCGAGAATAGATGCGGTCTTGCGGCGCGAGATATTGTAGGTTTTCGCCATGTCCGCCGCGATGGGATTTGCCATAACAATCGCCACGGTGTTGTTCGCGGTTGCGATATCCATGCATCCAACCAAGATGCCCATGCCGAGCTGGCCGCCTTTGCGGTTCTTGAACGTGTTCTTGATGGCGTTGAGCAGCCATACGAAGCCGCCATATTCGCGAATGAGCGCGCAGATGGCGGAGACCAGAATGGCAACCATCGTTGTTTCGAACATGCCTGCGGCGCCGGTACCCATGCTCGTAAGCAAATCGGTTGCGGCGGTGGCTCCCGTTGCGACCATGATAATGGCGCCGGAAAGAATGCCCAGAAGCAAAACGATGAAGACGTTGATGCCAATAATGCCGCCTACCAAAACTATCAGGTACGGAATGAGCTCGATAAGTTCGTATTCATGAATCACCGCGCCTGTGATGTTCGCGTTGAACGACAGCACCAAAATAATCACGAGCGATGCCAACGCGGCGGGCATTGCAATCTTGAAGTTCTCGCGGAACTTGTCTTTCATGGCGCATCCTTGACCTTGGCACGCCGCGATTGTCGTGTCCGAGATGAATGACAGGTTGTCGCCAAACATCGCGCCACCCATGACCGACGCCACGCAGAGCGGTAAATCGAAGCCGGAGGCGGCGGACACGGCAACGGAAATGGGCGTGATGAGCGTAATGGTTCCCACCGAGGTTCCCATGGCGAGCGAAACGAAGCAGCTCACGACGAACAAAACGGCCACCGCAAACTCAGGTGGGATGAAAGAAAGCATGAGGTACGCGACGCTTTCGGCGCTGTTGCGGCCTACGGTGCCTACGAATATACCGGCTGCCATGAAGATGAGAATCATGGTGACGATTGTCCTGTCGCCAATGCCGCGCCCCATGATGGCCAGCTTGTCATCGAAGCTGAGCTTGCGATTCTGGAAGCATGCCACTAGAAGCGCCACCAAGAAGATTACGACGATGGGAATGCTGTAGAAGCCCATCTCAATCTTCAGGACGTACTCGAAGAGAATTCCCAGGCCCAGGTAAAGCACAAGGAACACTCCGATCGGAGCAAGCGACCGAAGGTTACCTTTTTCCATTTTGATTATTCCTCTCTGTTTGCAAAACGTTTCTATTGTAGCGAGGAATGCAATCGATCTAGATGACAACAACGGTTATTGCTCGTCTAATGAGGTCTTTGGCCTTGATGTGCGCTTTGGCGAGCATGTATGCCAGCTCTAAGTGCTGCCGCGCCTTGGTCTATCTTTTGATTGTTGTGACGCTCTTGTTCGGTGACCCTGACCTTCTCATTGCTCAATGTCAAAAGGAATGGTTCTTTCTGATAGTTGGCTTTGAACCGGTGTCCTATCATAGAGACGATTAATGCATTTTACGGTTTCCAGCCACCATTTGCCTTGGCTCGCTTTCTTTAATGAGCGTCCTTTGATGCTTCGGTGGCTACAGCAAAACGTTATCGATTCGACGGGCGGTGTGTTGTGGGCAATTCAGACTCTTCTTTTGCTCCGCTTGATGAAGAGGTTGTTGCGCAGTGGCTCGATTCTCTCGATCTTTCCTCATCGACGAAGAACACGTATAAACGAGCCTTTAAATCATTCTGCGCCTTCGTGAAAGACACCTCTCTTGATTTCGATACCCTTACGAAGCGCGATATTATTTCATTTCGCGAATTCCTCTCTGTTGATAAACGTTTAAAGCCTACGACCGTTTCTAATTATCTTGGTGCTGTGAGATCGTTTTTCTCTTACGCGGAAGAAAATGGCATACCTAATATCGCACGTGGCGTTCGAGGTGAAAGAGCTTCGCGGGATTTCAAGAAAGCATCTCTTTCGGTTGATCAGGCCCGCCGTTTGCTTTCGGCCGTTGATCTCGAAACAGAAGCAGGCATGCGTGATTTTGCACTGTTGAATCTCATGCTTCGTACCGGATTGCGCGATATCGAGGTGGTCCGCGCCGATTGCGGCGATATTCGAACGGTATCGGGCGTTGATGTGCTCTATATCCAGGGCAAGGGTCGACCCGGTAAAGACAACTATGTTGTGCTAACCGAAAGTGCTTTAGCGCCTATTCGCGATTACCTTGGAATGCGCGATGATTCAAGTGACAGCTCCCCCCTTTTTACCTCGGTTGCTCGAAGGAATTCTGGCGAGAGGCTTACGACGCGCTCTGTATCTCGCATTGTTAAAGAAGCGATGCGGAAAATAGGTATCGACGACCCTCGCTATACAGCTCATTCTTTGCGCCATACTGCCATTACGTTTTCCCTTCTTGGCGGCGCGAGTGAGCGCGAGGCTCAGCAAATGGCCCGTCATGCCGACATCAGCACTACGATGATTTACGCTCACAACATCGATCGCATTAAGAATGCTGCCGAGAATAATATCTCACGCCTTTTAGATTAGACGCTTTGGGGAAACGAATCCGCCTCTCTATTTGTTATTTCCGATGCGATTCCTTTGTACTTGATATAAGCGATATACATCTATAGCTACTTATAAGGTTTTCATCGGATATTACTCCTACTATTTAGTCGCCTTCTATCTCTGTTTTCCTCGAGGTAGGAGGCGATTTTTATATTAAGGGGTTTCCTATGGCGTGATACCTGCCGGCCTTTGCTCCATCTTGGGTTTCGAGCCTGCCATTTTTACCAGCGGCGAGAGCATCCTGAATTCCTTTTCAAGTGGTTTCAGTGCTCTCTAGCTTTCTTCTATTCGTTTTCATCGTTCTAGACAACGACTTGTAAAACCATAGGTACGAGCTGGTGTTATAAGAAAGTATACTTTGTATAGCACGCGATATCTTTACTTATTAGATTTTATAACCTTAGTCTAAAATATGAAGAAATTCGCTCGAAACCAGCTTGCCCGACAATTGATCGATCTTCCTAACTGCGGTGGGCGCTCCTTGAAGGCGTCGAGGATTTCTTCCTCCAGAGCCTGCGTCGACTCCATGAAGACGGAGCAGGCGAGCCGCTTCACGAGTCCTTAGGGGGCACTCTCGCGTTTTCTAACGCCCGAATTTATGCGGGTAGATGCCAATACTCGCTTTTTGGTACCTAAGACCTTTAAACCCCCTTAAATTCGATGCGGAACTTGCTGTTGTTCTGCTTGCGGCCCATTTTCAACTTCCGCGCTCTTGTTTACTCGCAATGGACTTTTAGGCTTTCACGTTATAAAATCTTATCGTTCTTAGTGTCACCCTTATGGGCTTGGAAGATCGATGTTTGGAGTTGCTCGTTTTGGCTCAAACCTTACCTCTCTCTACGTTCAATCTTGATGAGGCTATTGCTGAAAGCCTTCGTGCTGAAGCTGAGTTTCGTCGTTACAACGCATCTGCTACGGCACTTACTGACTGTCTTGAATCAAACGGATTTGTTGAACTCTCCGTTGACTTAACGCACGATGAGCTTCTTCAGGGTTATGAGGCTTTGACCTACGTTGAGCCGGCTTTGGCTTCATCGGGTACTTCGCATTTCGATTCGAGCATCGGTTCTTTTGCAATTCGTCCGATTGCTCCGGTAATGACCGTTCCGCCTACTGCTTTGCAGTTTTACTTTGACTTGTTTGGTTTGGGTGATCCTGAGAAACACGCCTATAACGAAGTGCTCGTAAGCTATCTACACCTTCACGACGATCGCGAGCAAACGTATAAGCTTTACGCATGCGATTCTCTTGCCGACATCGAGTTCCTTCTTTCTTCGATTCGCAATGAGCCTGCACTCATTTTCACGGGGCGGTTCCAGACTCGTAATGGCGCATATCGTATGCCTCTCAACACTCAGCGCGCTCAGCAGCGAACGCTCAATGCGATTTGTGTCGATATCGATCCGTCGCATAACGGCGTCGAAGATGAAGATGGTCCAATTGATCCCGTTGTTTTGGAAAGAATTTTCGAGCGTATTGATGGACGGCTTTTGCCGTCGTACGTCTGCCTTACTGGTCGAGGGATTCACCTCTGGTACATTTTCGATGAGCCCTTGCAAACGTTCCGAATTCATAACCCCCGACGTACGAAATACAAGGCTTTGGCCGATGCGCTCTATGCGTATTATGGCCTTATCTGCTTCGATCTTCCTTGCGTGCTCGATACACATTGCACCTCGCTTAATCACGGGTTTCGCGCTCCGGGGTCGCTTACGAAGCGCGGTGAAGTTGTTCGCTGTTTTTGTCCCGTTGACTGCGTTTTCAAGCATTCAACGGTGAATCCGCTTTCGCTTTCTCATGTTTTGGCTTCTTTCGATCGCTTGCCATATGATTCCGAACTGGTTCTTTGCGAAGATGATGTGCGGTGGAAGTCGTTCGAGGATATCGCCGACGAGATTGAAGCTCGCCAGAAGGCCTTTGAGGAAAAGCCCGCAAGTGAAGATCAGCTCGTATTTATTCGCGATTTATACGAGAAAGGTAATTTGACTCAGGCCGAGTTCGATACCGCTGCCTCGTTGAACGCTCCTGGTGCGAGCATCCTTATTCAAAAGGGCGTGCGCCGCCGTGGACAAAAACAGGAATCTGGGAATAGGCGTCCCGTCCGATCCCGTTGGAAGACGCGCCCCCACCCCTTGATTGCAGGCGAAACGGGAGGCGTGTACCAAACAATTTATGAGAATCTGCCAAAAGTACCTTTGGGCAGGCGTTATTTGTCGCTTTATATGCTCGCTGGAGTTGCGTACATGATGGTTCAGCCTGTTAAAACGCGTAAAGAATTGCAGCGCGATTATTTAGACTTGTTGAATACCCCATGGGCGAAAATGGGTACTCCCCTCACCCGCCGAGATATCGATAACGCTTTGATGGGCTACAAGAAGGATAACTGGCAGACGAGAAATTCTGAAGTCCGCACTCTTGGTTTTGATCCATTTGGCGAGCCAGAGAAGCGTAACGGTCGTACGCGTGTCGCTCACCTCGAGGAGGTCGCTCGCCCTGCATATTCTCAAAAATCTCGCGATGAGAAAACGGCGGCAATCGCGAGCGTTTTGATTGAAAATCCTGGTGCGTCGAAGAACTTTGTTTCCAAGGTTACGGGTATTTCCTACCCTACCGTCTTGAAATATTGGGTTGCTGCATGCGATTTGGCAAATGTCGATGATACGCGATCGGGTAACCATTCTATATAGTTTATTGCTATGGATACTTCGCTTTTTCTAGGACTAGCTCGCTATTGATATATAAAACTAGCCTGCTATCTAACTATTCTATTAAGTAGATAGCAGGCTAGTAATCTATTTAGCTATTAAACTGTTATGGAAAAGCGTGCAACCATTCCAGGTCCATCGTTTGTGACCTGGGGTTTTGCTATTGCAAGCTCAATTTGTGACCCAGAGGGAAAGTTGCTGAACGTCACGATTTCTTTTACACATTCAATAAATTCGTAGTCTTGTTGATATGCGCTTGTAAGAAAACGCTCATCGTCACTCAGCCATGCAAAAATAGGAATAGTTTCGTCATTCGTTATATCAGAAAGTATGCCTTTATTGCTCCCCTCCCCTATTGTGGCCCATAGAAGATAGAGCTGCGTAGCTTCCCCTTTAAGCGCTGGATTGAGAATTGTTGTTCGTGCGGGAACGAACTGGTACGCGTCTCCATAGAGCGGGACGCGTACCGGGAGGCGACTAGCCATTCTTGCGCAGTTCCTTCTTGACGCTCTCCTGAATCCATTGGCTTACAAGGCTCTTGATATTCACATCTTCGCCTGCGTACTTCTTTTCGAAGACGATCCTGTCAATGTCACGCTTAAGGCTTACAGGAATACGAATGTTCATTTGGGTGAGCTCTTCTTCAACGGGAGCTGCTTCAACTTTCTTTTCCTGTTTTGCTCTTTTCTTGGCAACGGGGATCGATACCTCTTTGGCCTGCTTTGCAGGAGCCTGCGCGGCTGGCTCCTCGGTCTCTATTGCGCGTCTAGGTTTTGGCGCAAATTTGCGCGAGAGCATGTCAGCCTTTGCAGCCAGTTCAGGTTTCAGGTCTCCCATCAGAATCTTGTTGGGGTCGGTTCCGGTCCTGCTCATTTACTTCTCGCTCTCTTGCTCTTTGGCGCTTTCATTATGAAGGAATTCTGCGACAAATGCGCGATAGTCGGCAATGGCCGCCGATTGCTTCGGTGCGTCGAAGAGGTCAACCGATTCCATTTGGCATTCCATAACGGCTACCGATTGTCGAATGAAGGTGTCGTAAACAGGCGCTTCGAAGTATGCGCTGAACTTCTCAGTAACTTCACGCATGACTTTCATCGCATTGAATCGTGGGTTGAAACGCGTAAGCAGAATGCCAATTACCTTTGCTTGAGGGTTCAATTTTTTGCTCACCATAGCAAGGGTTTCAGCAAGATCGTTCATGCCTTTTGTTGAAAACGCACCAGTATCGGTCGTGACAATGATACCGCCATCGGATGCCACGAAAGCATTGATTGACAGCGTCGACAGATTTGGTGGCGTATCGATAAGAATGAAATCGTAATCATTTTTAACCGATTTCAAAGCATCCCGCATATGTTCATAACGATCGATTGCGTTAGCAAGCTCAGTTTCAGATGCAAACAAGTCGTTATCTGCAGGCATCAAATCGTAATGTTTTGTTTCGTAAATCGCCTCAGAAGCTTCGCAGCGGTTTGTGATTACTTCGTAGGTAGTGTTTTGACCATCGGTGTTAAAGCCAGCCCAATCAGAAATATTTCCTTGGGGGTCCATGTCTATAACAAGGACTTTGCAGCCAAGCTCATTCAAGCCAGATGCAAGTGCGCCTACTGTTGTCGTTTTTGAGCAACCACCTTTTCGGTTTGCCACTGAGTATGTTTTGCCCATTTTTACCTTCTACCTGGGATTACCAAATTCGTATCAATCTATCTGAATAGCATTTTATCACGATATTCAGCTAACACCTTATCGTACTAACAAAATATCCCCCTATTTAGATAATTAAATAGCCGTATATTTAGCTATCGAGATAATAAGCTACTTAGATAGCGAGCTAGATAACTCGCAAGCTAGCGAACTAGAAGAGTCGCTAGTTAGTAAGATAAGGAGTTAGCTAGATAATAGAATAGCGAAATAGGAAACTAAAAAGATAACAGACTACTAAAATAGATGGTTAGGAAACTCCCAAGATATGCAGCTATCCCGCTAATCAGATAGTAAGCTAATAATATAATCAGCTAACAAGATAGTGAGATATGAAAATAATAAGCTAGAAAGCGATTAGACTAGCCAGCTACACAGCTAGCAGAATAGTCTAATAACTCGATATCATACTAACGAGATAGCTTGCTTATTAGCTATTCTGATACTTAGCTAGCAAGGTAGCTAAGTAGAAAAATAGGCTCATAACAGAATAATGAAGTAGTGGAATATTTGAGGCTTCGGTAGTTTGTGTGACAAGGGGCTAGCCTAGGCAGCAACGCTC